>ENA-ORTJ01000114-ORTJ01000114.1-human-gut-metagenome-genome-assembly--contig:-NODE-114-length-73048-cov-36.120806_pt1 | contig 73048 bp, 70 predicted proteins | sample MGYA00242069_ERZ509187 | MGnify/ENA primary metagenome ERZ509187 (study PRJEB26280, sample SAMEA2338779) | human gut metagenome | biome: human gut; feature: human-associated habitat; material: faeces... | reverse complement strand
AGTGGTTTTTTGTTTCGCACGCTCTGCGTACTCAACTAACTAAAGTACATAATAACAAAAGGAGTTAGTTTAAAACTAACTCCTTTTTATTATCAAAAAAAAAAGCAGCACCTTAAAAGGTGCTGTTTTCTATTTCATATCTTATTGTCTAAAGTAATGATAATTGTCTTTTATCTCAACTAATTCATCTAATTTTACATTTAAAGCTTTTGCAATAGACGCTATTACTAAAAAAGTTGGTTGGCGTTTATCATTTTCTATAAAGCTAACCATAGCTGTACTAATACCTGCTTCATAGCTAATTGCTTCTGAGTCATCTTTTTTTCATGTCTTTTTTCGCAAATATTATATTTAATTGTCATAATACAAAGCTTCCTTTCAATATTGGATAATGGGGTGAATAATCCCAATTGCAAATAAAAAGTAGCTTTGTTTGTAATCAAAAACATACATCTCATTATCTAAATACTAAATAATATTTTATTATTTATTTTTATTTATGGTTTTAGTATAGCACAAATCAATAAACTATGGTTATTTATTAAAAAAAACTTATAATTTATAAAAATTTTAACGCAATGTTAAATTCATGGCACAACGATTAGCTTCATATTTAATTTTTTCTTCATCAATAGTAGTAAAAGCTCTATTTTCTAATAAAACTTTACCATCTACTAATACTGTATCAACCATTGAGCCATTCATGCTATACGCTAATAAAGATACTAAATCATGACGTGGATAACATTGTGGAGCAGACATATCAAATAAAACGATATCTGCTTTATATCCTTCTTTGATTAAGCCTACATTATTTAATCCTACAGCTTTAGCACCGTATTCTGTTCCCATTTTTACACCTTCAAGAGCTGGCACAGCTAATGGGTCTAAAGTATTTACTTTATGCAGTAAAGTTGCTAAATTAATTTCTTCTAACATATCAAGATTATTATTACTAGAAGCTCCATCTGTACCTAAACCTACACAAACTCCTGCTTTTAATAATTGTTGAACTGGAGCAACACCGCTGGCAAGTTTCATATTGCTTCCTGGATTATGCGCTACACGTACATTGTATTTTTTCATAATTTGAATATCTTCATCTGTTAAATGAACACAATGAGCAGCTAATACGCCACGGTCTAAAATACCTACTTCTTCCATTAAAGCTATAGGTGTTTTGCCATATTCTTTTAAACAATTTTCTACTTCACCTTTAGTTTCTGCTAAATGAATATGAATTTCTCCATTATATTCTTCACTAGCTTTCACTACTTTTTGTAGAAAATCTGGAGGGCAAGTATATGGTGCATGAGGACCAAACATAACTGTTATTTTACCATCATTAGCATTGTTAAAATCTCTAAATAAGATTTTGTTTTCTTCTAATGCTTGATTGCCATTTGGTGCTACACCAATAATACCGCGGGAAAGCACTGCTCTAATATCTGTATCAATACAAGCCTGTGCCACTTGGTCCATATCGCCATACATATCAGCAAAAGTAGTTGTACCGCTCTTTATCATTTCAGCGATACCAAGCATAGCGCCCCAATAAATATCTTCTTTTTTCATTTTAGCTTCGATTGGCCATATTTTATTTTCTAACCAATCCATAAGCTTCATATCATCAGCATAGCTACGCAATAAAGTCATGGATACATGTGTATGCGCATTAACAAAACCAGCTGTTGCTAATTTATCTGTACCATCAATCACTTTTTCTGCTTTAAATGCTTCTGGTATATTTTCTATAGCTAAAATTTCGCTATCTTTAATTGCAATATCTGCAATTTTTACTTTACCATCAGCTAATAAAACGTTAGCATTTTTTATTAAAATATTCATATTTAAACCTCTTAATTATGCTTTTGCTAAATATGCTTTTTGTTCTTCTGTCAATTCATCAAGTTCTACACCAAGAGCTTTTAATTTAATTTGAGCAATTTTTGTATTGATTTCTTCTGGCATTAAATATACTTTATTTTCCATTTCTTGATGATGATTCAAAATATGAAGTGCGGAGAAGAATTGTACACCAAAGGATAAATCCATGATTTCTGCTGGATGTCCATCACCTGCTGCAAGGTTAACTAAACGACCTTCAGCTAAAAGATATAATTTACGTCCATCTTTTTGCACATATTCTTCAATATTTTTACGAACAGGACGATGAGATACAGAATTTTTGAGTAAGTCTACTTTGTTGATTTCTACATCAAAATGACCAGAATTTGCCATCATTGCGCCATCTTTCATAAGTGCAAAATGTTTTTCATTGATGACATTATCACAGCCTGTAAGAGTCAAGAAGATATCGCCAATTTTTGCAGCTTCTTCCATAGGCATTACTCTAAAGCCATCAAATACTGCTTCAATAGCTTTAATTGGGTCAACTTCAGTGATTACTACATTCGCACCAAGACCTTTAGCACGCATAGCTCCACCTTTACCACACCAGCCATAGCCAGCAATTACTACTGTTTTGCCTGCAATTACTAAATTTGTGGTACGCATGATACCATCCCAAGTAGATTGACCTGTACCATAGCGATTATCAAATAAATATTTACAATATGCATCATTTGCTGCAATCATAGGGAATTTTAATTTTCTTTGTTCAGCTAAAGCTTTTAAGCGAATAACACCTGTTGTAGTTTCTTCACTACCGCCAATAATTCTATCAATTAATTCAGGACGTTCATTATGAATACGTGCTACTAAATCGCCACCATCATCAATAATCATATCTGGATTGCAATCTAATGCTTTATCAATGAACATATCATATTCTTCATTTGTGCAATTATACCAAGAATATACTGTTACGCCGTCTTCAACAAGTGCAGCTACGACATCATCTTGTGTAGAAAGTGGGTTACTGCCTGTAGCGATAACTTCTGCTCCTGCATTTTTAAATACTAAAGCTAAATATGCAGTTTTAGCTTCTAAGTGCATAGTGATAACTACTTTTTTACCAGCAAAAGGTTTTGTTTTGCTATACTCTTCATCTATAGAACGAAGTACAGGCATAAAGTTTTTTACCCATGCTATTTTATCATGACCTGATGGTGCAAGTTTAATATCTCTAATCATTGATTCCATTAAGAATTCCTCCTAAATTATTTAAAGTTTCTAATTTACTAAAATCAGTACGCTCTATCTGTAAAGGCGTAACTGATATATAACCATTTTTTACAACTTCAATATCTGTAAATTCATCATTGCCTATATCTTTAGCTCGCCCTTGCATTTTATATGCTATAGAGCCATCATCTAAAATCACAGCATCAAATTCATTTTCATAAATACGACGCCCATGTTTAGTAAATACAAATTTTATTTTATTATCTTTCAAGCTTTTAGGGAAGTTTATATTATACATAAATAATTTATCAGTATTATAAAAAAAACTAATCCTATCTGCCATTACTTTTGCAATCGTTGAAAATGATACATTTGATTTACTAGATACAGAAACGGCTATAGAAGATATTTTATGATTATATCCTTCTAAAGCCGCTCCTACTGTTCCCGAATAAAGCACATCTGTTCCTAAATTAGCTCCATTATTTATACCAGAAATTATCAAGTCTGTTTTTTCTTTTAATAAAAATTCCAAAGCTAATTTAGTACAATCTGCTGGTGTTCCTTCCACAGCATAAGCCGTTACATTTTCCATCTTCATATCCACAGTTTCTACACGCAAAGGAACACCCATAGTCAAAGCCTGCGACATTCCGCTTTGCTCTGTCATCGGTGCTACAATAAAAACTTCATGTTTTAAAGATAATTCTTTAGCTATAGCTTTTAAGCCTTCGGCTTTTATGCCATCATCGTTAACTAATAAAATCTTCATAAAAACCTCATCAATATTATAATTGGTTCATCATTTTATGAGTTTGTGGTATTACTCTAACATTTTTCAATACTTGCATTGCTCTAGTTTGCCATTTGAGCATTTTTTCTGGAGGAGCTTCATGCAATCCTCCTAATGGTGTAATTGGCTGTAAAACTAATAAAATATTTTCATCAATATTTTTTATGATAGATAATGCTTTTTCAAAATCTTCAACTGTAGACTCATTGGAAACTACAATTTTTACATAAACATCTTTTTTACTAGCCAATTTCAAAAATTCTTCATGCTCTTGCCAATAAGCTTTACCAATATCGCTCGGCAATTTCATATCCATGCTGATTATATCTATTTCATCAATAACTTGAGCTAATTGTTTCACCAAAGTACCATTTGTTTCCAAAAATAATGGTATAGATAATGGCTTTAGATTTTTAGCTAATTCTAAGATAATCTGTGGATATAATAACGGCTCTCCACCAGTAATACTGATAGAATGATGTGGCTGTTGTAAACGATAATTGATATAAGGCATGATGTCATTTAAATCCAAAGGATTTTTTAATTCTAAATCGCCTTCATATCCTTCACATTTTTCTAAAACACATGGAACTAAATTACTATGTGCCAATTTATCCGTATCACAATAAGGGCAATCCATATTGCAACCAATAAGACGAATAAATAATTGTCTGCAACCTACATATTTTCCTTCTCCTTGAATAGAAGAAAAAATTTCTGATACTCCTGCTTGCAAATTAAGCATCCTTTCTATATATAACTGCTGCTTTTGGTGATTCCCATACTTTTATATAATTTAATTTACAATTAGTTTTAAATAAATCATTTGCTTCAATTGTTTCATAAATATATTTAGCCAAATGTTCTGCTGTAGGATTTAATTCTTTAAATTGAGGTAATTCATTTAAGTATTGATGATCCATAGCATCTAATACTTCCATTAACATAGATTTTAATACTTTAAAATCTGCAACCATACCAATATTATCTAATTTATCTCCACTGACAGACATCTCTACAGTCCAGCTATGACCATGTAATCTGTTGCATTTTCCAGGATAATCTACTAAGCGATGAGCTGCTTCAAAAGCTCCATTTACTACTAATTCAAACAAAAAAATTTCCTCCTTAATAATTAATAAAATTAATATAAAAATTATACCATATATTTATCTACTATAAAAATTTTATAATAATTTATTTATATAGCTAAAAAAGAACTATTAGTTTAATCTAATAGTTCTTTTCTTAAATTAACGAGTCAATTCATCATAACTAACTGCACGAGTATGTTTTGTATGTGACCATTCATGTTTATTTCTATCTAAAAATCCTAAAAATACAATTGGGATCCAACTATAAATAAACACTGGATATAAAATTAAGTAAAACCATGCTTTCCATTTAACATGTATCTTTGCCAAAATAATAATAGGTAAAATATATTGCCCCATAGTAATTACAGTTAGCAAACTAGATGGTAAAAACTGATATATATTTGTAAATAACGGATATCCTAATCCCATCTGTACATATGATAAGATGACAAAGAATGTGGAAATCAATAAGAAATGAGGCTGTAATAAATGTAAACAACCATCTAAAATACGAATATCACGACGACGAATACCTTCTTTTAACATCTTCGGAATAAAGCGATGTGCCACGTCAAATTGACCTTGTGCCCAACGTTTACGCTGGTTCCAAGATTGTTTAAAAGTAAGTGGTTTTTCATCATAAACAATCGCATCATGAGCCCATGTTGTTTTTATACCTTCTGCTAAAGATTTCATGGTAAATTCCATATCTTCAACAAGGCAAGTAGCACCCCAACCATGTTTTTTCAAAACGTCTGTTGTAATACACATACCTGTACCACCAAGTACAGAAGATAAACCAATATTTGTTTTTGCTAAATGCCAAATATGGTCAATAACCCAAAAGGCAATCGCAAAAGTTCCGGAAACCCATGTATCATAAGGATTTTTCGCATCAAGATAACCTTGTACTAATTTATCCCCTTTACATAAGCGATTATTCATCTCTAATAAGAAGCGTTTATCTACTAAATTATCTGCATCAAAGATTGCTACTGCATCATATTTGCGTTTCATTTCAAATAATCTAGCAAACATCCATTCCATTGCAAAGCCTTTACCACGTTCTTTATCATTAAAACGTTCATGAACAATAGCTCCACAATCGCGTGCAATCTGAGCTGTATTATCTGTACAGTTATCAGCAATTACAAAAATATCATATAGTTCTTTTGGATAATCTAACATTTTTAAGTTATCCACTAATTGACCAATTACTGCAGATTCATTATGTGCTGCCACAATTACTGCAAAAGTTTTTTGTGGTGTTAAAATTTTCTTTTCCTTTTTGCGCCACAGACCATTTACACCTATTAAAAAATAATAAACTGTAAATAAGAAAATTATTATCTGAATTGGCACCATAATCCAATCGAGAATATACATTTAAATCCCCTTTTAGCTATTTATTTTAGTTACGACCTAAAGAAAATATAGTATTTAAAATACCTAACAATGCATAAGATATAAAGATATCAAACAAAATTGCATATCCTATAGCATCGCGACCAAAATACAATACACAAATAGCAAAAATAGCTATTATACCTAATGCTACTTTGCTAATTTTTTCGCCTTTGCCCTTAAAATCTGGATATTTAAAAGTACTAACCAATAAATATCCTACAAACATAATTAAAATAGGTAAAAAATATCCCAATGTATCAATTTGCATAGCTGGTGTAATACCTAAATGAGTGGATAATAAAATCCATGTGGCGATTAAACAACCGCCAGCTGGAATAGGTACTCCCATAAAATAGCCATGTATTACGGAAGCATTTACATTAAAACGAGCTAATCGCCACATGCCACACACAGCGTAAAAAATCACAGCTATCCAACCAAAATAACTAAATTCATGAATAACAAAACTATATGCTAAAAAACCTGGTGCTGCACCAAAGGAAACACAGTCGCATAAAGAGTCCATCTCTTTACCCATTTCACTGCTAACACCAAAAAAACGAGCTGTTCTACCATCTAAACCATCAGCTACTAATGCCAATAAGATGAATACAGCACCCCAGAATATATTTCCATTAAATGTGGAAATAATTGAACACATACCAAAAACTAAATTACTAGAAGTAAACAGATTTGGTATGATTACTCTATAATTCATTATTCTTTAATCCTCCCAATAATTGTTTCTCCACCGACAACTTTGTCGCCTTTTTTTACTAATAATTCTACATTTTTTGGTACAACAACTTCTGTGCAAGAACCAAAGCGAATCATACCGTATAATTCGCCTTTAGAAAGTCCATCATTTAAAGTAACCCAAGAAACAATTCTGCGAGCTAAAATACCTGCAATTTGCGTTACTGTTATACGCAAATCCTCATTTTCAATACCTATCATATGACGTTCATTTTCAAAACCTACATCTTTTTTATATGCAGGGTCAAATCTTCCACAACTATATTGCTGACATTTTATTTCGCCTGCAATTGGGCTGCGATTTACATGTACATTAAATACTGATAAGAATATTACTACTTTTCGACCTGGAGCTTTTATAAACTCATCATTATCTACATCTGATACTTCCATCACTGTCCCATCTGCCGGAGATACTAAAATATCTTTTCCTTGTGGAATATTACGACGTGGATTGCGGAAAAAATACGTGAAAAATAACGTTAATACCGCAGGAAAAACAGCAACTACAGGATGCACAAAATAACCCAAAAGAAAGGTAATTACTACACCAATACCAATGAACGGAAACCCTTCTTTAACAATGGGCAATCTTAACACTCCAACCCCTCCTATGAAAAATTGAAAAATTACTAAAAACCCTTAAAAACATTATATGCTATCCTAAAATGTTTGTCTATCTAGACTATTTATATTTTATATATTTATTTAATTAATTATTTATTATTTTTTAGAAGCTTTCACCGCCATTACAAATCGTGGCAAAGCCATCAATCTGCCTATGCGTTTTGGCTGTAGCATACCCCTAAATAACCATTCTAATTTGGCTTTTTGCATCCAAAGTGGTGCTCTTTTCATAACACCTGCCATAACATCAAATGTACCACCTACGCCTATGCATAGTGGACAATTCAATTCCTGCATATGCGCCTTTAGCCATTTTTCTTGTTTTGGCACGCCCAAAGCTGCCAATAATAAATCTGGCTTAGCTTCTTTTATCTGAGCAATTATTTCAGCCTCATCTTCAGCTGTAAAAAATCCATCTCGTGTTCCTACTATTTGAATACCTGGATAATCTTTTTCTGCTTTTGCTTTTGCTTTTTCTGCTACACCTGGAGCAGAACCAAAGAAAAATATACGTCTTTTTTTCGCAGGAGCATTAGCAAATAAAGCTTGTACTAAATCAAAACCTGCTACCCTCTCTGGCATTTGCACTCCTAAATAATTAGAAGCCCAAACTGTACCTGCACCATCGGGAACTACTAAATCAGCAGTGTTTAAAATTTCTTTCAATTCAGTATCATGTGTTGCTCGCATAATCATCTCTGCATTAGCAGTTGCTATCAAATGCGGTTTTTCACTGTCCATAAAAGCTTCAGCTGTTTTCACAGCTTCACCCATGGTCAAAGCTGCGACTCTCACTCCTAATATATCTGCTTTACGAAACTCCAAGAGAAACTCTCCTTTTTTATAACTTTTTATGATAAAGTCCATAATTCACAAATATATATTTTAGCATAAAGAATTATATACATCAATGAAATATCTATCAATTATACTTGCAAAACCTATCCTATTTATATTATACTACAAATTTGCTATACTCTTTACAAATTATTATTTTTTTGGTATGTTTAGTGCCATAGAATATTTTTTGGTAATTTAATATTAATTTTATTTTAATAAGGTAGGAAAAAATGCAATTTATTGACAGAACAAAAATTATTGTAAAAGCAGGCGATGGTGGACACGGAAAATCTGCTTTTCGCCGTGAAAAATTCATACCTAAAGGTGGACCAAGTGGCGGTGATGGCGGTCGTGGTGCTGACGTCATTTTAAAAGTTGACCGCAATATGAATACACTTTTAGATTTCCGTTATCATCGCAAATTCGTTGGTAAAAACGGTGGCAATGGTGATATAAAAAATCAATATGGTAAAAATGCACCTCAATGCATTATCAAAGTGCCAGCTGGTACTTTAGTCAAAGATGCTGAAACAGGTGAAGTTTTAGCTGACCTCGTAAATGAAGGTGATGAAGCAATCGTTGCTAAAGGAGGTCGCGGTGGTCGTGGAAATGCTAAATTCGCCACTAGTGCTAATCGTGCTCCTACATTTGCTGAACTCGGTGAACCTGGTGAAGGTAGAACACTTCTTTTAGAATTAAAATTATTAGCTGATGTCGGCTTAGTAGGCTATCCAAGTGTTGGTAAATCTAGTATCATCGCAAGTGTATCAGCAGCTCGCCCTGAAATTGCTGATTATCACTTCACTACTATAACTCCAGTTTTAGGTGTAGTAAGTCTTGGAGATGCTCAAAACTTTGTCATGGCTGATATCCCAGGTCTTATCGAAGGAGCTTCTGAAGGCGTTGGTCTTGGTCATGATTTCTTACGTCATATTGAACGCACAAAAGTTATCATTCACGTTTTAGATGCTTCTGGCATTGAAGGACGCGACCCTGTAGAAGACTTCTACAAAATAAATAAAGAATTATCTTTATACAGCCCAAAACTTGCTAAACGCAGTCAAGTAATCGCAGCTAATAAACTTGATTTACCACAAGCTAGTGAAAACTTAGCTCGAATTCAAGAAATGGCTGAAAAAGAAGGCTTAAAAGTTTTCCCTGTATCTGCAGCAACTAAAGAAGGTCTTCAAGATTTAATGCGTTATGTATATCAAATGCTTCAAGATTATGTTGAAGAAGTAGATGAAGAAGATAATGCAGAAAAAATTTACAATGCTCAAGAAGATGACGCTGATGATATCACTATCAAACGTGATATGACAGGTCAAGGCTTTATCGTTTCTGGTAAATCTTTAGAAAAACTCGTTGCCATGACTAACTTTGGCAATGATGAAGCAATTCGTCGTTTCCAATATATTTGGAGATTAAAAGGTATCGATGAAAAACTTCGCGCTAAAGGTATTAAAGAAGGCGATACTGTATATATCGGTGAAATGGAATTTGAATATAGACAATAATATATAGCTATTGTTTTAATTTAAATTTCTAAGTTAGCAAATCACATAAAGAATTTTTATTTTAGTGGGTATTTTAATTAGGTAAAAACTTAATTATACCCACTAAAAAATTATTTAATTTTAAAACTTATTTATAGGAGGATTTTTCATTGATAAAAAACACACTCACAGGTAAACAAAAAAGATTTTTACGCTCTTTAGGTATGACATTAGAGCCAATCGTTCCAATCGGCAAAGAAGGCATCACTCCTGCTGTTGTAAACAGTGCTGATGAAGCTATTGAAAAACGTGAACTCATCAAGGTTCGTGTTCTTCAAAACTGCCCAGAAGATATTGAAGTTGCTATCACTACTTTAGCAGAACGCACTAATTGTGATTTAGTTCAAGTCATTGGTCGTAACGGTCTTTTATGGCGTCGCAATTTCAAAAAACCAAAAATCGAACTTCCTAAATAATATAATTTAACAAATAAAAATATAAATAATGAAATGAGTAAAGATTATGTTACCTCGTCAAGAATTAACTAAAGCCAAACGTATTGTAATCAAAGTCGGCACTAGTACTTTAAATTATGATACAGGAAAATTAAATATCTCAAGAATAGAACATCTAGTACGTGAACTTTCCGATTTAGCTAATCAAGGAAAAGAAATAATTCTCGTTTCTTCAGGAGCTGTAGGTGCAGGTCTTGAACGTATGAAGAAAAATACTCGACCAGCAAGTATTCCCGAAAAACAAGCAATGGCTGCTGTAGGTCAAGGAATATTGATGCATATATATGAAAAATTATTTGCAGAATATGACCAAATAGTAGCTCAAGTTTTATTGACTAAAGAAAATTCTCGTCAATACTCTCAATATATAAATTCACGCAACGCTTTGATGGCTTTATTATCCATGGGTGTAATCCCTATCATTAATGAAAATGATGCTGTTGCCGTTGATGAATTAAAAATTGGTGATAATGACACTTTGTCTGCAACTGTTGCAACTTTAGTAGATGCTGACGCTTTAATAATTTTATCCGATATTGATGGATTATATACTGCTAATCCAAGCAAAGATAAAAACGCAAAACTTCTCCATGAAGTACCACATATCACTCCTGAAATTGAAAATATGGCTGGTGGTGCTGGTACATCTATGGGAACAGGCGGAATGAGCACTAAAATCAAAGCAGCTAAAATAGCTATTAATTCTGGCTGTACAATGGTCATCGCCTCAGGTTCAGAACATGATGTTTTACGTCGTTTATTAAAAGGTGAAGAGCTAGGCACTATCTTCCCTGCTAAAGAAACTCATCTTAAACAACGCAAATCTTGGCTTGCTTTTGGCAAACAAATAGCTGGCGATATCATTGTCGACAAAGGCTGTGAAAAAGCTGTGCTTTCTGGTTCTAGTTTACTAGCTGTAGGCATTTTAGCTATAGCAGGTGAATTTAAACAGGGAAATACTGTACGTATTTTATCTCAATCTGGTCGTGAAATTGCTCGTGGCAGTGTAAATTATAGTTCTCAAACGCTACAAAAATTAAAAGGTTTACACTCCGACGAATTTAAAAATATTTTATTGGACAATTCACCAATATTTGATGAAGCTGTTCATCGTGATAATATGGTTATTATGGTCTAATTAAAAAAAGGTGATTATATGAGTTCAAATGCACAAATAGATATAAAAGAAATCATTACTAATCAAGCAATGATGGCCAAAAAAGCCTCTCAAAAATTGGCTACATTATCTTCATTAGAAAAAAATAAAGCATTGCTCACTATGGCACATGCTTTAGAAGTAAAAACTCCAATTATTTTAGAAGAAAATAATATTGATATGGAAAATGGTCGCCAAAAAGGCTTATCTGCTTCTTTGCTAGATAGATTGCTTTTGACTACAGAACGAATTGCTCAAATGGCTAATGGTCTTCGTCAAATTGCTAATTTAAACGACCCTGTTGGTAATGGCATCATGTCTTGCCGTCGTCCTAATGGCTTAGATATTCGCTGTATTCGTGTACCACTTGGTCTTGTTGGCATAGTTTATGAAGCTCGTCCAAATGTTACAGCTGATGCTATAGGTCTTTGCTTAAAATCCGGCAATGCTGTGATTTTACGTGGCGGTTCAGAAGCTATTCATTCAAATAAAATCTTAGCTTCCATCTTAGCTGAAGCTGCTTATAGTGCAGGTATTCCTCATGGAGCTATTCAATTTGTCAGCATAACAGAACATGAGGCTGTAGATGTGATGATGCGTTTAAATAAGTATATTAATGTAATCATTCCACGTGGTGGCGCTGGCTTAATAAAACGTGTAGTTGAAAATAGTTCTGTTCCTGTAATTGAAACTGGTGTAGGTATTTGTCATGTATTTGTTGATGAATTTGCTGATTTAGAATTAGCTACAAAAATCATTCTCAATGCTAAGATTTCTCGTCCTGCAGTCTGCAACGCTATAGAAACAGTTTTAATTGACCAAAAAATTGCCAACGAATATCTTCCTATGATTTGTCAAAAATTATCAGAGGCTAAAGTTGAAATTCGTGGCTGTGAAAAATGTTTGGCTATTTGCCCTGAATTAAAAACAGCTACCAAAGAAGATTGGTCTACTGAATATGGAGATTTAATCATTTCTATAAAAATAGTTGAAAATATTGATGAGGCTATCTCTCATATCAATACTTATGGCAGTGGTCATTCTGAAGCCATCATCACAACTAATTATAATAACGCTTTGAAATTCCAAAAATTAGTAGATGCTTCTGCTGTATATGTAAATGCTTCTACACGTTTCACTGATGGAAATGAATTTGGTTTTGGTGCAGAAATCGGCATTAGTACTCAAAAACTCCATGCACGTGGGCCAATGGGATTAGAAGCTTTAACTACCATGAAATATTTAATTTATGGTGAAGGTCAAATTCGTTAATGTTTAAATATTTATCTAATTGTCTAAAATTATTAAAACAATATTATTCCACTCCAAAAGGTCATCATGATATTTTAGATTATAGTCGTGCTTTTTTCTTATTTATATTTTTATCTATAATTTTTTCCCTTATTTTAATATATATTTTCTATTAAAACTATTAAAGTTTGGAGATATTTATCATGAAAAAAATAGGTATTATGGGTGGTACATTCGATCCAATTCACGTCGGACATTTAATGATAGCGGAAGCTGTTTGGGATGAATTTAAACTAGACAAAGTTATCTTCATTCCTTCAGCTAATCCCCCTCATAAACACAGTGTATTGACTTCGGCTAAACATCGTTTTAATATGACATTACTTGCAACTTGCTCTAATCCTCATTTTGAAGTATCTTCTATTGAGATGGAACGTTCTGGTCCATCATATACCATAGATACGATAAAAGCACTTAAAACTATCTATGGTGAAGATACTGATTTTTATTTTATTATCGGTGCTGATTGTATTAATGATTTACCTACATGGCATAAAATTGATGAACTGCTCGCAAGTTGCAAATTCATTGCTACAAAACGACCAAGCTATACTTTAGATTTAACTACCATTCAACAACATTTTAAAAATTTCAATATAACACTTCTAGAAACACCTGAACTTGAAATATCTTCTACAGATATTAGACAACGTATAAAAAAGGGATATTCTATACAATATATAACTACAGAACAAGTTCAGCAATATATTCGTAAAGAAGAACTTTATTTATAAACAAGCTTATTGTATAATGTTTATAATTAAATTACACTTAGAGAAGGAGAACCATAATGTTAGGTGATTTATTACGTGAAACACGTGAACAAAAGAAATTATCATTAGAAGATGTAGAACAAGGTACTAATATACGTAAATTATATATAAAGTCCATTGAAGATGGTGATTATGATAAGCTTCCAGGCGAAGTATTTTTAAAAGGTTTTATCAAAACATATGGTAAATTTTTAGGTTTAAATAGCCTAGAACTTATTGAGCAATATAAAAAAGAAAAAAATGCTTCTATCTCCGAAAAAGAAGTAGAGCCAACTAATCAAGTTCAAGAACAACCTGTTTCTCCTGCTCAACCTCCAAAAGTTGAAGAAAAAATAATTGAAAAAACTGCTGAACCAACTAAAGAAAAAAACATTCCTAAAATAGACTCTTTTGCTACTAATCAAGCATATTTACAATCAAATAAATCCAATAGCAAAAAAAATATTTTCCTCGTTATCATCATCTTAATTGTTATAATCGGTGGTGCAGTATTCTTTTTATCTAGCCAAGATACTTCTGATACTAAAGCTCCTGTACATACTATACAGCAGGAATCTACACAACAACCAGAGCAACAAGCTCAACAACCTGCTCCAGCTCCAGTTGTAAATGGTGCTGAAGTAACAGCTGTATTCAATGAAGATTGTTGGACTGAAGTAAAAGTTGATGGTAACGTTGTTCTTTCTGAAACTGTAAAAAAAGGTAGCAATTTAAATTGGAAAGGTAATAATCAAATAGATATTACTGTAGGTAATGCTGGTGCTATTGATATTACATTCAACAATCAACCAGTTGGCAAATTAGGTGATATCGGTGCTGTTGTAACTAAGTCCTTCGTTGCTCCAAATGCACAAAATGCTCAAAATCAGCAACCAGCTACAGCTCAACCACAAAATCCAGCTCCTGCTAATAATGCACAAAACGCACCTGCTGCCAATGCTCAAAATGCTACTCAGCAACAAGCAAAATAATTAAAAATTTACAGACTTACTTAGAGGTGATATTATGAAATGCCCATTCTGTGCAGCTCCCGACAGCCGTGTAGTAGATTCCCGTACTACTGATGATGGTAATTCTATAAGACGACGCCGCGAATGTACAGTTTGCGGGAAAAGATTTACCACTTATGAAACTGTGGAAAAAGTACCATTAATGGTCATAAAAAATGATGGTAGTCGTGCTGTATTCGCTAAAGAAAAAATTCTTCAAGGTATTATTCGCTCTTGTTATAAACGAGATATACCTACTGAAAAAATCATCAAATTAGCTGATGATATTGAACGCGAAATCTGCAATACGATGAAACATGAAATTCCCAGCAAGATTATTGGTGAAATCGTCATGAAACATCTCAAGACTTTCGATAAAGTTGCCTATATTCGCTTTGCTTCTGTTTATCGTAAATTCTCAGATATCGATAATTTCAAGCAAGAATTAGAAAATCTTAATTCTATGAATAAAGATAAACTAAAATAAATTTATTCAAGCTCACTTTTGTGAGCTTTTTTCTTATTTATTATCATAAATTTAACTATAAAATAAAGGAGAATACGCCCACTTTGAATTGGAAATTAAAACAACAATTACAAGAAATGCTCAAACAAGAACAAGGATATAAAATCTTTCCTGGTGGCTTTCGCAAACGATTTGCCCTAGCTTATCCAAATTCTTATTTTGTTGGTATGTCTAATCTAGGTTTTCATATAATTTATGACCAAATAAACAACCGCAATGACAGTGCTTGTGAACGTTTCTTTTTGCCTGATAAAAATTTAATAGATGATTACACACGTACTCATACTCCGCTTATGAGTATGGAAACACAAACACCACTCCATGATTTTGCTTTAATTGGCTTTGCTATTTCTTTTGAAATGGACTATTTCAATATTTTACAAATGCTCTCTTTAGGTAAAGTAAAATTATTAGCTAACGAACGCACAGAAAAAGACCCAATTGTCATCGCTGGTGGCCCTTGTGCTACATTTAATCCTGAACCACTCTCATTATTTATCGATGCTTTCATCATTGGCGAAGGTGAAGAAACTATCAATAATTTCTTAGATGTATATAATGATCCATCTAATGAAAATTTATCCCGCAAAGAATTATTATTTAAACTTGCTCAAGTGCCAGGTGTCTATGTACCTTGTTTTTATGACCATATATATGCTGAAAGTGGTAAACTTTCCGCCATCAAAACAAATGAGGACGTTCCTCAAAAAGTCTCTCGTCAATGGATAAAAGATTTAGATGCTTATGATGGTAAAACTGTCATCACTACAGAAAATACGGAATTCAATTTATTTCTAATCGAAACATCTCGTGGCTGTGGTCGTCATTGTCGTTTTTGCATGGCAGGATATTGCTTTAGAAAACCTCGCCATCGCAGTTTAGATAAATTATTATCATATTTACCACAGGCAAAAAATCTGAATAAAAAAGTAGGTCTAATGGGCCCTGCAATATCCGATTATCCGCAAATCAATGAACTTTGCTCACATATTCGCAGCCAAGATATGCCTATGTCTGTCGCTTCTTTTCGTGCTGACTCTGTAACACAAGAATTAGTAGATGCTCTTGCTCAAAGTGGACAAAGAACATTGACGCTAGCACCTGAAGCAGGCAGTGAAAAAATCCGCCATATCATCAACAAAGGCATAGAAGAAGAACATCTCTTTAAATCCATCTCTATGGGTATAAATGCTGGCGTTAAAAATTACCGCTTATATATCATGGTAGGTCTTCCTAATGAAGATGAAAATGATATCAAAGCCATTGTTGATATGACTATTCGCTTAAAACAATATATGGAAAAACTTGGTTCTAAAGGCACTTTAACCTTGAGTATCAATCCATTTATCGCTAAACCATGCACACCATTTCAATGGAGTACTATGGCAGATTTAAAACAAACGGAAAAATATTTTAAATATATAAAATCTGAACTAAAAAAATATAAAAATATTGAAGTTCAATTTGAATCCACTAAAGAATCATTTATCCAAGGTATATTAGCTAGAGGAGATAGAAAAATTTCTCAAGTAATTTATGAAGCTCATTTAAATGGCGGTAGCAAAGCATTTAAACGTGCCTTAAAAACTTTCAAAATCAATGCTGATGATTATTTATATCGCAATTTTGACAAAGAAGAATTACTTCCTTGGGATAGCTTAGATATGGGCTTTACTAAAGATTATTTATGGAAAGAATTGCAAACAGCACTTCAAGAAAAACACACTATACAATGTTTTGATGGTTGCAAGCGCTGTGGTGTCTGCAAATAATCCATATCTATTATCTTTTATCCTTTATATGTATATTTAGGAGTTGATATTTTTGTTCAAATTAATTCACGCTCAAAATAATTTATGGTATGGACAATTTTCCATTTTCCCTCAAGATAAAGTAATTCATGCCATATCTACTAGATTTAATGGTCATAGTAAAGCACCATTTGATGGCTTAAATTTAGCTCTTCATGTAAATGATAATCCAGATGATGTCATCGCCAATCGCCAATTATTTTGTGAAGGTTTAAATTTAGATAGTCATAAAATGACTACTTGTAAGCAAGTTCATGGCAATAAAGTAGCTTGTATCACTGAAGAAAATATCGGCAGTGGTGCTATTTCTTTTGCAAATTCCATCGACGATACAGATGCTCTAATCACCAATCTAAAAAATGTACCACTCACTTTATTTTTTGCAGATTGCACACCTATTATGATTTATGACCCTAAAAATAATGCTATTGGCGTAGCTCATGGCGGTTGGCGTGGAACTGTAGGCGAAATTGCCATGCATACAGTAGCAGAAATGACTAAACATTATCACACTAATCCTAGTGATTGTCTAGCTTCCATAGGTCCATCTATTGGAGCATGTTGTTATGAAATAGGTGATGAGGTAGTTGCAAAATTTAACGAAGTCTTCCAAAATGATAGCGATAAAATCTTGCATTTTAATCAAGATAGTAAAAAATATCATTTAGACCTTTGGCAAGCAAATGCTATTATCTTACAAAAAGCAGGAGTTTTAGCTGATAATATTGATATGGCTAATACTTGCACTGCTTGTAACAAAGATGTATTTTTCTCTTATCGTGCAGATAATGGCAAAACAGGTAGAATAGCTTCCATTATTTCACTTAGATAAATAATTTTACCTAAACTATGGATAATTTTCATAAATTATTATATTATTAAATAGATTATAAAATTTTCAGGGGATGAATTTCTATGATTAAAGAAAATTTAAAAACTGTTCAAGAACATATTAAAGAAAGTATAGCAAAAAGACATAATGCTGCTAGTGAAGATGTTTTATTAGTAGCAGTAACTAAAAATCATGATGTAGCTTCTATGCAAGAAGCTATTGATGCTGGTGCTAATGTAATCGGTGAAAATCGAGTACAAGAAGCCTTGCAAAAACATGAAACTTTAAATCGTGATGTAACATGGCATTTAATTGGTCATTTACAGACTAATAAAGCTAAATATGCTGTAAAACTATTTGATATGATTGAATCAGTAGATAGTATCAAATTAGCTGAAGCTCTAAATAAAGAAGCACAAAAAATTGACAAAGTTCAACAAGTATTAGTACAAGTTAATTTAGTCAAAGAAGCTTCAAAAACTGGGGTTTATTTAGAGGAATTAGACGAGCTTTTAGCGAAAATTGATATATTAAGCAATTTAAAACTTATGGGGCTAATGTTTATTGCACCAAAAGTAGATAATTTAGAAGATGTTCGTCCTATGTTTGCTCAAATGTTTAAACTCTTTAAACAAGTTCAAGCTAAAACATTTGCTACATCAGAAATAAAATATCTATCTATGGGCATGACACATGATTACCAAATAGCTATTGAAGAAGGTGCTAATATCGTTCGTGTTGGCACAGGTATCTTCGGCCCACGTCAATATTAAGGAGAAATATATATTATGAAAATTGTCGACAAAATCCGCAATAAGATGGGACAAAATCCTGAATCTGAAGAGTATATTGAAGAAGTAGATAACACTGATGATAGTGATTTACAAGCAACAACTTATCAAAATCCTGATAATGTTGTAGATTTTAAAAATAAAGCTAAAAACAACCAATTAAAAGTAATGGTAATTGAACCAGTTTCTTTTGACGATGCTCAGCAAGTAGCTGATCATATTCGCAACCACAAACCAGTTGTAGTAAACTTTGAAAACACTAGTAGCGATATTGCTAAACGCATTATTGATTTTATCAGTGGTACTACTTACGCTTTATCCGGCGATATCAAAAAAGTTGGTAAAAATGTATTTATGTGTGCCCCAAATAATGTTAGTGTTAACTTTACTGAAGAATTGAAAAAACCATCTTCTTCAACAACTATGCCTTGGGAAGAATAAACAAAAAGGATTGATTTTTTTATAATGGCAGACCGTGAAAAGATTATTCGCTTTTATAAAGGAACTGAAGGCGAAGAAATTGTTATAAAATTAATAGACGCAGTAGAAGCTGTAAACAAAACAAGAAAATTTCGTGCTACAGATTTTCTTGACCCTTATGGCTGTGAAATAGCTGAAACTGTAGTCGCTCACTATGATGGTATATCTGTTGATTTCTTTGGCGGATATATCGGTGCAGAAAGACAATGTGCCAACTTTGTACATGAAGATTTTATGGGAAAACCTTCTTATAATATCTCTGTTGTCAAAGCTACATGGAATGATAAATTCTATCGCCTTTCTCATCGTGATGTTTTAGGTGCTCTCATGGGACTTGGCATCAAACGTGAGCAAATTGGTGATTTATTGATAACTTTAGGTATGGTAAAAATTATTTGCACTACTAAAATGGCTGATTTCATCTTACAAAATTTAACACAAATCGGTTCAGCTAAAGTTAGTTGTGAGTTAGATAACCTTGAAACCATCGCTCCTCGTGAAGAACGTTGCAAAGAAATAACTTCCACTGTAGCCTCTTTACGTATTGATTCTATCGCAGCTTCTGGATTTGGAGCTTCTCGCAGTAAAATGTCTTCTATGATCGATGCTGAAAAACTCAAATTAAATTGGCAAACTGTGAAAAGTGCCTCCCAAATGGTAAAACAAGGTGATATCATTTCCATTCGTGGACGTGGTCGCCTAGAAGTAGCTGAAGTTCGTGGAACTACAAAAAAAGGACGTACAGTTGTTTTATTAAAACGTTATCTTTAAAAATGGGAGACTTATTTGTGTTTTTTTTATCCTCTTTTGTTATTTTAATCATCGTCTTAGACCAATTAATCAAATATTTAGTTGTAAACAATATGTTTTTAGGTGAGTCCATTCCTGTTATTCCTCATTTATTGCATCTCACTTATATTTTAAATCCAGGTGCAGCCTTTGGTATTTTAGAAAATCAGCGTTTCTTTTTTATCCTTATCGCTGTAATTTTGATATTCGCTATCGTTTATTTTTATTCTAAAATCATAAAACTAAATAAATTATTTCAGTTAGGTATAGCTATGCTTTTCAGTGGCGCTATCGGCAATATGATTGACCGTATATTCATCGGTAAAGTAGTCGATTATATCGATTTTCGCATTTGGCCTATTTTCAATCTTGCCGATATTGCTATTGTTTGTGGCTGTATCATCATCATTTACGAACTATTATTTATTACAGATAAAGGAACAAACTCATGATAAAAACATATACAATCTCTGATGAAATAGGCACTAGATTAGACGTTTTTCTTGCCGGTCAAGAAGATAATCCCTCTCGTGCTAGTATTCAAAAAATGATTACTGATGGTGCTATAACTGTCAATAATGAAGTAAAACGTGCTAATTATAAATTAAAAGCTAATGACCAAATCACTATGGTATTTGAACCACCTACAGAAATTGAAGTAAAACCAGAAAATATTCCACTTGATATTCTCTATGAAGATAACGATATTATCGTCATCAATAAAGCTCGTGGTATGGTAGTTCATCCTGCTGCTGGAGTTTACAGTGGAACTTTAGTAAATGCTTTACTTTATCATTGTCATGATGAATTATCCGGTATCAATGGCAAAATTCGCCCTGGTATTGTTCATCGCCTAGATAAAGATACTTCCGGCGTCATGGTCGTTGCTAAAAATGATTTTGCTCATAATGACTTAGCCTTACAAATAGGCAGTAAAACAGCTATTAAAGAATATGTAGCTTTAGTTCATGGTAATATCACAGAAGAAAAAGGTATTATCAATGGTAATATCGGTCGCCACCCTATTGACCGTAAAAAAATGGCAGTTGTAACAAATGGTGGAAAACCAGCAACCACTGTTTTTCATGTACTAGAACGCTATAAAAATTGTACTTTCGTACAATGTCGATTATTGACAGGTAGAACACATCAAATTCGTGTTCACATGGCATATATCGGACACCCACTTATCGGTGACCCTAAATATTGCAATAGTAAAAATAAATTCAATATCGAAGGACAAGCACTTCATTCTTTAAATTTAAAAATCATTCACCCACGCACAAAAGAAGAAATGACATTTACTGCACCAATTCCTGAAGATATGGAAAATTTATTAAAATATTTTCGTCAAACCATTTAAACTTTTATCTAAATCATCAATATCATGAAGTTTATTTAAGGATGTGATTAATAATGGCTAAACTAATTGAAAAAACTGTTGTCATGGACGGTAAAGCCATCGAACGTGCTTTGACTCGTATAGCACATGAAATAATCGAAAAAAATAAAGGCACTAAAGATGTCATCATTGTTGGCATTAGAAAACGTGGTGTGCCTTTAGCTGAAAGATTATCTTCTATTATCGAAAATATCGAAGGTGTTCATATTCCTATCGGCGTTTTAGATATCACTTTATATCGTGATGACTTAGCTCATATGTCTTATCAGCCACTAATTCAAGAAACTCATATTGATGAAGATATCACTAATAAAACTCTTGTTTTAGTAGATGATGTTTTATACACAGGTAGAACTATCCGTGCTGCCTTAGATGCTCTAATTGATTTAGGCAGACCTAAAAAAATTCAATTAGCTGTTTTAATCGACAGAGGACATCGTGAATTACCTATTCGTGCTGACTATGTAGGTAAAAATGTTCCTACTGCTACAAAAGAAACTATTGCAGTGAAATTAACTGATACTGACGATTGCGATAAAGTTTTCATTGGCGAATACATTTAAAAAAAGCTGTAATTTTTAAGCATAAAAACTTAAAAATTACAGCTTTTTAATTAATACATATCTCTTAAATATTTACCTACAGAACCAAAATCACTCATACTACCTTTTATGTCTATGTTACCATGACCGTCTACATATTTTTCTAGTTTTCTCTTTACTCTTTGTAGCGCATTATCAATTGATTTTACATGTCTATGTAATTCTACAGCAATTTCTTGATAAGATTTACCATCAAGATATGCAATTAAGACTTTCCATTCTAAATCACTTAATAATTTTTCCATCTTATCTTCAATATCTAAGAATTCTTCACGATGAATCATCATCTCTTCAGGGTCAATAACAACAGAGCCAGAAATTATATCTAGCAAGGTACGGTCTGATTCTTCATCATAAATTGGTTTATTTAGCGATACATATGAATTTAATGGTATATGTTTTTGTCTTGTAGCTGTCTTTACTGCCGTTATAATCTGTCGTGTAATACACATTTCGGCAAATGCTCTAAATGAAGATAATTTATCACTGCGAAAATCTCGGACACCTTTATATAGTCCTATCATTCCTTCTTGAATGATATCTTCTCTATCAGCACCAATTAAAAAATACGCTCTTGCCTTTACTCTAACTAAATTGCGATATTTTTTTATGATATAATCTAGTGCGACATCATCATGCTTTTCTTTTATCTGCATTACAATTTCTTCATCAGTCATTTTATCTAGACATTTAATTTTTTCTTCTAATTCTTTACTATTATTTATCTCCATCGCACTATCTCCTCTGTGAAAATAACAACGATTTCCAAAATTTGCAAGTTATATCCAGAATTATACCATTGAGGTTGTGTTTCAGTCAAGCCAATATTATAGATAATCAGAATATTTATACAGTTTAATTTTAATATTATGCAAAATTAAAATTTAGTAAAATTAGATGAAAAGCTTTATATTCTCTGCTATAATGAACTTAACCATTCATAATATGCTATTTTTTATTTTTATATAAATCCTAATACAATAGTTATCTTATATCGTATGATTAGTATTCATATGTAAAAGCATATTAATAAACAAAATTACTTATAGAAGGGATTTTTTATGTTAGTCTTAGCTTCATCTTCACCGCGTCGTAAAGAGTTATTAGCACAAATCGGTTGCAAATTCGTTTGTCGTCCTAGCAGTTGTGAAGAACTCACTTTTCGCGATGAACCCAATCCACAAAAATTAGTCATGCAAAATGCTATTTTAAAAGCAAAAGCCAGCATTGATAACCATCATAAAGATGAAATAATTTTAGGTTCCGACACTGTAGTTGCCTTAGACAACAAAATTTATGGTAAACCTAAAGATGATAATGATGCTTTTTACATGCTCAAAAATCTTTCAGGAAAAACACATCAAGTTTGCACTGGTATTGCATTGATAAAAAATGGAAAAATATTTTCTGATGTTTGCACTACTGATGTTACCATGAAAAATTTATCTGATGAGGAAATTTTAAATTATATTAAAACAAAAGAACCACAAGATAAAGCAGGAGCTTATGCTATTCAAGGATTAGCTTCTATTTTTATTGAAAAAATCAATGGCTGTTATTTTAATGTAGTAGGTTTACCTTTAAATTGTTTATATAATTTATGTAAAAAAGCTGATGTTGATTTATGAGCATAAGTATCAAAGATTTACCTGATGAAGAACGGCCCCGTGAAAAACTTTTAACTCTTGGAGCCAAAGCTTTAAGCAATGTTGAATTATTAGCTATATTATTACATTCTGGTACACGAAAAAAATCTGTATTTGAATTATCTCAAGAAATTTTAGCTAAATACAAAGAAGATGGTTTGGCTTCTCTTGTGAATTCTTCACCAAAAGAATTGATTTCCATAAAAGGTTTAGGGCTTGCTAAAGTTACTACGCTGTTAGCTGCTATTGAATTAGGTTTGCGTCTAGCAAAAAAACCTTCTGCACAAAAATTGGCAATAAAAAGACCTTTAGATGTAGTAAATTATGTAATGCCTAGACTTCGTTATGAGAAAAAAGAACACTTTGCCATTTTACTTTTAGATACTAAAAATCAAATCATTGCTTTTCCAGATATTTCTATAGGAAGCTTAAATGCTTCTATAGTTCACCCTCGTGAAGTTTTTCGCTGTGCTATCAACCATTTTGCTTCATCTATGATACTTGTACACAATCACCCTAGTGGCGATCCTAGCCCAAGTATGGAAGATATTCATATAACAAAAAAGCTAATAGCAGGCAGTAAAATACTTGATATAGAAATTTTAGATCATATTATTGTTGGAGATAATAAATTTACTAGCTTAAAACAACAAGGTATGATAAAATAAGTAGTCAGATTGTTATAAAATTGAAGGGAGAATGTTTTAACATGAAGTGGAATTTATTTGGTGGTTTTTCCCAAGATATCGGTATCGATTTAGGAACAGCCAATACCCTTGTGCATTTAAAAGGAAAAGGTATTGTGCTTAGAGAACCATCTGTTGTTGCTATTAGAAAGGATACAGGAGCAGTTCTTGCTGTTGGTTCTGATGCCAAAGGCATGATTGGTCGTACTCCAGGCAATATCGTAGCTATTCGCCCAATGAAAGATGGCGTAATTGCTGATTTTGAAGTTACTCAAGCAATGTTAAAATACTTTATCAATAAAGCTAGAAATGGTTCTTCCTTTAGCAAACCACGTGTTGTTGTAGGTGTACCATCTGGTGTAACTGAAGTAGAAAAACGTGCTGTTATAGATGCTGCTATTCAAGCAGGTGCTAGAGAAGCATATTTAATTGAAGAACCTATGGCTGCTGCTATTGGTGCTGGTCTACCTGTTGAAGAAGCTACTGGTAGTATGGTAGTTGATATCGGTGGTGGTACTACAGAAATCGCTGTTATATCCCTTGGTGGTATTGTTACAAGCTGTTCTCTTCGTGTTGCTGGTGACGCTTTAGACACTGCTATCATTCAATATATAAAACGTAAATACAGCCTCATGATTGGTGAACGTACTGCTGAAGAAATCAAAATGTCTATCGGTAATGCTATGGTTAGTGATGACATGGAAAAAGATTTTGAAATCCGTGGTCGTGACCTCGTTAGTGGCTTGCCAAAAACATTAAAAATTCATGCTGAAGAAATCACTGAAGCTTTGAAAGAACCAGTTAAGAAAATTGTTGATGTTGTAAAAGTAACACTTGAAAGAACACCACCTGAACTTGCTGCTGATATCTTAGACCGTGGTATCATGCTAACTGGTGGCGGTGCTTTATTACACAATTTAGATAAATTACTTTCTCAAGAAACAGGTATGCCTGTAATCATTGCTGAAGACCCATTATCTTGTGTTGGTGAAGGTACTGGTAAATCTTTAGAAAATATCAATCTCTTAAACAATGTAATTATTAGTGATAAGAAGTTGAATAAATAATGAAATCACCCTCTAAACGTTCATTAATCGTCTTATTTATCATTATAAGCATAATTTGTATTCTCTTTTTTGCTGCTATTGGTAGATTTAATGCACCACTTGCTAATTCTATTGTTGTAAACGTTTTAGCACCATTTCAATCTGTTACTAGCGCAGTTTCAAGTAAATGTAATGATTTTCGTAACTATGTCTATGATGTATTTTATGTTTACGACCAAAATAGAGAATTAAAAGCTCAAAATGATGATTTAAAACTCAAGGTTGCTCGTACAGCTGAGCTTGAAGCAGAAAATGCTAATCTGCGTCAATTATTAAATTATAAAAAAGCTAATTTGCAATTTGATTTATTACCTGCCAACGTTATTGGTCGTGATAGTGCTACTTGGAGCAGTCATATCATTATCAATCGTGGTACAGATGATGGTGTACAAAAAAATATGACTGTCATTACTCCTGATGGTCTTGTAGGTAATATTCATGAAGCTTATGCTTCTTATTCTGAAGTTGAACTTATCACTGACCCTCGCTCTGCTGTTGGTTCTATTGTTCAACGTGCTGATTCTCGAGTAGCTGGTATAGTCAAAGGTTCTGCTGATTCCAATTCAGCAATCAATATGACTAATATCCCACAAAACGCTAATATCGTAGAAGGCGATACTATCATCACTTCTGGTTTTGGTGGTATCTATCCAAAAGGAATTCCTATCGGCTCTGTAGCAGCTATAAAAAATGATTCTGGTGGATTATTACAATATGCAACTTTATATCCTTGTGTAGATTTTCAAAAACTTGAAAATGTTGCTGTTATCATTAACCATCGTGAAGTAGCTCAACCTGCTGCAACTCCAGCTCCTACAGCACCAGCTCAAGCAAATGCTCAAACTCCAGCTCAACCTACTACAGGTGATACAAAATGAAAACAGTAATACCATGTTTTTTATTAATATTCATTGCCTATATTCTACAATCATCTGTTTTTAACATTATTGCTTATGATGGAATTTCTGTAGATTTAATCTTATTATTAGTTATTTTCTTTAGCATTATTTATGATAAATATGCTATTTTATATGGATTTTGTGCAGGATTATTTCAAGATTTAGCTTCTGGTACATTCCTTGGTATTCATACTTTAAGTCTTGTTATCATCTGTATCTTAATCCATAAGATATCTCAACTAATCTACAAAGAAAATATATTTTTACCTATTGTAGCTAGTGTATTTTCTACTTTTTTAAATTATTTTATCATTGCTTTATTCATCTTTTTATTAGGTTATAGTTATAATATCTGGCTTGTCATAAACAATATGATTATCGCTCTTATCTATAATCTAGTATTTGCTTATCCTGTATATTTTATCGTTGTTAAAATCGACGCTAAACTTCAATATTGGATAAAAAGATCTGAACAATTCTAACCTTAGGTTAGAAATTAATTTTAGAGTGATGAATAGCTCACAATCATAAATAATTTATAAAAAATCTAAAAGAGTATGATATAATTATATTAACTTTTAGGTAAGCATATTTTTATATCTATACGATATTAAATGACTTTAAGACACCTAAGGGTGTCTTAATTTATTATAGGAGTAAATTAAAGTTGAAATTTCTTGATAAACGTTTAAAAATTTTAGCTGCTATTGTAACACTTATAGTTGTTGCACTCATTAGTCGATTAGTTTATTTACAAATCTATCAAGGCGAATATTTTTCTAAATTAGCAGATGGTAACCGCATTCGTCTTGTTTCCACCTCTGCACCTCGAGGCATTATCTATGACCGCAATGGTGTACAATTAGTAAATAATCGACCTGCTTTTACTGTAGAATTATTGCCATCTTTAGAGCCTGTATCTCCTGAAGTAGTGGCTTGCTTGGCTACTTTATTAAATATCAGTGTTGATGAAATAAATGAAAAAATTGCTCATCATTCTGGTTTTGACCCTGTTACTTTAAAAATAGATGTACCACCCGAAATAGTAACTATCATTGAAGAACAACAAGATTTATATCCAGGTGTATTTATCGATACAAAACCAGTACGTAACTATATCTATAAATATGAAGGAGCTCATGCTCTCGGTTACGTAAGTGAAATCAGCGATAGTGAACTTGAAGATAAGAAAAAAGCTGGTGATGATTCCTATAAATTAGGTGATATCATTGGTAAATTCGGTCTTGAAAAATACTATGATAAATACCTTCGTGGTATTCCTGGTGGTGAACAGGTTGAAGTTGACGTTACTGGTCGTCCTGTTCAACGTCTAGGCATGAAAAATCCTGTAAGTGGTGCAAGTCTTACTTTGACTATTGACCACAATCTTCAAGAAGCTACAGAAAAAGCCATGGACGAAGTAATGTCTGGCATCAATGCTCAGGCTGCTGCCGCTGTAGTATTAAATCCTCAAACCGGCGAAGTATTAGCCATGGTTAGTCGTCCAACTTATGACCCAAATTTATTTGCTCTTGGTATTTCCACTAAAGACTGGAATGCTATAAATAATAATCCACATTATCCTCTTGATAATAAAGCTGTAACTGGTGAATATCCTCCTGGTTCCACTTTCAAAATCATCACAGGTACCGCTGCTTTAATGGAAAAAGTAGTAACTCCTGATGAATTAATTTTTGACTCTGGTCAGCACTGGATAATTCCAAAAACAAATGCTGATGGTGAAGCTTTAGGTTATATCAATTTTGAACAAGCCTTAGCTCATTCTGATAACGTTTATTTCTACGAAATGGGTAACCGTTTAGGCATCGATAGATTAGCAAAATGGGCTCGTATCTTTGGTATTGGTGAAAAAACAGGCATAGACTTACCATATGAAGCTGTAGGTAATGTCGCTTGCCCTGAATACAAACGTAAGGTATTTGATGAAGATTGGTATCTTGCTGAAACATTTGACGCTTCCATAGGTCAAGGGTTTACACTTGCTACACCATTACAAATGGCTTTAGTTATGAGTGAAGCTGCTAATGGTGGTAAAAAATATCGCCCATATTTAGTAAAAGATATCATTGCTCCAGATGGTACGGTAATCAAACATTTTGATCCAGTAGTTGAACGTGATTTAAATATCGATCCATCTGTTATCAGTCTTGTTCAAGAAGGTCTACATGAAGTTAGTACTGTCGGTACAGCAGCTGCCATGTTTAAAGACTTCCCTGTGCCAATTGCTGGTAAAACAGGTACTGCCGAAAACTCTCATGGTCGTGAACATGGTTGGTTTGTAGCTTACGGTCCATTTGATAATCCTAATATTGCTGTAGCTGTTATCGTAGAAAATGCAGGTTATGGTGCTACTTCTGCCGTACCTATTGGATATAAAATTCTAAGTGCTGCTTTTGGTTTAGATAAGCCAAAAACTCCAGAAAATCAACCAGCTCCTGCACAATAATAATAATAAAATGAAGTGATTATATGAATGAATTAATAACGTTTAAAGGTTCTAATGATGGCTTAATTTTAGTCATAACAAAAAAAGCTAATTTCAATCAAATTAAAGAAGCATTAAGTAAAAAATTAGCTTCTTGTTCCAATTTTTTTGAAGCTAATACTACTATATTGCTCAAAGATGATAAATTCTCTCAAGAAGAGCAAAATATCTTAGCTGATATCTTAAAACAATATCAATTAAATTTAAAAATTGTAGCTGTTGATAAGACAGCTACAAATCAACATTGTTCAGCACAAAATCCGCCATTAATCATCAAACGCACTGTACGTGGAGGCGAAGAAATTTTTTCTAAAGGCTCTATCGTCATTGAAGGAAATGTCAATCCTGGTGCTAAAATCATAGCTGGTGGAAATATTGATATTCATGGTCATTGTCGTGGCATTGTCTATGCTGGAGCCTATGGCGATATTAATTCTTATATAATTGCTGATAAATTATCGCCACTGCAAATACGCATAGCACATTTAATTGCTAGAGCACCAGATAATAGTGAAAACATTACTGATAATAAAAAATCATCAACTCCTGAAAAAGCTATTATCTGTGATAATACCATTATCCTAGAGCCATTCAATCGAGAAAATTAATTTGCACAAAGTATATAATTGTAAAGAGAGGTGCTTTTCTGTTTGTCTTGTAGTGCAAAAAGGCAACAGTAATCTTATATGACCCAAACTAATACAAATTGTAAAATCATTGTTATTACTTCTGGTAAAGGTGGTGTAGGCAAAACTACTACTACAGCCAATATAGGTGCTGGTCTTGCCATGAAAGGATATAAAGTCGCACTTATTGATACAGATACAGGGCTTCGCAATCTTGACTTATTATTAGGTTTAGAAAATCGCATTATGTATGATTTAGTAGATGTAACATCTGGTAAAATTCCTTACAAAAAAGCCCTTGTTCGTCATAAAAAATATGAGACATTATTTTTATTGCCTACATCTCAGACAAAAGATAAACTCGCCGTATCTCCTGAACAAGTTGTCGCTTTATGTTCAGAAATGAGTGCAGATTTTGATTTCATCTTGATTGACTGCCCTGCTGGTATTGAACAAGGTTTCAAAACAGCTGTAGCTGCTGCTGATATCGCTTTAGTTGTTACTATGCCTGAAATCTCTGCTGTTCGTGATGCCGATAAAATTATTGGTGAATTGAACCGCGCTGATAAAGAAAATATCTTATTAATCGTCAACAGAATTCGTCCTGATATGGTAGCTAAAGGTGAAATGCTAGACCTTGATGATATCAACGATATCTTAGCTATAAAATGTATTGGTCAAATTCCAGATGATGAAATGGTCGTATCTTCTACTAACCGTGGTGAACCTGTAATCGCTAATACAAAATCTCAAGCTGGTATAGCTTATCAAAATATAACTAGACGTCTTTGTGGTGAAGATGTTCCATTTATGACTTTCCGCACTAAAGAGTCTTTCTTTGCTAGATTAAAAAAATTATTTTAATTAAGGAGAGCATAATATTATGTTTGAGGTTGTAATGAAATTATTAAATAGAAATCAAAAAACATCTAAAGAAATTGCTAAAGATAGATTAAAAGTCGTATTAATTCATGACCGTGCTAATATTTCTCCTGAAGTTATGCAAGCTTTAAAAAACGATATAATTGAGGTAATTTCTCATTACATGGATATAAATAAAAATGAAATGGAAATTTCGCTAGAAAATGATGATAATTCTGTTGCATTATTAGCTAATATCCCTGTAAATCGCATCAAAAATCAAGCTAAAAGATAAATTATAGGCAAGCATTTATTTTTAATAAGTGCTTGTCCTTTTATTTTTACTCAATATTTACCATCTATTTATTAGATTAGTATTTATTGCTTTGCTTTACACTTCATCTAAAAAAATGGTACAATATAACATAATGATTATCAAATTATCCCATATTAATGAGGTTTATATTAATGAACAAATTCCATAAAAGACTTTGTGTCTTAATTTTTTTCGTATCTGTGATTTCTGCTGGAGTCATCTATTTCACAGTGGATATTAATACTTTATCTAGTTTGACACAGTTCAATCCTCTAGCAATAATCGCAGCTTTGATTTCCATTAGCTTTGGTTTATTTTTAGATGGTTTAAGACTTGTCCAGTTAGTTAATATCTCCAACGAAAAAATCTCATTTTCACAAGCATTACATGTAGTATTTGGCAATTATTTCTTAGCACTGCTAACACCTGGTTTCAGCGGTGGTGCAATTGCTCAAGTACTCTTTTTACGTCATGCTGAAATACCTGTCGGAAAAGCCACTATAATTGTCATTGTCCGCACAATTTTATCCATTATGTTTTTAATCATGTGCATGCCGTTTATCTTCATGCACGATGCAGGCATAATTCCATGGATTTCTGATGAAACCTTAATGATTATCTCTAGTTTGGCTTTTTTAGTTATTTTGATGTTGATTTGGTGTTTCAAGCATAATTACTTAGATTATCTAGTAATTAAATTTGTTCGTCGACTTTCTTACAAAAAAGCAAAAGCATTTCTTTCTTTTTATCGAGATAATAAATTAGCTATAAAACTTTTATTAGCTTCACCTTTAAAAATGCTTAAAGTCTATATTACGTCGGGCTTAAGTTTACTTTTTATCTATGCTATCGTACCAATTTTAATGTTTAGTTTAACTGATGATTTTGATGGTGTCTTAGCCATGGGACGTATGATAATTTTAAATATCTTACTTTACTTTTCTCCAACGCCAGGGGGTTCTGGTATCGCCGAAGGTGGCTTTATATTATTGTTCAACTCTATGTTGCCAGAAGGTACTGTCGGTATTGTAGCTGTTACATGGCGCTTAATCGCTGAATATATACCTTTCCTCATTGGTTTTTACTATACAATTAAAGTCTTTGGTCGAGATTTTTTAAATAAACCACTTATAAAATAATCTTTTAAAATTTTATTTATGGAGGCAAATTTTATTTAATGGAAGACTTTAATGAACGCATAGTTTCTGGTGGCGAGATGGATATTGATAATTGGCAGTATTCTCTACGCCCTAAGAAATTACAAGAATATATAGGACAAGATAAAGTCAAAGATAATTTATCTATTTTCATTCAAGCAGCTTTAAATCGCAATGAAGCTCTTGACCATGTACTTTTATACGGACCTCCTGGACTCGGTAAAACTACACTTGCCAATATTATCGCTAATGAAATGGGAGTAAACTTCCGTGTAACTTCTGGGCCAGCTATTGAACGCTCTGGCGATTTAGCAGCACTACTTACGAATCTCACCGAAAAAGATGTATTATTCATTGATGAAATTCACCGTCTTTCTCACAGCGTAGAAGAAGTTTTATATTCCGCTATGGAAGATTTTGCCTTGGATATCATCATCGGTAAAGGGCCAAGCGCTCGCTCTATTCGTCTTGACATTGCACCATTTACACTCATTGGAGCGACTACTAAAGCTGGTGCCTTGGCTTCTCCACTACGTGATCGCTTTGGTGTTATTTCTCGCCTAGAATATTACACGCCTGAATCATTAGTTTTTATTATCAAGCGCTCCGCTGAAATCTTAAATATACCTATCGAAGATAGAGGAGCTTTGGAAATCGCACGTCGCTCTCGTGGAACACCTCGAGTAGCTAATCGCCTTTTAAAACGAGTTCGTGATTTCGCTCAAATAAAAGGCGACGGTATCATCACTGATGAAATCGCAGATACAGCTCTAGCTATGCTTGAAATTGACAAGATGGGACTTGACCATATCGACCGCAATATTTTACTCACTATGATTAATAAATTCGGTGGTGGCCCTGTTGGTCTTGAAACATTAGCTGCAGCAGTAAGCGAAGAAACAGATACTATCGGTGATGTTTATGAGCCTTATTTACTTCAATTAGGCTTTATCAATCGCACTCCTAGAGGGCGAGTTGTTACCAAGCTTGGTTATGAACATCTTGGTTTAACAAAAACGGAATAATTTATATTTATTTAGGGAGTTTATAAATGAATATATTACTTCATATGTGTTGTGGTCCATGCGCTTGTTATCCAGTGCCAAAACTTCGCTCAGAAGGTCATGATATTACAGGATATTTTTTCAATCCTAATATTCACCCTTATAAAGAATTTAAGCACCGTTTAGCAACTGCACAAGAATATGCACAAAAAGTTGATTTAAAACTTATCGTAGATACAAATTATCAATTACGAGATTTTTTACAACGTGCTTTAACTATCGAAAAAAATACAGATGGTCTTAATTTAGATAATCGACGCTGCCGTATGTGTTATGCTTGGCGACTTCATCAAACAGCAATCTATGCTAAAGAAAATAATTTTGATGCATTCTCATCAACTTTATTTGTCAGTCCTTATCAAAACCATGAAATGATGAAAGATGTCGCTCAAAAAATTTCTCAAGCGGTAGGTATTCCTTTCTTCTATGAAGATTTTCGACCAGGATTTGCTGAAGGAACACAAACAAGCATTGATTTAGAATTATATCGTCAACCTTATTGTGGTTGTATCTTCAGTGAAGAAGAACGTTATTCCAATTCTTTCAAGAAAAAACGCAAAAAAAAATTAAAAGCTCTCTTTAATGAGCAAAATAATAAATGATGTGATGGGGTTTTTATGATATCTATTACTACTGCAACAGCTGATGATTTAATAACTCTTGCAGATATTGAGCAAATATGTTTTTCATCCCAAGAAAGTGCTAGTTTAAATACTTTAAAATCCAGATTTGATGTATTTCCTAATCATTTCTTAGTAGCCAAAATTCATAAACATGATGACAATGAAATTATAGGTTTTGTCAATGGTATGGTAACTGATGAAGAAACTATTACTGATGAAATGTATACAAATGCTAAACTTCATCAACCACAAGGAAAGTATCAAACAATCTTTGGTATTGATGTATTGCCATCTTATCAACATTTAGGCATTGCAACTAAATTAATGAAAAATCTTATTGAAAAGGCTCAAAAAGAAAAACGCACTGGAATTATTTTATGCTGTAAACATCAACTTATTCCATTTTATGAACAATTTGGATTTCAAAATTTAGGTATTTCTAAATCTACACATGGTGGCGTTGTCTGGTATGACATGCTCCTAAATATATAAAAAATCCTCTATAGTTAGTGATAAATAATTCATTTAACTATAGAGGATTTTTTTATACTGCTTTATTTACTTTTAACATTTTTTCCTTTGGTGATTTTTTTATTCCCGCAAAGAAGAAACCTATACTCAATACAGTGAATAAAATACCACCTAAAACTACATTATTTATGCCAAATTCATCAATGAAAATACCACATACAAAAGCTGCTATACAAGTACCTACATTTGTAGCTACTAAAAATAAAGCATTAGCAAAATCAGGTACATTAGATGCTACTCTTGTTATCCAATACTGATTAATATTTGCAGCACAGCCCACAAGTATTCCCCAGATTAAAACTATACCCATGATTACAAAACCCATATTGCCTAAAAATAGCATTACTAAAAATAATACTGTCAATAAAAATGGATATATCCCTACAAATGAAAGTGGTCTTTGGCTTAATAGTCTACCAGCAATAACATTACCTAAAATATTCGCTAAACCAAAAATCAAAAGTGTAATGCTCACAAATTCTGTGGATAATAACGATACTCTTTCTAAATAGTCGGCTAAATAACTATATACACCAAAATTTGCACCATTTAATAAAATTACAGCTATCAAAGCCCACCATAAATTAATATCTTTTAAAATTTTGAGCTGAGAACCATAAGACATTTTTTCTTTAACTGGCATAGATGGCACATATATTATTGTCAATGCTAAAGCGATTAAATTCACCAAAGCAAAAGCCAACATAGCTATTTCTAAAGAAAATAAATTTGCAATATAACTCATAACTGGCACACCAAGCACCATACCAGCTGAAACACCAACCATTACTTTTGCTACTGCCTTAGGTGCTTCTTTTTCTGATACAGATGAAGAAGCTATAGCAAAGGATAATGAAACATATACAGGGTGTAAAAATGCAGGCACTACTCTTGCCACTAATACAAGCCAAAAACTTCCTGCAAATGCAGATATCACATTACAGATAAAAAAAGTTCCCAAAGATATTATCATAATCGTTTTGCGATTATATTTGGATAATAATAAAGGTAATATCGGCCCAGACACAGCTACTGCTAAAGCAAATAAACTAACTAATAAACCCGCCACAGATATTTCTATATTATAAGTACTTGCAACTATTGGCAATATACCAATGACACCCATCTCCGTATTTAAGATACTAAATACGCCTATAGTCAAAATAAATACGATTAAATTATTCTTAGTCATAATTTCTCTCCTAAATACATCTTGAAAATATCAATAAATTATTTTATTTATTCAAAGCTTTATTTAAAACTTTTACATATTCATTGACTACATCTTTTGCATATTGTGTATCAGGTGCAATCACTTCAAAAGCATGATACGCTCCTGGATAAACATGTAATTCTGCTGGCACACCTGCTTGAGCTAATCTTGCCATATAATTTATAGTATCATCTCTAAATGGGTCTAAATTACCTACACAAGAATATGCTGGTGGCAAACCTGTCAAATCCTTTGCTCTAGCTGGAGCCATATAATAAGACACTTCATCTGTTCCTGCTAAATCACCAATATAAGCATGCCATGCGTATTTATTAGCTACATTATTCCAAACTCGCAAATCTATATTTTCTTGACTTGCTGGTGTCTGAAATCTATCGTCAATCATTGGATAAAGAGGCATTTGAAAAGCTAATTTATATTCGCCTTTATCTCTAGCCATTAAAGCAGTAGCTGCACATAATCCGCCACCTGCACTAGCACCAGCTACAGCAATTCTATCCTTATCTACACCTAATTTATCTGCATTTTTAAATAAATAACCTAAAGCTGTATAGCAGTCATTTAAACTAGCTGGATATTTATTTTCAGGCGCTAATCTATAATCTACAGCTACAACTACTGCACCTACTTCATTAGCAAAGCGAATACTTTGCATTTCATCTTGTTCAGGCACACCAAATAAATATCCACCACCATGTATCCATAAAATGCCAGCTAAATTATCTTGTTTATTCACTGGCTTATAAATGCGCAAACGTAAATCCTTATCACTATCAGGATTTTCTACATATACATCATATACATTTACATTTTCATCTTTTGGTAAATCCTTAGAACCAACTAAATTATTGAATAAATCCTTATATCCTTGTACACCAGTTTTAGCAAAATCCATCTCGCTACTTTGTTTTAATGCTGGTAATAATTCTTTATCTGTTCTTGTTTCTGTATCAGATATATCTTTTGCCAGTGCACTAACAGACATCATCAAAATTAAATAACAGCATAATATTATTTTCATACATAGTTTAATCTTTTATCGCTCCCTTTTATTTATATTATTTTTGATTAAAAATTACTTCCAATTTCACTTACCAATAAAAAAGAGAAGTAACTCTACTTCTCTTTCTCACTAACAAATACTACATTAAATACTTAATTACTTTAAAATTCTTTTAAGTAAATTTTTTATTTCTTATAAATTATCTTTAAAGAACTCTGTTAATTTTGCAAATGGAATTACATCTGTTCTATCATATAAATCCACATGACCTGCATTCGGTACAATATATAATTCTTTTGGCTCTGCTGCTAATTTATAAGCATCTTCACTAAATTCTTTAGAATGAGCATCTTCTCCGGCGATAAATAACAATGGTCTTGGAGAAATTGTTTCGATATCATTAAATGGATAGAAGTTCATGAATTTTACATTACTTGTAAGTGTTGGATGTGTAGTTGTATTTGCACTATATCCTCTTGTAGTACGATAAAAATCATAAAATTCTTTTTCAATATCAGAAGGATTTTCACTCAATTTATCAGCTGTACCACTTGTATATTTACGTTCTTGCCCTAAAAACTCACTATAACGCTGATTAGACGCTTCTTTGATAATTTCTTTTCTCTGTTCTACGCTTTGACTATGACCTAAAGCACTTCTAGTAGCTGTACCCATATCATACATACTAACAGTGGCTATAGCTTTTAAACGAGAATCAATTTTTGCTTCGCTGATAGCAAAACTACCACTACCACAGATACCGATAACACCAATTCTATCTTTATCCACAAAATCACGTGTACCTAAATAATCAACTGCTGCACTGAAATCTTCTGCATAAATATCAGGAGATACGCTATTTCTTGGCAGACCTTCACTTTCTCCCCAGAAAGATAAATCCATAGCTAAAGTTACAAACCCTTGTTCTGCCATTTTTGTAGCATATAAATTTGCCGATTGTTCTTTCACCGCTCCCATAGGATGTCCTACGATAATAGCTGGAGCTTTTTCATTCTGCGCTAAATTTTTAGGTACGAATAAATTGCCCACAACTGTCATATTATATTGATTTTTAAATTCAACTTTTTGCATATTTACTTTATCACTTTGATAAAAATTATCTGCACCTCTTGACATATCTGGTTTATAATTTTTATCGAAGGCACTTTTTGGTGCTTGCAAATTATCACTTGCTGACACCATATTCATATTTATGCACCCCATTGTCCCTAGTGCTAAACACATGGTAATTGCTCTAACTATTTTTAAATTTTTCTTAAAGTTCATCACTAACCCACCTTTATATTTACTCTCTTTTTTAGATTAATAAATAATTTTTTCTTTGCTTTCATTATAATTTACCATTTTTACTATATCAAATACTTATATTTAATAGTCAACTATACTTTTTAAGCATAATAAAATATAATATAATTCATCTATATTTTTTAATACTAAAATCTGGAGGTTTTTATGGATATACGTGTTTTAAAATATTTTGTAACAGTAGTTGAAGAAGAAAATATTTTAAAAGCTTCTCAAGTTTTGCATATAACACAGCCCACTTTATCTCGTCAATTAATGGATTTAGAAAAAGAACTAAATTGTAAATTATTTATCCGCTCTAATCGCAAAATTACTTTGACTTCCGAAGGTCTATTTTTATATAACAAAGCCAAAGAAATAATTTTATTACAAGCAAAAACGATTAATGCTCTGAAAAATTCTCATGAAATCATCAGTGGCGATATATATATCGGCTGTGCAGAAACAAATGCCTTTAAATTTCTAGCCAAAACTATGACTAAAATAAAAAAAACACATAAAGATATACATTATCATATTTTTAGTGGCAATGCTGATACTGTAATCGAACAACTAGATAAAGGCATCTTAGATTTTGGCTTATTGATTGATGCCCACGATAAACAAAAATATAATTTTATCACCTTACCTGTAAAAGACATCTGGGGACTATTGATGTTAAAAAATTCTCCACTTGCTGATAAAGAATATATAACATCTTCTGATATTTTGAATATCCCCTTAATATGTTCAGGTCAAACAATGGTCAGCAATAAAATAGCAGGCTGGCTCAATCAAAATTTCACTCAATTAAATATAGTTGCTAACTATAACTTAATCTATAACGCCTCTATCATGGTTCAAGAAAATCTAGGCTCTGCCCTTTGTCTTGCTAATCTAGTAAATACAAACGGCACTAATTTATGCTTCAAACCACTATATCCACCACTTGAAGCACAAATTGATTTAGTCTGGAAAAAACATCAAATACTCACCAAACCAGCTCAATTATTTTTACAAAATCTCCAAGAATATCTACTTCACAATAAATAATACGTTACTTTTTCCGCATTTTAAAATTTTAATGATAATGTCAGTTATTGAAAATCTTTAATAACACCAAACATTTCCCGCATTTTAGCATCTTTTTACGGTAGCTATTAGCAAAGTAAAAAGTGCGTGAGCGGGTGATTTCTTTGGTTCGTTTCTTTATCACTAAAGAAATGAACAAACACATTTATTTATACTTACTTTTCTTTCATGAGTAAGAAAAGTAACAAAAGAACTCTACCTCCCGATACCAATTTTTCTTTGTCAATTATAAAACCATGACTATAACGCTCTAAACTCGCTTCGCTCAAACAGTAGAGCTAAATTCATAGTCATGATTTTATCCTTGCCAATAGCCTACGGCTACCGCAAAATTTGCTAACGTGAGGGACATTTGGTTATTATTTCACTTATCATTTTTTCGTATTTTAAAATTTTAATAAAGACATAAAAAAAGACAAGCCTTTCACTTGTCTTTATGATACAATATCCTGCGGAGAATAAATTGATGTGTCGGCTCTCTCTCTTTTGAGGGAGGTGGTAAATATGACCGATTATGAAATATTATCTTTGATAATTTCTTTTTTAACTCTTGTATTTACTATTCTTTCTTATTTCAATTAATTTTGATATAAAAAAAGAAGCCGTCTTAACGGACAGCCTCTTCTTTCAATCACACAAACTATGCAGAAGAGGGCTGACGTAGCCAACATCAGTTTATTCTCTTCTTTTACTTATATTATACTATAGCACAAAAACAAAATCAATTTTCATATATTACCTCTTTTGTATTTTAAAATTTTATTTACTATATCTTTCTTTTGTCTATTTCTTTACCACTAAAAAAATAAATATGCTTTATACTTATGAAGCAATTCTTTAATAAAACCAAACTTTTCCCGCATTTTAGCATCTTTTTACGGTAGCTATTATCTTTGACAAAGTAAAAAGTGCGTGAGCGGGTGATTTCTTTGGTTCGTTTCTTTATCACTAAAGAAATGAACCAATATGTATGAAATAGTAATTGTTTTCAAAGTTAAAATTTTATCTGCGGTGGCTTTCTTTGGTTCGTTTCTTTGCCACCAAAGAAATGAATAAATACCCTATTTTATACTTACTTTTCTTTCATGAGCAAGAAAAGTAACAAAAGAACTCTACCTCCCGATACCAATTTTTCTTTGTCAATTATAAAACCATGACTATAACGCTCTAAACTCGCTTCGCTCAAACAGTAGAGCTAAATTCATAGTCATGATTTTATCCTTGCCAATAGCCTACGGCTACCGCAAAATTTGCTAACGTGAGGAATATTTGGTTATTATTTTTTATCTAATACAAAATAATACAAATCTTATATCACGAACATAAAATCTATATTAAAAAATCTTTAATAACACCAAACTTTTCCCGCATTTTAAAATTTTAATGGTAACGCTAGTTATTGAAAAAAATTATCGCTGAATACGGTTTTAGTCTGAATGTTTGAGCGTAGCGAGTTTCTAAGCGTTGTATGAAGCGATAATTGTTTTCAAAGTTAAAATTTTATCTGCGGTGGCTTTCTTTTGGTTCGTTTTCTTTACCACTAAAGAAAATGAACACTCTTTTATGTATTTTGAAATACAACTTTAGATATAGTATAATAAAAGACAAAAAGACTATTCCCTGATGATTAGGAGTAGTCTTTCTTTGTATATTTATTACATAAAATAAAAAAATAAACTAGAAAGGTATTATTATTATGTACCCACAAAGTGAAAATGAATTAGAAAAAGAGCTTATCCAACAATTATCTAGCCAATATAAAAAAGTTAAAATCAATAATGCTGATGACTTATTTATTAATTTTCGCAAATAAATAAATAAACTTAACCAAGAAACACTCAATGGCAAAGATTTATCAGATAAAGAATTTGATCGTTTATTGACTAAAATTGGTGGTAAAAGTATCCATCAATCAGCTAAATTTTTACATGATAAATTCACTATAGAACGTGATGATAGTAGTCAAATCTATCTAAAATTATTAGATACAAAAAATTTTAGCAATAATATTTTCCAAATTACTCATCAAATAAAAGTGCATAATACAACTACAAAAAATGATGCTCGCTATGATGTAACACTTCTTATCAATGGCTTACCACTTGTACAAATTGAACTAAAAAAACGTGGTCAAGATATCAAAAAAGCCTTTAATCAAATTAATCGCTACAAAATACATTCTTATTGCAATCTCTTTCGCTTCATTCAGATTTTCGTCATCTCCAATGGTGTCGATACTAAATATTATGCCAACAGCGATTACAATCCTCTATATAGTCTTACTTTCTTTTGGACTGATGAACATAATAAACGCATAACTAAATTAGCTGATTTTGCACAAAACTTTTTAAATCCTAATCATCTATTAGATATGATTTATAATTATATGATTATCAATGATACAGATAAAAACTTAATGATCATGCGACCATATCAAGTATATGCTACACAAAAATTGATCCAACAAGCACTCAATACTAATGAAGGTGGCTATATCTGGCATACTACAGGCTCAGGAAAAACACTCACTTCTTTTAAATGTGGGCAATTATTAGCTAAACAACCATCTATCAAAAAAGTATTATTCGTAGTCGACCGCTCTGACCTTGACCGCCAGACTACACAGGAATTCAATAAATTTGAAGCTAACTCTATAGACGCTACAGATAATACAGCTATACTGGCTAAACAAATAAAAGATGAACATACAAATTTCATCGTTACTACTATTCAAAAATTAGCCAAAGCCACTACTACGCCAAGATATAACGATTATTTCGCCAAATACGCTCAAGAAAAAGTAATCATCATCTTTGATGAATGTCATCGCTCTACATTTGGCAAACAGCTAACTAATATCAAAAAAGCCTTTACTAAAGCTCAAATCTTCGGTTTTACTGGTACACCGCGTTTTATAGAAAATAAATCACAAGACAACCGCACTACAGCAGATATCTTCGGCAAATGTCTACACACTTATTTAATCAAAGATGCTATCTTCGACCATAATGTATTGGGCTTCAATGTAGAATATATCAAAACATTTGAAGGAAAATATGATCCATTTGATGATACAAAAGTAGAAAATATCGACAAAGAAGAAGTTTTCTCTGAACCAAAAAGACTAAAACTCATTGCCCAACATATCATAGATAATCATGATAGAAAAACAAATAACCGTAGATATAACGCTTTATTCGCTGTAGCTAATATAAAAACATTGATAGCTTATTACAATATTTTTAAAGAATTAAATACAGATTTAAGGATATCTGCTATCTTCACTTATGAAGAAAATGAAGACCTAGAGTTTAAACAAGAACATTCTAAAGATAGCCTTGAAAAAATCATCACTGACTATAATAAAATGTATAATACAAATTACCATGTAACTACATTCCCTGCTTTTGCCAGTGATTTGATGAAAAAAATCAAAACAGCTCAAATAGATATTGTAATCGTAGTCGGCATGATGTTAACTGGTTTTGATGCCAAAGTATTGAATACTTTATATGTAGATAAAAATTTAGAATATCACAATCTACTACAAGCTTATTCTCGTACTAATCGCGTGGAACATACTACCAAACCATTTGGCAATATCGTTTGTTATCGCAATTTAAAAGAAAAAACAGATAATGCTATTCGCTTATTCTCACAAACAGATAATATAGATGATGTATTGACTAAAGACTTTGATTTTTACTTAAACCAATTCCGCGAAAAAATTAAAACATTATTATCTGTCGCTTCAAGACCAGAAAATGTAAACGATTTAATGACTGAAAAAGAACAAAAAGCATTCGTTTTAGCCTTCCGTGATTTAATCAAAACAAGAAATATCTTAAATAACTTCACTGAATTCGACTTTGATAAACAAATTCAAGATATTAATACACAGGATTTTGAAGACTATAAATCAAAATATCTTTTAATCCATGAAGATTTAAAATATGCTTATGACAAAACTAAGACTTCTATTTTAGATGATATAGATTTCTGTATTGAACTTGTAGCCACAGACAATATTAACCTTGATTATATTATGAACCTTATCCATAATATAGAACGACATGACAAAGCCAAACAACAGACAGAAGTACAACAAATAAAAACAGAATTAAATCGCAGTGGCAATCAAAAATTACGTTATAAAATAGATTTAATTGAAAAATTCTTAGATGAAGTCATTCCAAATTTAAATCCAGACAGCTCTATTGATGATGCCTTCAAAAATTTTGAAGATGAACAACAACAACAAGAAATCAAAAATTTCGCTACAGAATACGACCTAGAACCAGCTTTCATAGCTGAACAAATTCAAGAATACAATTATAGCGGACTCACCAATAGAATGGATATAGCTAGTAAAATTAATAAAGGATATTCACAGAAAAAAACTATAACTAATAAAGCTATAGACTTCATCAAAGAACACGTAGCAAAATATTTTTAATCTATAATTTTATTTTCAAAACTAAAATTTTATCTGCAATGGCTTTCTTTGGTTCGTTTCTTTATCATTAAAGAAATGAACAAACACCCTATTTTATACTTACTTTTCTTTCATGAGCAAGAAAAGTAACAAAAGAACTCTACCTCCCGATACCAATTTTTCTTTGTCAATTATAAAACCATGACTATAACGCTCTAAACTCGCTTCGCTCAAACAGTAGAGCTAAATTCATAGTCATGATTTTATCCTTGCCAATAGCCTACGGCTACCGCAAAATTCGCTAACGTGAGGGACATTCGGTTTTTATTTTATTTACAAATAATTTGTTATTTCTTCCGCATTATAAAATTTAGCGGTAATCGTAAGATTATTGAAAAACATTATCATTGAATACGTTTTTTGCTTAACTGTCTGAGCGTAGCGAGTTTTAAGCTTTGTATGAAATGATAATGTTTTTCAAAGCTAAAATTTTATCTGCGGTGGTTTTCTTTGATTTGTTTCTTTACCATCAAAGAAATGAACAAACACATTTATTTATATTTACTTTTCTTTCATGAGCAAGAAAAGTAACAAAAGAACTCTACCTCCCGATACCAATTTTTCTTTGTCAATTATAAAACCATGACTATAACGCTCTAAACTCGCTTCGCTCAAACAGTAGAGCTAAATTCATAGTCATGATTTTATCCTTGCCAATAGCCTACGGCTACCGCAAAATTCGCTAACGTGAGGGACATTCGGTTTTTATTTTATTTACAAATAATTTGTTATTTCTTCCGCATTATAAAATTTAGCGGTAATCGTAAGATTATTGAAAAACATTATCATTGAATACGTCTTTTGCTTAACTGTCTGAGCGTAGCGAGTTTTAAGCATTATATGAAATGATAATTTTTTTCAAAGCTAAAATTTTATCTGCGGTGGTTTTCTTTGGTTCGTTTCTTTGTCACCAAAGAAATGAACAAATAAATATAATACATTACTTTTTTGTATTTTTAAATTAAAATTTTATCTATAATAATTTTCTTTAGTTCGTTTCTTTACCATAAAAGAAATGAACATCATTTTATTTTTAGGAGGATTTTTATGTCAACTTCTGATATTCAAAAAGTACAACAAGCGCAACTTCATTCTACACTTTGGGACATGGCAAATAATTTGCGTGGTAGTATGGAAGCTTACGAATTCAAATCTTATATCTTAGGATTAATCTTTTACCGCTATCTATCTGAAAAAGTAGAAAAAATGCTCATTTATTATTAAAAGAAGATAATATCTCTTTTGAAGATTTCTATGCTGATAATGATGAAGATGTAAGAAACGATTTTAGTTCTGATATTGTTGAATCTCTTGGTTACTTTATCGCACCACAATACTTATTTTCTCACTTCACTAAAGTCTTAAAAGAAACAAATAGCTTCGATATTGAAGAACTCGACAAAGCCATTTCTGCCATTTCTGAATCATCACTCGGTACACAAAGCCAGCATGATTTTGAAGGTTTATTTGATGATATGGATTTAAAATCCACCAAACTCGGCAAAGATGTCAAAGAACGTAGCCAAGTAATCGGCAAAGTATTAGCTAGTATAGACAATCTTGATTTAGATTTTGATAATGCCGAAATTGATGTACTCGGTGATGCATACGAATATTTAATAGGCATGTTCGCCCAGACAGCAGGCAAAAAAGCTGGCGAATTCTATACACCACAACAAGTATCCAAAATCTTAGCTCGCCTTGTAACTCTAAATAAAGATAAATTATTCTCCGTATACGATCCATGTTGCGGTAGTGGTTCGCTTCTTCTTCGTGTTGGCAAAGAAACTAAAGTTACTTATTACTACGGACAAGAAAAAACTGCAACTACCTATAACCTTGCTCGCATGAATATGCTTTTACACAATATTCAATATCAACATTTTGAAATAGCAAATGGCGATACACTTGAAGAACCTGCTTTCATGGATAAAAAATTCAGTGCAGTCGTAGCCAATCCGCCATATTCTGCCAAATGGTCTGCTGATAAAAAATTCTTAGAAGACGAACGCTTCAGCCCTTACGGCAAACTTGCACCTTCTAGCAAAGCAGATTTTGCCTTCGTCTGCCATATGTTAAACTCCTTAGATGAAGACGGCACTATGGCTGTAGTATTGCCACATGGCGTATTATTCCGTGGCTCTGCTGAAGAACAAATCCGCAAAGTAATTATCCGTGATTACAACAATCTTGATACAGTCATCGGCTTACCTGCAAACTTATTCTATGGCACAAGTATTCCGACTTGTATCTTAGTCTTCAAGAAAAATCGTCCAAACAAAGATATATTATTTATTGATGCTTCCAAAGAATTCGACAAAGGCAAAAATCAAAACCTCATCACAGATGAACATATCCATAAAATTATCGAAACATATAAAAACCGCCAAGATATAGAAAAATATGCTCATGTTGCCACTATCGAAGAAATCGAAGAAAACGACTATAACCTCAATATTCCTCGTTATGTAGATACATTTGAAGAAGAAGAACCAGTAGACCTACAAGCAGAATTTGCCACATTGACCAAACTCCAAAACGAAAGCCAAAATATTGATGAAGAATTAGACAAATACTTTCATGAATTGGGGTTAAAATAATGAATGTACCAAAATTAAGATTTAAAGAATTCACTGATGAATGGACTTTTACTACATTAAAAGACGTAGCTATTAAAGTAAACAGAGTAGAATCTAATAATTCTCCTATTATGATGATTTCTGCTGAAAAAGGTTTTATTTTACAATCACAAAAATATTCTAAAGATATGACTGGTGATAGTTTAAAAAAATATATTACTTTATATAAAAATGAATTAGCTTATAATCATGGTGCTTCAAAATTAAGACCATATGGTTCTGTTTTTATGCTTTTAGAGGATAAGGCTCGTATACCTTTTGTATATCATTGTTTTAAAATTACCAATGGCTATAATAAATTTTTTTCTTATTACTTAAATCGATATTCTTTTGGTAGACTTTTAAAACCATTAATTTCATCAACTGCTAGAATGGATGGTCTCTTAAATATATCTTTTGATAATTATTTTTCTATAAAATTTAAAATACCACAATTAAAAGAACAAGAAAAAATTGCTAATTTACTTACTACAGTAGATAAAAAAATAACAAACTTAGAAAACACTATCACTAGCCTAGAAAATCAGAAAAAAGGATTGCTACAACAAATATTTAGCCAAAAACTACGCTTTAAAGATAAAAATGGCAATAATTATCCAGAATGGGAAAAAAACAAACTAAAAAATCTATGTACTTATAAAACATCTTCATTAACAACAAAGGATATCGATATCAATGGTAATTATCAATTATTTGATGCAAATAACGCTATAGGTACAGTATCTTCTTATATTTCAAATAAGCCTTATATAAGTATTATTAAAGATGGAGCTGGAGTTGGTCGAATTAGATTATTAAAACCATATACTAATTGTGTAAGTACATTAGGTATTCTTTTAAATACAGATACAACAAATATTCAATATATATACTATTTATTACAACAAGTAAATTTTAGTATTTATATTGTTGGTTCTACAATTCCTCATATTTACTACAAAGATTACTCTTCTATAATATTAAATATTCCTTGTTTAGAAGAACAAACAAAAATAGCAGATTTCCTTTCAGCATTTGACCGCAAACTCGATAACCAAAAAGCCCAGCTAGAACACTGGAAACAAATAAAAAAAGGACTATTACAACAAATGTTCGTATAAAAAAAGCCCCAATCGGGGCTTTTCTTATTTACTAACAACTTTAACAATTTAATTATTTAACTATTTGACATTATTTTTAGATTTTGATACTATGATTATAGTAATTCATTAAGGTATCTCCCGTTATTGGAACTTTATGTTCGTGGAGTAATTTAATTTAATTACTCTATTTTTTAAGGGCATACGCATTACAAACCTCTGTAATATGCTTTGCCTCACTCAAGAGCGTCGACGGGAGTCTCCGCTCTTGCTAGAAACCGTTAGATGGGTTAAACTCTGTATGCACCAACTCCTTTTACGGGAACAAGCAAATTAACTACTAAGGTAGAAAAGCTTGGGAAAGGAGAACAAACACAATGTTTAATTTAAAAATAAAATTACTCATACAGAGTAATTCCGAACATACAGAAACCAAAAGCCTTTGTTTCAATAATTCTACTCAAGATTATTTGACAAAAGCTGTTTTGGCTGTACAATTGGTATATTTTACATTAAAAATCATACAGATTTTTGTCGGATAATATATCAATTATTTTAGAAGTATACGGAATGCCCATCTAACATTTTGAAATAATTTTATTAAGGACTTTATATAATGATAAATAAAAATAAATTATATAGATATGATATTTCTCAATCTGCTTTGTATAAATGTCGTAGCAAAAATAAATTGTCTGAATTTTTAAAAATAAGTATAAAAGATGTCGATAAAATTATTAAATACTATACATTTAATATTCCTAAAAAAGACACTTCTAAAACTCGTCAGATTTCTGCTCCTCAAAAAAAATTAAAAACTCTACAAAAAAGATTACTATATTTAATAAAAAGAATTAAACGACCGCCTTGGTTATTTTCTGGAGAAATGGGCAAATGCTATTTAGATAATGGTAAATATCATCTTAACAATCCATATGTTTTAACAATAGATATTAAATCTTTTTATGAACATTGTACAAGAAATGCTGTTTATCTTTTCTTCTTAGAAAAAATGCAAACATCTCCTGATGTTGCTAAAATTTTAACCGATATAACCACACTTGACAAAAAACTTCCAACTGGCACACCAACTAGCCAACTTATAGCATTTCATGCCTATGAAGATATGTTTAATGAAATTAATAACTTAGCTAAATCATATAATTGCATATTTTCTTTATATGTTGATGATATGACTTTTTCTAGTTCTTATCCATTTAGCCCTAAAAATTTAACATATAAAATAAAAACTATATTACACAAATATAAACACCATTTAAGTAGTGAAAAAGTAAAATATTACTCTAAAGATATGGCTAAAGATATCACTGGTCTTATTTTAACAAAAGACAATCAAATCGCTATTCCTAATAGATTACAAAAGAAAATCTATGATAATTTTTCAAAGATAAAAGATTATGAAAAAATGACTGTTTATGATAAAGAAATTATAAAATCAATTAATACTTTAAAAGGACAACTTCAAGCTGCAAAAAATATTAATTATAATGTTTTTCCTGAAATAACTAGAATAGTATATTCCATAAATTGCAAAACTAATAAAAAACCTCTAGGAAATTCCTAGAGGTTTTTCTTATCTATTTCATCTGTTAAAATTTTTAATTGTTTTTTTGCATAGTCATCGCCTAAATTAGCAGATTTCTGATACCATTTAGAAGCTTTGTCATAATTTTTATCAACAATATCACCATAGTAATATATATCGCCTAATTCATTCATAGCAAATATACAACCTCTATCAGTAGCTTTATTTAGTAAAGAAATAGCATCATCATACCAGTCTTGATTACAAAAATAATTATACAAATTATGCAACGCCTCATTATTGCCTTGTTCAGCTACTTCTCTATATTTATTAATAATATCTTCATCATACTCTCCTACTTGTAATCCTTCTCCAAGGCAATACATTATTTCTAATTGCTCTTTAGCATCTGCATTATCTTGATTAGCCGATTTTGTGAGCCAATAAAAAGCTTTTTTTAAATCACTAACATATGCACCATCATAAATTAAATCACCATCATGATATATCATTCCTAAATAATATTGAGCTTCATCATTACCTTGATTAGCTGCTTTATAAAACCAAGTAAACGCTTCATTATAATTTAATTCTACTCCATAACCATTGTAATACATTATTCCTAACATATTTTGAGCTGGTGCATAATTTTGCTTAGCAGATTTTTTAAAATAACTAAAAGCTTCATTATAGTTTTGATGTATTTCTTCTCCTAAATAATATATTTTTCCTAATTCATATAATAATTTAGCTAATTTTTTAGATGTTCCCATTTTAAATATCCTTCTTCTATAAAAATTTATTCTTTAATTATATAGTTTAATAAAATTTTTATTAAATTCTAACACTATAACTTAACTTTACTTTTATTTTTTCTCTATTGCAATTATAATTATTCACTATCATAATTATAATTAATAAGATTTTATGAGGTAATAATTATGGACGGACAAAATATTTTTTATCATTATACATCAATCAATTCACTTTACAATATCATCATGAGCCGTGAGCTTTGGCTGACCAATCTAAAATCTTCTAATGATAAATCAGAAAGATATTATACTGTAAATCATATGCTCAAAGATATGGACGAAATTATAAATAATTCCACTGATGATAATTTCAAGCAATATCTATCATTATTGAAAAAAAGTTTTGAAACCCATATGCCTGATTTAAAAAATTATCTCAAAAAAAGTGATGGTTATTCGCTTAGTTTAACCGATAAAAAAGATAATCTATCACATTGGGAAAGATATGCTTCTAGTTATAGTGGTGTTTGTATCGGTATCAATATGGATAAACTCAATGTAAATTTCAAAGATTATTCTCATTTTTCCATAACAGAACTAGAAAAAATTCTCTATAGCGATGCTGAAATCTTAGATAAATTATCCCATATCTGTGCTTGTTTTTACGATTTATTTGAAGAACAAATCCGCAATTATAATGAGCCATTTCAAAAATATATCGAACAATATGGCTTTATCGTTTTAGTCATTGCCTATAATAAAGTCATGAACTTTGCTAAAAATAATTATTTTGCCGATGAACATGAATTTCGTCTGCTTTTTTATCCTAAAACTTTGTCTATGAAAAAAGATTTTTTGAGCATGAGCCGTAATATTATCTTACCTGCCACGCTCAAACCTTTGCATGATAAATTCCATTCATTATTGCGAATGTCTTCCATTGAACAAACGCATTTTTCTTTATTTAAAAATGAAATCCGCAGTTATCATAAATTATGTTTAGCTGATATTTGGGATAGTGAACTAATTCCTGAAATCACTCTCGGTGCTATGTGTAGACAAAATAAACAGGAATTAAATCATTTTCTCAAGGCTAATGGTTTGAAAAAAACAAAGATAACTATTTCTAAAATCCCTATTAGATGATTTAGCTAATTAATTTTTATAGAAGGTGTTAATATGATTTCTATTGATTTAGGTGATATTACTATTCTTGATTGTGATGCAATCGTCAATGCTGCGAATAAAACGCTTCTCGGCGGTGGTGGAGTCGACGGTGCTATTCATCGCCGTGCAGGTCGTGAGCTTTTAGCAGAATGTCGCACTCTCGGTGGCTGTGAAACTGGCGAAGCTAAAATCACTAAGGGCTATAATTTAAAAGCAAAATATGTAATTCATACAGTAGGGCCAATTTATTCCTCTCAAAAAAATCAAGCTTCGCTACTTGCCAACTGCTATAAAAATTCTTTAGATTTAGCTTTGAAACACGATATTCACAGTATCGCTTTTCCTGCTATCTCCACTGGTGTATATCATTATCCACTAGAAGAAGCGACAAAAATTGCTATCTCTACAGTCAAAACATGGCTAGATACGCACAAAGATTATAAACTTGATATTATTTTCTCTTGTTTTGATGAAAAAACTTATAATATGTATCAACGATATCTTGAAGCTTAAAACTAAATTTTTATATCATATTTTATTAAAAATTTGCTAGGAATTAGTATTTTGCTAATTCCTTTTTTATTTTTCACCTAAATTTTATTGCTAGTCTTAAAATCTAGTGATAAACTATTCTTTGTATTTTTTATCAGCTTTATCATATTTATGAAGTTCATAAAAAATTTATCATTTGTATTTTATTTATAAAGGAGGTATTTTATCATCTAAGAAAAATTATAGCTATTACATATTTTTTAATCGTTTTTCACTTAACAATTTAATATTTAACTAAAGGAGAATTACTGTTGATTGCATTAAAAGAAGCTTATAACGCTGGTTTATTCAAATCTGAACATTTAGGAAAAAATATCTCCGCAGGTATCGTAGTCGGTATCGTGGCTATGCCTCTTGCTATGGCATTTGCTATCGCTAGTGGCGTATCTCCTGCACAAGGTATTTATACTGCTATTATTTCCGCATTTTTCGTTTCTATTTTCGGTGGCTCTCGTGTGCAGATTGCAGGCCCTACAGGTGCATTTATCGTTTTACTCAGTGGCATTTTGATGCAATATGGTCTAGCAGGCCTACAAATCGCCACTATCATGGCTGGTATTATTTTAGTTTTAATGTCTATCGCCAAACTCGGTGATGTCATTCGCTTTATTCCTGCTCCTGTTATCGTTGGCTTCACTGCTGGTATCGGTGTTACTATTTGGGTTGGTCAATGGCAATCCTTCTTTGGTTTTCCGCCAATTGCTCACACTGAGATGTTCCACGAAAAACTTTATTTGATGATTTTATCTTTGCCACAAAGTCATATGCCTACACTTATGATTAGTTTAATCAGCCTTGCTATTATCCTAATCATGCCAAAAATTCCTATTGCTAAAAAACTTCCAGCACCACTTTGGGCAATGATTGTCGCTACTTGTATCCAATCTTATTATCAATTCCCCGGAGTTGCTACTATCGGCACTGCTTTTGGTGGTATTCCTCAAGGCTTACCAAGCCTTACACTTCCTGAAATATCTATTTCTGATGTATTTGCTTTGATTGGCCCAGCTTTTACTATTGCCATGCTCGGTGCTATTGAATCATTATTATCTGCCGTTGTTGCTGATGGTATGACAGGTCATCAACACAATTCTAACCAAGAATTATTCGGTCAAGGTCTTGCTAATATCGTTTGTCCTCTCTTTGGTGGTATCGCTGCTACTGGTGCTATTGCTCGTACTGCTACAAATATTCGTCAAGGTGGTACAAGTCCACTTGCAGGTTTAATTCACTGCGTATTTTTAGTATTAGTATTATTCTTCTTAGCTCCACTTGCTGCTAATATTCCACTTGCTTCTATGGCTGCGATTTTATTCGTCGTATCCTACAATATGAGTGATGTACCGAATTTTATTCGCCTTATCCGTGTTGCCCCTCGTGCAGACTCCCTTATTTTGCTCATCACATTCTTTTTGACTATCTTTACTGATTTAGTAGTTGCTGTAAATGTTGGTGTCGTACTTGCTATTTTACAATTCATGCGTAAAATGGTATTCTCTGTTGATGTCCATGCTATTCATCACACAGAAATTGAACCACAGTTCCAAAAAGAATTGGAACATCACCCTGAAATGCTCGTTTATACTATCGAAGGGCCACTCTTTTTCGGTGCTGTAAGTGCCTTTGAACGTTCCCTTGCCCATATCGATAAAGATCCAAAATCTTTAATTTTACGCTTTGAAAGCGTGCCATTCGTAGATTTAAGCGGTCTTAAAATGCTCAATGAAATCGTTAAACATCTTCAAAAACGTGGCATTGAAGTATATCTTTGCGAAGCTAATCCACAAGTTCGCCGTCATATGTATCGTGCTGGATTATTCCGCACATTAGGCAGAAAACATCTCTGGCGTAAATTCTCTACAGCTCTTGAAAAATGTGAAGCTGATTTAGCCGAAAAAAATAAACACAAAGAAAAATAATTTTTTACTTATATTTAATAATAAATATAAAAATACCTCATAATATTAGTACAATCTAATATTATGAGGTATTTTTTATCTCGCCAAATATGCCCCATCTACAGGAATTATTGCCCCATTAATATAATTAGAAGCATTTGATGCTAAGAATACGACAATCCCTTGCATGTCTTCTGGATTACCCCAACGTCCTGCTGGTATACGGCTTAATATCTCATGATTTCGCATTTCATCATCAATTAAAGCTTGATTGATATCTGTTGCCATATAACCTGGTGCTATAGCATTAACTTGCACATTTTTACTTGACCATTCATTAGCAAGTGCTTTGGTAAGCTGTGCTACACCACCTTTACTGGCTGAATATGCTGGAACGGTAAATCCACCAAAAAAACTGAGCATAGAAGCTATATTTATTATTTTTCCACTACCTTGCTTTAGCATAACTTTCCCAGCTAATTGGCAAAGCTGAAATACTGTATTTAAATTAAGATTTATGACCTTATCCCAATCTTCAAGTGGAAAATCTTCAGATTTATGACGACGTATCATACCTGAGTTATTCACAAGAATATCAAGCTTACCGTCAAAATGATTTAATGCTTCATCAAATGATGATTGCACATCTTGTCGTTTCATTAAATTTGCCTTGATGCCATAAACTGAAAATCCCTGCTTACAAAGTTTTTCAGCTTCTTCTTTAGCACTATCACTAGAAGATATAATCACAACTTCTGCACCTGCATGACATAATGCCTTTGTCATGCCCAATCCTAAGCCTTTTGCTCCACCAGTAATAATTGCCTTTTTACTTGTCAGATAAAAATTATCCATAAAAGACATATAAATCACCTCATCTAATAAAATTCCCCCAATTTTATTTGCTAGATAAGCTGATGAAAAAATTTATTTTTTATATTCTTCGGCTAACTTTTTAAATAAAGGCAAAGATTTTTCAATTGTTTCTGTTTTTATGCAATAAGAAGCTCTGAAATGTCCTGGGCAACCAAAGTCGCTACCTGGAACTAATAATAAATCATATTTTTGAGCGCGTTTACAGAAAGCATAATCATCTGGTTCTAAAGATTGAGGGAAAAGATAAAATGCTCCCTGTGGTTTTACGCATTTAAAACCAGCTTCGATAAGACCATTGTATAATAATTTACCATTTTTTTCATAAGTGGACATATCAGACTCTTTACCTGCGCAACGAGCAATTACTAATTGGAATAAAGATGGAGCATTTACGTGAGTCAATACTCTAGCAGCTCCAGCAATAGCGCCATAAACCTTGCCAAAGTCAGCTACTTCATCTGGTACTACGATATAACCGATACGTTCACCAGGAAGTGAGAAAGATTTACTATAAGAATAGCAAACAATAGTATTATCATAGTATTTTGGCAAATATGGTACATCTACACCATAAGCAATTTCACGATAAGGTTCATCAGAAATCAAGAAAATTGAGTGATTATATTCTTTTGATTTTGCAGTCAAAACTTCTGCCAATTTTTTGATAGTTTCTTCACTATATACAACACCGCTAGGATTATTAGGTGAATTTACGATAATTGCTTTTGTTTTGGCAGTTATCATTTCTTCAAACTTATCAAATTGAATTTGAAAATCATCTATTTTGGCAGGAACTACTTTTAAACTAGCTCCTGTGGATTCTACAAAGCATTTATATTCAGGAAAATATGGAGCAAATGTAATGAATTCATCGCCTGCTTCACTTAAAGCTTTAAAAGTAATTGTAATCGCACCAGCAGCACCGCCAGTAATAAATAAATTTTTACCAGCAAAATTAGTACCAAAACGGCGATTGATATCTTTAGCTAAAACTTCTCTAACTTCTGGATTACCTGGAGCTACAGTATAACCATGTACAGCACATGGATCCATTTCATTTAAAATATCAATGATAGCCTGTTTTACAAAATCAGGAGCAGGAACATTTGGATTACCTATGCTAAAATCATAGATATTTTCTTCTCCTACTTCTAACGCACGTTTGCGACCATATTCAAAAATAGTACGAATAGTAGATTTCTTTGTACCTAATTCATACATTTTTTCTGAAACCATTAAATCACCTTCCAAAAATTATTCATCTTCAGCTTCATCAAAATATCGCATACTTGTTTTTTTCCATTCCTTCACAGAATAGAGCATAGTATATTGCTGAAGATTATTTTCTTTGGCCAATTTTTCTGCAATGACTTCACACTCTTGACGTGTATAAGCATGTATCATTGTATAAATATTATATGGCCAATCTGGAGTAGTATTTCTATCATAACAATGAGAAATAGATGGACACTGAGCTAATTTTTGTGCTATCTCATCTAATTTATCCACTGGCACTACCCATGCACAAAGAGCATTTGCACGAAATCCTGCTTCTACATGACGAAGTACAGCACCCATTTTACGAATTTTACCCTCTTCTTTATAAATTCGCAAACGATTTAATAATTCCTGCTCAGATATATTAAGTTTTTTTGCAAATTCTTTATAAGGTTCTTTTACAAGTGGAAATTCATCTTGCATAATTCTAATAATTTGTTTATCTAATAAATCCATTATTCTGCCTTTCTTCAACAAAATCAAGTATTACAGCGTTTTTTCTATATATTTTTTCCTTATACGAAAAATATTTTGTGAGTTCAAATACAGTAAAAAATTTTTCTAAGTCATTAAATATATTTGTAACTTTGTTATTCTATCAATAAGCATAAATATACTAAAAATAAATCATTTTAATTTAAATTGTACATTTATCTTATATTTTTTATTAGATACTAAATTCATCAATTTTTCTACGCCTTCTTGAGCTTTGATTTCATCTAATATCTGTTTTCTCTTTTCCTCGCTATGTGTAAGCAATGTAAACCATAAATTATACTCGCCTTCACGTTCGTAATTATGTGTAGCCCCTGGATAGCGATTTATAAATTCAGCCACTTGTTGCATATAGCCTTCTTTTACTTTTAAAGCCACAAGAGTTCCTTTATACTCTAGTTTTCCCGAATCAAAAAATGGGCCTATACGGCGAATATAACCATGTTCTTTTAAATAACGTAAACGCTCTATTACATGGTCTTCTGTCGTATTTAAAATCTTAGCCAATTCCAAAAATGGACGCTCACTGATTGGCAAGTTTCTTTGAATAATATTTAATAATGATTTATCAAAATTTGTAAGCATAATAATAATCCTCGTTTATCAAAATATCTGGTTTTTATTGTAACAAACTATAGATTATACAGTCAAGTAAATATGAATATCATTCATTTTTAAAATCTAAATTAAACAAAAAGTGCCTCTAACATATGTTAAAGGCACTTAATTATTAATCAACTAACATTTCATAAATTACATTTAAAAGCTCTGCTCTTCCCTGTTTTTTCGGTGAAGAATAAGGTAAAATATCTATTTCTTTCACACCTAAGGATTTGCGAATTTGAGCTATTTGTTTATTCACTGCTCCACGGCTTATTTTATCAGCTTTAGTTGCGATAATAAGCACAGGAATATTATTTTTTATGAGCCAATCAAACATTTCTTTATCTGATTTCATAGGCTCATGACGAATATCTATAAGCTGGCAAACGAATTGAAGATGCTCTGAATGTAAAAAGTATTCTTCGATAAATTTTGCCCATTGCTTGCGATTAGTTTGAGCTGTTTTTGCATAGCCATATCCTGGTAAATCGACTAAATTAAATAATTTATCCTCACCAGTTTCATTAAATCTAGCAGTTAATTCATAAAAATTGATTGTCTGCGTTTTCCCTGGCTGACCACTGACACGTGCTAAGTTATGCACACGCGTCAAAGAATTGATCAAAGAGGATTTACCCACATTAGAACGACCGATAAAGGCTATTTCTTTTAAGCGTTCTTCTGGATATTGTGCTTTTTTTACAGCTGACGCAATATATTTAGCTCGGATAATATTTATTTTATCTTGAGCTTTTATTTTATTTGCATTATTTTCTTGTATATCTGTCTGTGTCATTTAATCCACCAACGCTACTTTTAAAACTTCATCTATAGTTTCTACAGGAATAAACTTCATCTTAGTTTTCACTTCTGGTGCGATTTCGTCTAAATCTCTTTCATTAGCTTTTGGCATGATTACAGTATAGATACCTTCACGATAAGCTGCCAAAGATTTTTCCTTCAATCCGCCAATAGGTAATACTTTGCCACGAAGAGTGATTTCTCCTGTCATAGCCACATCAGCTCTTACTTTCTTACCTGTAAGTGCTGATACTATAGCTGTAGTCATAGTGATACCAGCAGATGGGCCATCTTTTGGTACTGCACCTTCTGGGAAATGTACATGAATGTCTTTTTCTTCATAGAACTTTTCATCTATTTTTAATTTCTCAGAACGAGCACGAATACATGTAAGTGCTGCTCTACCAGACTCTTTCATTACATCACCGAGTTGACCTGTGAGTAATAAATTTCCTTTTCCTTTTAAAACAGCCACTTCAACTGGCAAGATAACACCACCGACTTCAGTCCATGCAAGACCAGTGCAAAGACCTACTTGGTTTTCTTTTTCAGCTTTAGTTTCTGTATATTTTGCTTTACCTAAGAAATCAGTTATATTTTTCTTAGTGATGCGTACAGATTTTTTCTTTTCTGTAACTATTTTATAAGCAGCTTTGCGACAAGCTTTAGATAATTGACGTTCTAATTCACGTACACCCGCTTCACGAGTATAATCTTCGATGATTTTGCTGATTACTTCATCAGACATATTCACTTGAGATTTTTTAAGACCATTTGCTTTTTTTACTTTATCAAGTAAATGTTCTTTTGCTATATGCATTTTTTCTACTTCAGTATAGCTTGGAAGCATGATGATTTCCATACGGTCGCGAAGAGGACGAGGAATATTACCTAAATCATTTGCTGTAATTATCCACATTACTTTAGATAAATCAAATGCAAGCCCGATATAGTGGTCAGAGAATGTACTGTTTTGCTCTGGGTCTAATACTTCTAAAAGAGCAGACACAGGGTCGCCACGATAATCTGACGCCATTTTATCCACTTCATCTAATAAGAATAATGGGTCTTTGCTACCTGCATTCTTTATACCTTCAATGATACGACCAGGCATAGCACCTACATAAGTACGACGATGACCTCTAATCTCAGCTTCATCACGTACACCACCTAAAGATGCTCTGACAAATTTACGTTTCAAAGCTTGTGCTATAGATGTTGCAATGGAAGTTTTACCAACACCAGGAGGGCCTACTAAACATACGATAGGCGCTTTTATATCTGGTGATAAAGCTTTTATAGATAAATATTCAATAATACGTTCTTTTACTTTTGTAAGTCCATAATGATGTTTATCTAAAGTTTTTTGTGCTTCTTTTACATCTATAGTTTCTTGATTTTCTATATCCCATGGTAAATCAAGTACCCATTCAATATAATTTTGAATTACTCCCATTTCTGGAGAAGCTGGATTTGTACGTTCTAAACGTTTTAATTCTTTTTCCAATGCTTCTGTTACATACTCTGGATAAGTATGTTCTTTCATTTTTTGGCGATATTCTTCAATAGCTTCTGCTATTTCATCATCTTCGCCCAATTCTTTATTGATAGCTTTTATCTGTTCACGCAAATAATATTCTTTTTGAATTTTATTCATTTGCTTGTTCACATCAAAAACTATTTTATTTTCAAGCTCCATAATTTCTACTTCTTGTAATAATAATTTATATAGAGCTTCTAATCTGCTTTTTAAATCAACGATACCCAAAATTTCTTGTTTATCTTGATATTTGCAATTTAAATGATTAGTAACTACATTGCATAAAATTCCGCCATCATCCATAGCTACATTAACTGCAATCATGACTTCAGGTGGTATTTTATGACTGAGTTTTACCCAATCTTCAAATTTAGAAATACATGCTCTTATAAGTGCCTGAATTTCTTTAGTATCTGTTTTATCTTCTTCAATTTCTTCGACATCTACTTCAATGAATAGACCATCATCGCGAAAATCTAAAATACGAGCGCGATACAATCCTTCTATCTGAGCACGCATAATCCCATTATTGAGTTTAGTTACATGCTGTACTTGACATACTGTACCAATCTCATATACATCTTCACGTTTTGGGTCTTCTACTTCGACATCTTTTTGCGTACTAAGCATAATCTGTCTGCCATGTGCCAAACATTCTTCTAGAGCCGCAACAGATTTATCACGGCCTATATCAATATGTGCTCCATTATTTGGAAATAACACCATTCCTCTTAATGGTAAAAAGCTCAATGTACTTTTTTTCCCCACGAAAGAAATCCTCCTATGAGTATAAAATATTTATTATAAAAAAGAGTTGCTGCGGTTTTATTTAGCCTGGCAACAACTCTTTATTAATGGCATATTAATATCCTGTTACTTTGCTAAAAATAAGTTATTTTTTTACAGCTTTTTTATCAGCATAAGTGATTACAGGAGTTTTTTTCTTTTCAATAATCTCTTTAGTTATTTCACAAGAAACAGCACCCATTTGGGAAGGTATCTCAAACATTACATCACGCATAATACGTTCAATAATTGAGCGAAGTCCCCTAGCACCTGTCTTACGCTCCAAAGCTTCTTTGGCTATCAAATGTAAAGCTTCTTCATCGAAATGAAGTTTTACACCGTCCATTTCCAAAAGTTTGCCATATTGTTTTACTAAAGCATTCTTTGGTTTTACCAAAATATCTACTAGTGCATCTTCTGTCAAAGACTCTAAAGTAACTACTACAGGAACACGCCCTATAAATTCTGGAATTAAACCACATTTTAATAAATCTTCAGGTAAAACATTTTTCAAAATTTCACCTGTAGTTTGTTTGCGTTTACTTTTTATATCTGCACCAAAACCAAGACTTTTTTTGCCTAAACGTGCATCTATTATTTTTTCAATACCATCAAAAGCACCACCACAAATAAATAATATATTTGTAGTATCGATTTGTAACATACCTTCTTGATGAGGATGCTTTCTTCCACCTTGTGGTGGAACGCTAGCAATTGTACCTTCTAGGATTTTTAAAAGTGCCTGTTGCACTCCCTCACCAGAAACATCTCTTGTTATTGAAGGGTTCTCGGATTTACGAGCAATTTTATCAATTTCATCTATATAGATGATACCTTTTTGAGCTTGTTCAATATCATTATCAGCAGCTTGAATTAGTTTTAGTAGAATATTTTCTACGTCTTCACCAACATAGCCTGCTTCTGTAAGTGATGTTGCATCGGCTATAGCAAAAGGAACATTCAATATTTTAGCCAAGGTCTGTGCAAGTAAAGTCTTTCCACTACCAGTTGGTCCTAACATCAAAATATTAGATTTTTGTAATTCAACATCATCCTGCTTTGTAACTCTGTTTATACGTTTATAATGGTTATATACAGCTACAGAAAGAGATTTTTTTGCCTCATCTTGCCCTATTACATATTGATTTAATACATCATATATTTCTCTAGGTTTTGGCAACTCTCTAAGTTCAACAGGCTCATTATCATTAACTTCTTCTTCTACAATCTCATCGCAAAGCTTAACACATTCATCGCAGATATAGACTCCTGGTCCAGCCACGAGTTTTCGTACTTGTTCCTGAGTTTTTCCACAGAATGAACATTTCATTTTGCCTTTATTACCCTCACCGAAATTCAACAACATTCACCTCTTATCTACAGCTAATCATGATTGACTATTTATCACTTTTTTCTTCTTGTGGACGAATAATAACTTCATCTATTAAACCATATTTCTTAGCTTCTAACGCTGACATAAAATTATCACGTTCTGTATCTTCTGTAAGTTTTTTTACAGACTGACCAGTATGACGACTTAAGATTTCATTTAAAGTTTCACGAATACGCAAAATTTCACGAGCCTGAATTTGAATATCTGTTGATTGTCCCTGAGCTCCGCCAAGTGGTTGATGTATCATAATACGAGAATATGGAAGTGCATATCTTTTGCCTTTTGCACCAGCAGCTAAAAGCACAGAGCCCATGCTAGCAGCTTGTCCAATACATATAGTTGATACATCTGGCTTAATATATTGCATAGTATCATAAATAGCTAGCCCGGCAGTAACAACACCGCCGGGACTATTAATATAAAGGTGAATATCTTTATCCGGGTCTTCAGATTCTAAGAATAGAAGTTGGGCTATTACCACGTTAGCTACATTATCATCAATAGGACCACCTAAAAAAATTATACGGTCTTTTAAAAGACGAGAATAAATATCATAGGCACGTTCTCCACGTCCTGACTGTTCAACTACCATAGGTACATAGTTCATATCATTCACCCCGGTCAAAAATATTACATTTAATTTTTTAATTAAGCTTCTACAGCACTGTCAATGATGAAGTTAGCAGCTTTTTTGTGAAGTACAGTAGCTACTAAGTTACCAATGCTGTGGTTCTTTTTAATGATTTTGCTTACTTCTTGTGGAGTTGTACCATAAGTTGCAGCAAGTAAAGCGATTTCAGCGTTGATATCAGCGTTTTCAACTTTGATATCTTCAGCTTTTGCAACAGCATCTAACATGAGGTCAGTTTTTACTGCGATTGCAGCACTTTCTTTGTACTGTTCACGAAGTTTTGCCATATCCATGTTAGCATATTTTAAGTAAGCATCAAGGTTCATACCTTGGTTTTCAAGATTTACGGAAAGTTCCTGAATCATGTTGCTTACACGGTTTTCAACCATAACTTCTGGAATATCTACAGTGATATTGTCAGTAGCCTGTTTTAAGATTTCGTTACGACGTTTAGTATCTGCTTCACGCTGTGCATTTTTTTCAATGTTTTCACGAAGTTTTGCTTTCATGTCTTCGATGGATTCATAAGAAGTAGATGCTTTTACGAATTCATCAGTGAGTTCAGGCATTTCTTTATGTTTAATGCTGTTAATTTTGCAATGGAATACAGCAGCTTTACCAGCTAAATCTTTAGCATGATATTCTTCTGGGAATGTTACGTTAACGTCTTTTTCTTCGCCAACTTTAAGACCAACGAGTTGATCTTCAAAAGTATCGATGAAAGAATGAGAACCGATTTGAAGTGGGTAATCTTTACCTTCGCCGCCAGCAAATGCTACACCGTCAACTTCACCTTTGAAATCTAAAGTGATGAAATCATCGTTTGCAACAGTTGCACCTTCTTCAGCGTCAACCATTTTTGCATGGTGATTTAAGATATTTTTTACTTGTTCTTCAACTTGTTCGTCTTTTACTTCAACAGCGTCTTTAGCAACTTTTAATCCTTTGTATTCGCCAAGAGTAACTTCTGGAACAGGAGTAATAGTAGCTTTGAATACTACGTCTTTACCTTCTTCTAAAGTTACGATGTCAACCTGTGGACGGTCTACTGGATCTAAGTTTTCTTGTTTTAAAGCTTCATCAAAAGCTTTCTGTGCAACACGATCAAAAGCTTCATCTAAGATAGCTTCTTTACCGATGTTCATTTCAAGAATACGGCGAGGAGCTTTACCTTTTCTGAAACCAGGAATGTTTACACGATTTGCAAGGGATTTGCAAGCAGCTTTAATACCTTTATCAAGTTCTTCAGCTGGTACTTCAATTGTAAGTACTACCTTATGATTTTCAATCTTTTCTGTAGTAACGTTCATTGTAAAAAAAAACCTCCTGTTTAACTAGTAAACCAAAATTCTTATTGTATATGTTACTGTCATTCACCTTAATAGTCACAGTACACCTACTATACTAAATGAATGATATCACAATACTTTCATAAAAACAAGTCTAAGTACAAAAATACCCCAGTCTTATTGACTGGGGACCAATTTCTTATGGAGCGGAAAACGAGGCTCGAACTCGCGACCCTCACCTTGGCAAGGTGATGCTCTACCACTGAGCTACTTCCGCACTTGTCTTAACAACATAAATTATTATAAATGATAAAAAACAAAAAGTCAACACTTTTCATACTTTTAATTTATAAATTCAAACCAAATAATGCTTATAATGGATAATAATATCGTTAATGGAAAACCTATCTTTAAATATTGATTAGAAGTTACTTTTATACCCTGCTTTTTAGCAATTTCAATAACAATCAAATTCGCAATAGAGCCAAAAACTGTCAAATTGCCTGCAATTGTGGATAATAAAGCCAAAGCCTGCCATAAGATTTGTTCATCTACAGGAATGTAATATCTTAAAAGTAATACTGCTGGTACATTACTTACTATATTAGAAAGCACTATTGCCATCACTGAAAACAGTGGTATTTCTTTCATATATTCTGGTGGTAAAAAACTATTTATTAAATCAAGTAAACCACTTTTTTCTACGCCAGCAATGATGATAAACAAGCCAATGAACATAATTAATAAGTTAAAATCTATATCTTCATAAACACGTTCTGGTTTTATACGAGCATTAATCAATAAAAATGCTGCCCCAAAACTTGCTGTCAATGATAAATCAAAACCAACTAAATAAAAAATAATGACAAGTGCTAATACAATTATTGTTTTACTCAATAAATATTTATGAATGATACTATTGTTATCACTCTTATATTCAAAACTCACTGACAAATCATTTTTATATTTAAATGATATTGCTAAATAAAGCAAGATTAAGCCTAAAAAAGATATCGGTGCTGCTGATAAGAAATATTCTCCAGCAGGAACTTGAGATAAACTACCTATTAATACATTTTGGGGATTACCAATAAAAGTACAAGCACTACCAATATTTGAAGCCATTGCTACCGCGAGCAAATAAGGAATAGGATTTACCTTTACTTTCAAACATATCATGATAACTACAGGTGTGAATAATAAACAAACTATATCATTAATTACAATAGAAGATAAAATTCCTGACATAAAAATTACTGCTAATAATAAAGTTTTTCCTGTATGAATATGAGTGAATACTACTTTGCCTATATATGTAAAAAATCCTGCTAATTTTAAATTGCTCACAACTACCATCAATGAAAATAATACCACAATAGTTTTAGCATCAATTGCTTGAACGGCTTCTTCAAGGGACAAAATACCAAAAGCTGTCATTAACGACGCACCAATAATAGACATACCTGCTCTGTCTACCCTAAATACTGGGCTTTTGCCTAAGGTAAATACAATCAAAGTAGCTAATAATATAAGTCCTGCCACTAATTCCTGAGCATCATGCATATTGCTCAATCCGCCTATGGTGAATATAACCAATACCATGACCAAAATAAATCCTACAATAAATTCTTGCATAAATGGTTTCATTTTATCACCTACTCAAATTAATAATTAACAATTTATTTTAACAAAAATAATAAGCTGTATCTTATTTTATTTATCATTATAACAAAAAAACCCAGTATTGCTACTGGGATATTTATTAAATGGAGCGGAAAACGAGGCTCGAACTCGCGACCCTCACCTTGGCAAGGTGATGCTCTACCACTGAGCTACTTCCGCATGATATGGAGCGGGAAACGAGGCTCGAACTCGCGACCCTCACCTTGGCAAGGTGATGCTCTACCACTGAGCTACTCCCGCATTGTCTTGTTGCTTTAGTAAATGTATCAGCAACGTTGATTATTATATATTAACTTATATTAGATTGTCAACACTTTTTTTGAAAAATTTTTGTGAGTTTTTTATAATCTTTGTAAAAATTATTGGTAAAATGGCATTTATCAGTTATAAGTGGTATAATATAGTATATTTTTAGATAAGGAAGTGTTGATATTTGGATATTCCCGAGACGGATTTATTTATTGGATTAATTTTTATATTAATTTTAATAAATGCTTTATTTATTCTCACTGAAGTGGCTATTGCTGATTCTCATAAAAATCAATTAGAAAAAATGCTTGATGAAGGTAAAAAGAAAGCTTCTGAAGCCTTAAAAATAATTGATAAACCTACTACTTATTTAATTGCTGTGCAAATAGGTAATGTTTCTTGCAATATTTTAATAGGTTTATTGACTGGCATTTCACTTGCACCATTTTTCATTCATGCTTTACAAGCGATTTTTCCTGATTGCGATAATTATATAGAGCCTATTTCTCTAATCATCAGTACTTTTATCATCATATTATTATGTTCTATTTTAAGTACAACCCTACCTCGCAATATAGCCCTTACAAAACCTGAGTATTATTTACTAACTCTACTTACACCATTAAAAATATGGAAAAAACTTTTATCTCCATTTATTAGTCTATTTACTTCTATAGCTAATACTTTATTATTGATTTTTGGCATCAATCCTCAAAACAATGATAGTGTTACTGAAGATGAAGTAAAAGACTTAATCGAAAAAGGTACAGAAGATGGTACTTTTGAAAAAGCTGAACAAGATATTGTTGACCGTATTTTCCATATGAGTGACCAAACAGCTTATTCTTTAATGACACCACGTACACAAATGATGTGGATTGACCTTGAAGATAGCTTAGAGGTAAATTTAAAATTTATTCAAGAACATAATCAAAATGTTTTCCTTGTAGGTAAAGATAATCTTGATGAATTTGTAGGGATTGTTTATGCTAAAGATATTTTAAATGAATTATTAGCTAATAAACCGCTTGATTTAGAAAAACTCATGCATAAGCCAATGTTTGTGCCTCGTGCTATGGAAAGCTTTCGTGTTCTTGAAAAATTCCGTGAAAGTGAAATAAATGAAGCTGTAGTACTTGACGAATACGGCGGTGTTGTAGGTTTTATCACTATCTTTGACATCATCAATGAAGTCTTAGGTGATATAACTGGTAAACCTGTTGCTAATTCCCCTCAAATCATTCAACGAGATGAACATTCTTGGTATATTGATGGACTTTTTGATATTGACGATTTCAAAGAAAAATTCGATATCGAAGTATTGCCAAATGAAGATAGTGGACATTTCCAAACTATGGGTGGCTTTATTACTTCCTATTTTGGTTACATTCCTAAAGTCGGTGAAAAAATCATCTGGCATAAATTCCGTTTTGAAATCATCAGTATGGATAAAGCCCGCATTGACCGCATCTTAGTTACACAGATAAATAAAAAATAATAAAAAGGCGTTAACCTAAAATTTAGAGTTAACGCCTTTTTTATTTATGATGGTTTTATATTATGCTTTTTTACTTCTCCAGAGCCATAAAATACCATGTCCTGGTAATTTTAATCCTGATGCTTTGAAGTCTTTCTGTTTTGTCAATAATTCTTTATATAAGCCATCTTGTTCGTCAATCCATGCCATTTCTTCATATTCACTGAAATTATAAATACCAATGAATTTTTCATTTTCTGTTTCACGAACTAAAGCCACTGTGGATTTATTCCATGTATTTAAAGTATAGATATTGGCATCAGTGGAGAATACATCATATTGTAAACGTATTTTTTCCATTTTACTAATACCTTGATATACTTTCGCCTGAATAGCATTATCTATTTTACGACGACCAGCTTTACGCCAGTTAAATGCTCCACGATGAATATAACGAGAATCAGCTTGTTTATATTTATCGTTTTTATATTCCCAATCATTATATTGAGCTATTTCATCACCGCTATAAATAACAGGTATACCAGATAAGCTCAATAAGAAGCCATGTAACATTAAGTCTAAATCAATAGCTGACTGAATACCATCTTTATCTTTTTGTTTATCATAATATTCTATACCACATAAAGAAGCTGTAGTACCGCAAAGACGAGCATCACCTAATGATTCATCATCATTATATAATTCGCCACAGCTGAAAGAATTTGGATATTTTCCAGTGAAAAAGTCATTTAAATATTTTTTATGCGCAACTTCTTCTATTCCCTGATATCTCAAGAAACCATAATCTAAGCCCCAACCGATATCATCATGACAACGTAAATAATTCTGGAAAATATATTGTTTTGGTAAAGAAGCTAAAATATCAAGCTGATGTTTTAATAAGCTTACATCTCTAGTAGCTACTGTATGCCATGTTGTTGCCATAGTAGTTACATTATAGAGCATATGACATTCTGGTTTTTCAATTGTACCAAAGTATGGAACTACTTTTTCAGGTGCCATTACTACTTCACCTAATAATAATACAGATGGGCAAACAATTTCTGTAATCATACGCATCATACGTACTAAAGTATGAACTTGTGGTAAATTACGGCAATTTGTACCTAATTGTTTCCAAATATATGGCACAGCATCTAAGCGAATGATATCTACGCCTTGATTTGCTAAATATAACATATTGTATACCATTTCATTGAAAACTATAGGATTGCGATAATCTAAATCCCATTGATATGGATAGAAAGTAGTCATTACAAATTTATGAATATCTTCTAAATAAGTGAAATTGCCTGGTGCTGTTGTAGGGAATACCTGTGGGCATTTTTCTTCAAATAATCTTGGCATATCATAATTATCAAAGAAGAAATATCTATCTTGATATTCTTGTTCACCAGCTCTTGCTTTTTTTGCCCATTCATGTTGATTAGAAGTATGGTTCATTACAAAGTCTAAGCAAATACTTATTTTATTGCGATGACATTTTTTAGCTAATTTACGCAAATCTTCCATAGTTCCTAATTCTTCTTGAACATTGCGGAAGTCCGCTACAGCATAACCGCCATCACCTTCATCTTTTGGAGATGTCAACAAAGGCATTAAATGGATATAATTTACATTGCTTTCTTGTAAATAAGGTATTCTTTTTTCAAAGCCTTTTAAAGTGCCAGAGAAATTATTTACATACATCATCATGCCGATGAAATCATTGCCTTTATACCAATTAGTATTTTTTTCACGTGCAATATCTAATTCCTTTAAATAAGCTTCCCTTTGGTCATAAAAGTCTTTTAAGTTTTTAATTAAATCATCAAAATAATTTAAAGGATTTGGTTGTTGCTGATACAATTCACAATAAAGCCATTTTAATTCATCATAATGTTTATGTAATCTAGCTTCAAACATATCTTCTTTTTTCACTACTGCTACTTTTACATCTTTTTTTACATCTTTATTTACAGCATTCTTTTTATTTTTCTTGCTCTTCATATATAAATCCCTCCATTGACATTTAAAAGAAAAATATCATATTTATTATTTAGATATTTATAGTTTTTATTCCTGCTAAAAAAAGAAGATATCCACAATAATTTATTATCTATTGTAGATATCTTCATTCTTTTAAGCTTATTCAAAAGCAGGAACTACTGCACCTTTATATTTTTCTTCAATGAATTTTTTAACTGCTTCAGATTTTAAAGCTTTCATTAATTTTTGGATAGCAGGTTTTTCCTGATCTCCTTCTCTAACAGCTACAATATTTACATATGGAGATGTACTATCTTCGATAATTAGAGCATCGCTAGCTGGTACAAAGCCTGCTTGCATTGCATAGTTTGTATTAATTACCGCAGCATCTACATCATCTAAAACACGTGGAAGTTGAGCTGCTTCAACTTCTTGGAATTGAATATTTTTTGGATTAGCTACAACATCTTGTACAGTTGCTTTGATATCGTTATTATCTTTTAAAGTAATAATACCAGCTTTTGCCATTAAAATTAAAGCACGACCACCATTTGTAGGGTCATTAGGAATAGCTACTAAAGCGCCATCTTTTAATTCATCAAGAGCTTTTACTTTTTTAGAATAAATTCCCATAGGTTCGATATGAACACCGCCAGCACTTACAAGTTTTACACTATGTTCTGCTGCGAATTCATCTAAATAAGGCTGATGTTGGAAAAAGTTTGCATCTAATTCACCATCATTTAAAGCTAAGTTTGGCTGTACATAATCATTGAATTCAATAATCTGTAAGTCAACACCTTCTTTTGCTAACTCTGGTTTAATCTGTTCTAAGATTTCTGCATGAGGAACAGCTGTCGCTCCTACTTTTAGCACAGTTTTTTCACTAGATGCAGTATCTGTACTAGAACCACAACCAGCTAAAGCCACTACTGCAAAAAGTGCAGTAGCAATTACTGCTAGCAATTTTTTCATCAAAATTCCTCCTTAATACATAAATAAAATTATTTTTTATTCAATTTTTTAGCTAACATATTACCTAAAAATTGAATTACTTGAACTAATACTATAAGTACAATAACTGTAGCCAACATTACTTCTGGATTAAAGCGCTGATAACCATAGCGAATAGCCAAGTCACCTAAGCCACCGCCACCTACAGCACCAGCCATCGCAGATTCACCAATCAACACAATAATAACTGTTGTCAACTGTGCCACAATACTTGGCATAGCTTCTGGAAGTAATACACGTCTAATAATCTGATAAGGAGTCGCTCCCATAGATAAAGCAGCCTCTATCAAGCCATAAGGTACCTCACGAAGTGAAGTTTCCACTAGGCGAGCAATAAGAGGTATAGAAGCTATAATAAGCGGTACAATAGCCGCTGTAGTACCTATAGAAGAGCCTACTATCAATCTTGTAAAAGGAATAATTGCCACCATTAAAATAATAAATGGAATAGAGCGTACACAGTTTACAATCGCTGATAATGTTTTATTAGCTATACCTAATTCTAGAACTTGATTTTTACCAGTAGCCAATAATAATACACCAAGAGGAATACCTATAGCAGAAGCAACAATCATAGATACAGCTACCATATATACAGTTTCACCTAATGCCTTAGGCAGTAGCATGAGTGCGTCGCTGAACATATCCTATCACCTCCACTTTTAAATCTTGTTCCATTAGAGATTTTATCGCATCTTTAATCTGATCTTCTTTTCCATCTAAGCCGATTATCATTCTACCAAATTGTACCATTTGAATTTGAGATAAATCTCCAAATAAAATACTTATATCTAATTCAGGGAATTTACGAATAAGACCTGCAATCACTGGATTATCTGCAGACTCGCCAATAAAAGTCAAGCGAAGTAACATAGTTGCATCTTTTATATATTCTTTATGCACTTTGCCATTGCGATAAGCAGCTGGAAGTTCATTGCTACTAAGTACGCTCATAAATTCCTTAGTAATAGGTTCTTTAGGATTAGTAAATATTTCTAATACTGTACCATTTTCTGCAATTACACCATGGTCTAATACAGCAACTTTATCGCAAAGGTCTTTGATAACTTGCATTTCATGAGTAATTACTACTACTGTTAATTGTAATTTCTTATTTATATCTCTGATTAATTCTAAAATAGCTTTTGTTGTTTGAGGGTCAAGAGCTGATGTCGCTTCATCACATAATAATACTTTTGTATCATTAGCTAAAGCTCTAGCTATACCTACACGCTGTTTTTGACCACCTGATAATTGAGATGGATATTGATGAGCTTTATTTTCAAGACCAACCAATTTTAATAATGGTTCTACTTTAGCCTTGATTTCTTCTTTAGATTTTCCTGCTAATTTTAAAGGAAAAGCAATATTATCGTATACTGTAGAAGTAGACAATAAATTAAAATGTTGGAAAATCATGCCGATATCTTTTCTCGCTTCACGAAGCTGAGATTCTGTCATTGTTGTCAAATCTTTACCATTGACAATGACACTACCAGAAGTCGGTCTTTCTAGCATATTTATGCAACGAACTAATGTAGATTTACCAGCACCACTTAGACCGATAATCCCATAAATTTCTCCACGCTTAATTTCTAAATTAATATCTTTTAACGCATGAACTGAACCATTTGGGGTATCGTAAGTCTTTACAATATTTTTTAACTTTATCATATCAATTATACACTCCAAATAATACCTTAATCTTATTAACAATGACACTATCATAAAAATTAAACCTTGTCAAACTATTATGCTATTTCTTGACATAAATTATAATAAACCGTAAAATTAAATAAGTACTTATAAATCAATAATTATATAATCAAGGGAGACTGCTATGGGAATTTTTTCAAGATTTTTACCAAAACGTAAACCGGTTGAAATAAAAAACAATGTTCCTAAGGAAAAAGAAGAAATCCGTAAAACATTTGGTGTTTATTGTCACAGCCATCATAATACATCTGGAAGTAAACTTTGTCCAAAATGTACAGCTTTGCTCACTACTGTAATGACGAAAATCAGTAGATGTCCATATGGTATTACTAAACCAATTTGCGAACGTTGTGACCGTCCTTGTTTTGGCACTAAACAAACAAAAGAATTTCGCTCTATCATGCAAAGCACTCAGAAAAAAATGTTTTTACGCCATCCAATGTTAGCGTTTAAACATAAAATGAAAAGCTGGGGCGTAGATTACGCAAAACATGAACAAGAGAAAAAACAAGCTGCAAAAGCTAAAGCTCGTTCCAAAAAATAATATTTTCTAAATTAATAAAAGCTGACCTAATAATGGTCAGCTTTTTATTTTACCAATTTATCTTATTGTTTTTTAAACATAGATTTTGGTTGTTTACAAATTGGGCAAACAAAATCTTCTGGTTCTTTAGTTAAATCACCTTCATAAATATATCCGCAAATTTGGCAAGCCCATGTTTCTTTATCTGTTATTTTTTCTGGAGCCTGATAAGTAGGTGCATTTTTAGGAGCTTTACCCTTGATTACTTCATGATAATATTTATAAGTCATTGGATTGTAATCAGAAGTTACTTTTGCATCTTGTACACGCGCTAAAATCACATAATGAGTTTCCATTTCTGTCATTGTAATAACTTCTGCTGTTATATGCGCACAGCTATTTTCATTTACTACAGGAAGTCCGTCCATATATTCCCAAGCAAAAATATCGCCATCAAATTTATCTGTATCTCTACCAGAAGAAAAACCTAATTTAGCAATTACATTTTGTGTTGTTTTTTCAGATAAAATGGATACAGAAAATCTACCTGTGCGTTTTATACAATCATAAGTATAGTTGTTTTTATTCATGCTAATAGCAATCACTGGATTATCGCTAGTGATTTGAATAACTGTATTTACGATACAACCTGTCGGTCTTTCTCCATCTAATGTGCCAATAGCATACATTCCGTAACTTAATTTCCATAACGCTGACATTTCCATAATTTCTTCTCCTTAACTCAATTCTAATAAATAATTATTATTAATTAATATCTTATTTAAATTCTAATACAATAATCCTCAAAAAGCAATACTTATTTACAATAAATAAAAAAAATAATAGAATATATCTATTATTTTCATATTTCAGGAGGTTCTTATGTCTTGCCAATTAAAAGGTACACTATTTATAGTTACAGGTACTATACTTTGGGGTGCTTCTGGTGTATTATCCCAACATTTATTTGTTGATAAAATCATCTCTGCCGAGTGGCTTGTTACTGTTCGTCTAATTCTATCTGGTATTATTTTATTATGTATTGATGCCATCTTAAATAAAGGCGATATTTTTTCTATTTGGCGCACTAAAGACAAATTTCCATTAATTTGTTTTGGTATCTTTGGTATGCTAGGTGTTCAATATACATATTTTGGTACAATCATTCACAGTAATGCTGCTACAGCTACTATACTGCAATATTTAATGCCTATTGTAATCGTATTTTACTTATTGTTCACCACTCATCGCTTACCTTCTTTTAAAGAATTATTTTCTATCTTTCTTGCTATGGTCGGAACTTTCTTTTTAGTTACTAAAGGAAATTTTTCCACTCTAGCTATATCTTTAGAAGCTCTTATCTGGGGACTTGTTTGTGCTTGCTTTGCTGCCTTTTATACATTGCAACCTCGAACTATTATCAAAAAATGGCGTTCCACACTAATCATTGGCTGGGGTATGCTAATCGGTGGTATCTTGATGTCCTTTTATCAAAAACCATGGGAATTCAATGGCATATGGGATTTAGATACAGCTCTCACTCTATCTGCTATCATTATTTTTGGTACAGCAATAGCATTTTGTGCTTATCTTGAAAGTACAAAATATCTCTCTCCTACAAAAATTAGCGTTTTCGCTTCTTTAGAACCTTTTTCTTCAATTATCTTATCAATTATCTTCTTAAATATTTCCTTTGGTTTATTTGAATTAATTGGTGCTATCATCATTATTTTAGCTGTAACTATATTATCCAAATAAAAAGCGAGAACTTTTCGTTCTCGCTTTTATTATGTACTTTAGTTAGTTGAGTACGCAGAGCGTGCGAAACAAAAAACCACT
>ENA-ORTJ01000102-ORTJ01000102.1-human-gut-metagenome-genome-assembly--contig:-NODE-102-length-75813-cov-10.150426_pt1 | contig 75813 bp, 70 predicted proteins | sample MGYA00242069_ERZ509187 | MGnify/ENA primary metagenome ERZ509187 (study PRJEB26280, sample SAMEA2338779) | human gut metagenome | biome: human gut; feature: human-associated habitat; material: faeces... | reverse complement strand
AAGCCCCTCCGGAAAAGACTTTCTTGACGACGTACGGTGTTGAATAATGGCCGCCGATAAAGAATTTGCAGATAAAGTCCGGGAGATAATAGCAGAGTATACCACGGCATTTAAGGCTTTTGGCGATGATGTTATTGCCGCCGTAAAGTTTGAAATGGAAAAGGGTATGGATATCCGTGACGCCGTGCAAAAAGTGCTTGAAGATTTGGACTTTGACAGCCATAACACTGAACTTGTCGCCGCCGCTGTGGTAGCCAGTGCCATAGCAGGCTTTGGACTGCGGCCGGAACAGGTAACGCCGGAAGCTAAAGCCGAGATTAAAAAGGTGCTTATGAAAAAGCCGTGGTCCGCTGACGGCATGAAGCTGTCGGAGCGTCTGCACGGCGTTGATAAAGTCTTGCGGCAGAATATCATCAGCACGGTAACGGCCAGCGTTAATAATAGCGACAGCGTTATTGATATGGCGCGCAATCTGTACGATGGTTATAACAGCGGCAAAGCAGTAATTAAACCTGCTGATTTGCCGGAATATCTTAAAAAGCTGGTGCGGCAGGCACGTTTAGCTGTGCAGGGCGATGCGTCAGAACTAAGTAAACTGGGCGTGTTGCAGGCGGCGCAGAAGCTAAAAAATCCGGACAGGCTGACAACCAAGGCTCTGAAAAGGGCATATAAAGACCTTGTTGAAGCCTGCGCAAAGCTGGAAACCGAAGCCGTTGATAAAGCGTTGTGGACGGCGGTGCAGGAAAAAAGCCGGTATTATGCCGAACGCATCGCCAGGACTGAGTCCGCCCGCGCGTGGTATGAAGGTTATATGGCTGACAGCGATAGTGATGACGATGTTGCCGGCTTTAAATACACACTGTCATCAGCACATAAAAGAAAGCCTTATGATATTTGCGATGTTTATGCTAACGCCGACTTTGGCTTTGGTAAAGGTATATGGCCAAAGGGTAGACAACCGGAAATACCGGTACATCCGCACTGCATGTGCTATTATGGCAAGGTTTTTAAATGGCAGTTAAAGGGTGAATGGAAGCCGGAAAAAGCGCGCGAATATATCAACAGCCGCAGCGCTGTACAAAAGCAACTGCTGTTTGGTAAGGAAGGCACGGCGCGGTACAATGCAGGCGAGGACTGGCAGAAGCTGGTGCATAAAACAAAGCCTGCTGTTGTAAGACTGGGAGCAGATGATTTTACCAGTAAGGCTTTCAGTGGTAAAATCAGCGAGCCGGTGTATGTTGATAAGGTCGCATTAGATAAGGTTGATGAAACACTGGAAAAATACGAAAAGGAAATGGTGAAACTTGACCATGAAACTGCTATAATTATTACCAAAGAAGGTAAGGTATTTAGCGTTGTTGGTGAAGAAGCAAGTGTTAACTTTCGTAACATTGGAGAAAAAGAACTCGAAGGGGCAACCGTTACGCATAACCATCCGATAAAAGAAACACACTATTCTTTTAGTCATTTTGACATAAAAGAGGTTTTAAATTATAAACTTAATAGGCTTAGAGGTGTTGATGAAAAGTATATTTACGAAATTGTAACTAATCAAAATACTTTGTTTGGGAATACTAACAATATCGCTATTGATTTTAACACTATAGCCTATATGGAAGTTTTAGATAAATCTCGGTTTGGAGATTACGGCGTAGATTTTGATATTGATGAGGATGGCTTCCATGAAATAAATAATATTTTGGCTAAGAAATATAAATATTATTATAGGAGAATTTCTCGTGAATAAAAAAGATGAGTTGATTGCCCAAAAAGAACAATTATACAATGAACATAAAAAAGAATATAGCAAAGTTGTAGATAAAATATTAGAATGGGAAGAAAAATATGGAACTGGTGGGTTAGATAGCCAGTGCCCTTATTTAAGAGAGCAAAAAGAACTCATGCGAACATTTTGGGAAAAAGTAAAAAAAATAAATGCTGAATTAGAACAACTTAAAGATTAGCCGCGCTTATGTTTTTACATAGGCGTTTTTTTATGCCCGATTTTAGGAGGTGGGGATATTGATTGTTTGTGCCGCATATAAAGCGGCTTTTTTTATACCCAAAATAAAATCCGGAAGGAGCAAATTATGAATATTGAGGAAATTTACGCATTTTTAAACAAAACGCAGGACGGTGGTCCGGTTGCAAAAGCACTGGAAGCAGTTATTAAAGCAAAAGATGAAGATATCAAAGCTAAAGAAAAGAATATCCGCACGCTGAATACGAAGGTAAAAGATGCCGAGGGCAAAGTTAAGCCGCTGGAAGAAAAGATTGCAGTGTTCGCCGATGTGCTGGGCGTTGATGAAGATGCAGAGGATTTGCAGGCTGCTGTTGCTGACGCTTTAAAGGCAAAAGGTGGAACAGGAGATAACGCCGCCGCTGAACGCAAAATTAAGCGTCTTGAGAAACAGATTGCAGACCTTAACACTAAAAACTCCGAAGAACGCGAAAAACGTCACCGCAGCATGGTAGACACTGCCCTGCTGGAAGCACTTAACAAAAACAATGCTATTGACGCATCGACTATGCTGCCCATGTTCCGTGGCAACGTAAAAGTAAACGATGATGAAACGCTGACCTACGGAGATGACGGAGCAACGATTGAAGAAGGTATCAAAGACTGGTTAGATAAGAATCCGACCTTTGTAAAAAATGTTCAGAAGGGTGGCGCTGGCGGCGGCACTGGCGGTGCCGGTGGCAAAGACGGCGATATGTCCGATTTTGCCAAAGAGCTTGCTAAGGAAGCCAAAGGTGGCCAGCCTGATGATAAAGCGCTTGGCGCATATTTTGAGTAAGGAGGTAAAAACTATGTATTTTAAAGAAACTGAACTGACTACCCCGAAAACAATTCTTGCTATCCCTGACCACTATGTGGCAATTCCCATTATGGTAGGTGATACTGATGTAACCGCAGACGCTGACGGCAGAAAGATTGTGCCTGCTGGCACTATTTTAGGCGGTGGTGTAATTGCTGACCGTAGCCAAGCGGCAAAAAAATCTGTTGATGGACAAAGCGAACCGCTGGTTACCGCTGTTGCCGCAGAAGGTGTATTGATGAATGATGTGGATGTAACCGGTGGGCCGGAAATTGGCGCACTGATTATTCACGGCTTTATTGATGTAACAAAGCTGCCCGAAGCACCCACTGCAACTATGATTACAGCGCTGAAACAAATTACCTTTATCGGCACCAAAGATGATGACTAAGAGGAGGAGTAAATAATGCCTAAAACAATTTTTGATTATGTCAATGCCCCTGTTATTGCCGCCTATGTTAACGAATTGGGGAGCAACCAAATCCCTTACCTCGGTGAACTGTTGTTTCCGGCAAAGAAAAAAGTCGGCATTGACCTGAAATGGATTAAAACCCATAGCAGCCTGCCGGTAGCGCTGGCTAACGGCGCATTTGACGCTAAGGCGCCTCTCCGTGACCGCATGGGCTTGACTATCAGCGAAACTAAAATGCCATTCTTCCGTGAAGCTATGCGCATCGGCGAAGAAGAACGCCAAAACCTGCTTACCTTTATGGCGGCAAACATGGATTCTTCCGTTAAAACCGCTGTACAGAAAATTTATGATGATGCCAACAACCTTGTTGCAGGTGTTGATGTAGATGCTGAACGTATGCGTATGCAGTTGCTTTCTACCGGTAAAATTTCTATTGTAGATAAAACCGGATTGCACCGTGATTTTGACTACAAATTTAATACTAAACATATTCAAGCCAAACTTACCAGCACTAACGCATGGAGCAACGCCGCCGCACCTGTTACTGAACAAATCGAAAGCTGGATTGACATTATCGAAAGTGATACTGGCGTGCGTCCGACCCGAGCTATTTGCAGCCGTAAAACTTTCAATTACCTGAAAAAGAATACTGAAATTCTTACGGAATTGAAGCCGTTGTTGACTGCTTCCGCGCCGATTACTGATGCCCAGCTTAAAAACTGGTTCAATGAAAAATTCCGCTTGCAGGTATCTGTTTACACTAAAAAATACCTGATTGTAGCAGGTGGCGAGAGCCAGCAGTTCTTCCCGGATAATGTATTTACCTTGCTGCCACCCGGTAATCTCGGTAATACCTGGTTCGGCACTACGCCGGAAGAAGCAGACCTGATGACCGGTCAGAACGGCGCAAGCGTATCTATCGTTAAAACCGGCGTTGCAATTACCACTTACAAAGAAATCCACCCGGTAAATGCAAAAACCATCGTATCTGCAATTATGCTTCCGTCCTTTGAAAGCTCCGAAACTGTATTCATTGCGAATGTAGCCTAATGCTGTCGGTAGAGATTGACATGGAAAAAGTCCTGCGGCACGTTGAAAAAGTATTGCCGGTACAAATTGAAAAAGCTGTAAACCGGTCACTGAAAGAAGCCACAGAATTGGTTAAAACAACAGCCCAGCAGGAACATGAATATACATCTCGCACCGGCAAATTGGAACGTGAAGGCATAGCAACGGAAATAACAAAAAACGAAGGTAAAGTCATGCTGGATAAAAAGGTGCCTTACGGTATCTACCAGCATGAAGGTACCGGCGTTTATGGCCGCAGTGGCAGGGCGTATAATGTGCGCCCAAAAGCAAAATATGCCCTGCGCTGGGTTGCCAAAAATGGTTTTGCATATAGCCGTGGTCATCAGATACGCGGCATTAAGCCTGACCCGTTTTTATACAATGCCTTTAACAAAAACCACCGGGATATTATCCGTATTTTTCAGCGGCATGTAGGTAATGCCGCAAGGGGGTAAAATGCTTAATTTAAAAGATTTCAACGATGAGGTTTTGCCGATAACGGAAAATCACATTGAAGAAGCCAAACAGTATATCCGTGCCATCGCTGCGAGATTTGGCGTTAGCAAGGACAAAATCGCCGAGCCGTTAAGTTATATGGTTAAGCGTTTAGGCGTTGCCTATGCCTATATCTGCGTATGCCGTGAGTATATGGGGCGCGACCCTGTGGCGCATGAAGGATATGCTGATACAGATATTTATTTTGCTAAACTGCAAGTTTATCAGTCAGAAGTAGACCGTTTGTTAAAACAACTTACTGATGCCGATTTTTTAATAAGTGCTAACGGCACAACGGTGGACGGCGGCACGGGCAGTACCAGCAGTTATAAAAAATTGTTTAGCGTGGAGGTGAAACGCGCTTGATTTACAAAATCACAAAAGAAATTCTGACCCGCCTGCAAAACGATGACCTTATTAAAAGTGTTATTGATAACTACAATGCTATCGCAGGCGTGCCGGCTACTGGTAAAGACGCCGAAGTAAACGTAGGATGCCATGAAATTGACTGCAAAGAATATACGCAGGACAAGGACGAATGCTATGGCACCTGGGGTATTTACTTGTCAGTGCCGTGGCAGAAGCTGGAACAGTACGAAGAAGCGGGCGAAGAAATTATCGTTATGCTGACCGAGCGCATCCGATATCTGCTTACGGAAGCACCAACCATCGTAACCGGCAGCAGCAAAATTACAAAAGTTAAATTTTTAACCGATTTTGACAGGTCAAAACCTGCAGGGGCGGTTATTTTTTTACAAGTTAAATTCTGGCTTGACCGTCAGCGTCCAAGCAAAGTTCCTACTGTTTTAACTATCAAAGCAGATATTGCGCCGGATAAAGAAGAAAAGCCAGCAGCAAAATCTAAAAAGGGGGAGTAATACATGGCAATGGAATTTATTGTGCCGTCCGTGCAGATTGATGAAAGCGATGTCGGCACAAGGCCAACAGACCAAATGTCGCTGGCCGGTATTGGCATTGTAGGTACCTTCGAGCGTGGGCCTGTAAATTTTGCAACCACTATCGGCGATGAGGACCAACTTGTCAATACCTTTGGCAGTTACGTAAAAGGTTTAACCGGCTATCTTAGTGCCATCGGTGCGCTTCGTCAGGGCGCAAACGATTTGCGAATTGTGCGTATCGTAGGCGAAGGTGCTAAAAAAGCAACTTTGACACTTATGCAAAGCAGTACTACATATTTGACGGTAGAAGCAACATCCGAAGGTACTTGGGGAAATGAAATTAAAGTAGAGGTAGACAAAGATGCAGAAGCTTCTACTTTTGACCTCACGATTACCTTTAGAAACAGTGTAGAAAAATTCCGGGAACTTACGCTTGAAAAAATCGCGGATATTGTACCGAAATATGTAACACTTACGCTTGCAGAAAATGCCAGCGGATTGCCGGATGCTACCGAAGGCGCCAAAAGCCTTGCCAGTGGCAGTGATGGAGCAGAAGTAGATGATGATGATTATATCGGCGCTATCGACAGCAGCACCGGCGACCGTACCGGGCTTAATGTGCTGGAGCCTATACAGTGCGGCATTGTACTTTGTGCGCAGCAGACGAGTGATAAAGTACGTTCTGCGCTTATTACTTTCTGTGAAAACTGCGACATTGAAGAAGGTTTGCGCATTGCTGTTTTGAACACGCAGGACAAGCTTTCAGTGGATAGTGCGATTGCTCAGACCAAAACGCTGGACAGTGACCGCGGCGTATTTGCTTATCCTTGGGTAGAGCCGGAAGAACTTGAAGGCGAATATGTAGCGCCTGACGGTTATCTTGCCGGTGTTATCTCGGTGCTTAACCCGCATCAGTCGCCGTCTAACAAGCAGGTGAACGGCATTCTGTCCACGCGCGGTGATTATACTTACGCGCAGGTCAAAGTGCTTACCGAAGCGCGTATTTGCCCGATTACGCTTGTGCCGAACCGTGGTTTTAGGGTACGCAACGGCTTAACGCTTTCCAGTGACAGCGCATGGTCTCAAATCTGTATCCGCCGCCAGCAGGATAAAATGAATATGGAACTGTGGAACGCCATGCAGTGGGCAATCAGCGAGCCGCATGATACGCCGCTGTGGAATAACATTGCTGCACAGTGTGACGCTTATTTGCAGGTACAGAAGAACCTCGGATATATCCGTGGCTATAAAAAGACCTTGTGCAACAGCCAAACTAATCCGCCGGAAAACATTCAGGCGCGCATTTTAACGGCTATTATTAGGTGGTTGCCGCTTTATCCGGCTGACTTTATTGTGCTGCGCATGAAGCGCGAACTGAGCGAAGATGACGCTGCATAAGAAGGGAGGTATAAATAATGAGTGACCCGTTGCAGGGCTATGATGTAACAATATCTATTATCGGCGAAAATGGGCCGGAGCTTGTCGGCCAATATCAGGAAGCTGAAATTACTGTAACAAACGAGTTGCAAGAATACCTTGAAACTGGCGAGCGTATTCCGCGTCAGCTTGACGGACAGATTGGCATCGAAGGTAAATTAACGCGCGGTATGCTGCATGTTGATGTTATTCAGCGCATTATGGGTAGCGGTACTATCCGCAGGGGTGAAGCTATCCCGCAAAGCCCGCGTTTTACCATTGAAACAACGCTGAAAAATGCCAACAAAGGCTATGACGGTAGAATCCGTGTTGAACAGGCTGTGTTTAACGAACTGGCGTTGTCTATAACGGCAGGCGCAGAAGTAGTAAAAAAAGATTTATCCTTTAAAGCGGAAGGCATTTCGCAGGCGTAAATTATGGCGGCATTTTGCCGCCTATTTTTATTATTGGAGGTTTGAACTATGGCTGAACAGATTATTTATGGACCGTTAGAATTACCAAGCGGTAAAGTTATTAAATTTAGACGTCCAAAAGGTATGGATAAGGTTATTGTGACCAAAGAAACAAGAATGTCGGCAGATAATATCAGCAATTTGCTGCTTGTAGCACAGTATACGGCGGCAAAGTGCATTGTAGAAATTGACGGCGCAAAGCCTGATGTTGATTATAAGCGTACCCTTGAAAGAATGGACGGTCTTGATTTTGATTATTATTTCTCTGCATTTGATGAAATGTTTGGCATGACTGAAAACAGAAAAGATGAAGCACGCGAAAAAGCTCGTTTTTTATTAGAGAATGCGACCTCTACCGATTTATCCAAATAAGCAGGTATGGCCGCGCTGTTACTTATGAAGAATGGCTGAATTTGGACCAAGAGGACAGAGATGCGCTTTATTATGCGACAGAATGGCTGATGAAGTCGGAAAGTGATGCTATGAAAAAATAGGGAAGGGGGTTAACTATGAACGATACAGTCGAAATCATTATCCGTACTGTAAATCAGGCGTTACCTGGTATTAAACAGGCAATTAAACAGCTTAACCTTATCGAAAAGGCAAAAATAAAGCTAAAAGATATGCCAGTTAGCTTAAAAGCAACTCGCAGCTTTAATACCATACGTGACCGTCTGCGCGGCATTACTGATAGTATTAAAGCAAAAATACCTATCAATATATCAAGTGAAAGAATTGATGCGGCAACAGACCGCTTTAAAAAGTTTACATCATCTATCGGTGGCGCAGTTACAAAAACAGTAGCTTTAGGTGCGGCACTGGGAGTTGTCGGTGCAGCAACAGCAGCGATAGGATTTGCTGGTACAGCGGTCGGATTAGGTAGCCAATTACAGCAGCAGCAAATTAGTATGCGTCATTTTATCGGCGTAAGTAATGCTGGCATGGATAGTGCGGCACTGGATAAAATGACCAGCGACTACATGGCGCAGTTGCAAAAAAATGCTAACTATACACCTTTTAGCCAAGGTGAAGTTATGGAAGCAGGCACACGCGCGCTATCCGTTGCCGATGGTGATACCAAAAAGGCTATGGAATTTGTAGAACTGGCCGAAGATATGGCGGCGCTTAATCCGGGCAAAACGGTTATGGACGCCATGGAAGCACTGGCCGATGCGAATGTCGGCGAAATGGAACGCCTTAAAGAGTTCGGCTTTAAAATGTCGGCTGATGATTTTAAGGCTGCTGGTGGCGACCTTTTTGCTATGACGGACAGCAAGGGCAGGAGCTTGCAAGGCTTCTATGCTGGCGGCGCTGAAAAACTATCGACCAGCGGCGCGGGCTTATGGTCTACCATTACAGGCAACCTTGAAAGCGGTGTACAGCAGGGTGGCTTGAAAATGCTGGAAGCATTAATGCCGGCATTACAAATGGCTATACCGTTATCTGACCAGTTGGCAGATACTTTTGCGCAGATGGGTGCAAGTATCGGCGGCGTAATAACATGGCTGATTAATGGATTTACACAGGCGGGCGGCGTTATTGATTATTGCCGTGGTATAGTTGCACAGCTTACGCCGTTATTTAACCAGATATCCGCGTGGGCAACAGCAAACATGCCGATGATACAGGCGGGCTTTGCAAAAATCTGGGCAGCAATAGACCCTATTATTGCAACGGTTATTACGCTGATAGGTATCTTTTGGCAAATGTTTGAAGCGGCGTGGCCTATTCTGTCGAAGATAGGCGGGTTTATTGCTGATTTTATGATTATTGCCATTCAGAACCTTTGTGCTGTAATTCAGGGAATTGCGGGGGCGTTTCAGTGGGTATTTAATATAGTGCAGCCTATTTTACAAGGCATTTTAGACTTGATTACCCCGATTGTGCAAGGCCTTAGGGATATTATGAACAATGGCGGTGCATGGTTGGCCGAAAAGATAGGTGCAAAGCTTGATACCAGTACGCCAGAGCCTATGAGTAGCGGTAATACTGGCGGCGGGCTTAGTGTTCAACAGAACAACGAGGTTATTGTACGCAGTGCCGAGGAAGCGGCAACCTTTACCGCAGGTGCATTACCAGGTAAATACGCAGCTGCAAGGGGGTAAGCGTATGAGCGTTTTAAATATAGGCGGTATTACATTGATACCGCCTGAAAAAAAGATTGAGTTTGTAACCAGCCGCAAGGTTGCACGTTTTGAAGTGCCGGGGTATAAAACAGAGTACCAGGATATGGGGCAGGGCGAACAGAGTTGTAGCTTTAAAGGCGTTATTAATGAAATAGGTGCGCTGGATAAAGCGCGGGCGCTGGAAGAACTGCAAAACAAAGGCGCGGAAGCACTTTTTATTTTCGGCCCGATTAATACCAAAGTTATAATTGAAAGTTTTAATTATAACTGGCAGCGTGATGACCTTGTGGATTATGAAATGTCGCTGATACGTGTGGGCGATATAACAACATCGCTTACCTATCAGCTGACAAACCTTGTTAAACAAAGCAATATCATAGCTGAAATGGCAAAAAGCGGAGCAAGCGGAGCTTTGCAGGCTGTAGCTACAGTGTCAAAACCATTTGTGCAAGGCGATTGCCTGCGGTCAATAGCTGTTAATATCAGCGGTAATGCTGATGATTGGCAGTATATAGCTATGATAAACGGGCTTAACAGTGCGATTGTGCCAGATGATGTAAAAACGCTTACATTACCGGCCGATGCGCACGCTATGGAAGATTTGAAATTAATTGCGGAAGAAGATTTGAAGAAGCTACCGCCGCTGGAGGTGTAATATGAAATATCCACGTGCATGGATTGAAGTAACGCCGCGTGATGGTGGGAATGCCGAAGTAATCAGTTGGCAGGACATTATAACGCTTGCCGTTACTGACACGCTATATAATGCCGCTGACAGCTTTGAGTTGACGCTGAAAAATGATAAAGCACTATCGGATTATCTGCGTAAGGAAATGGACGTGCAAATTTACCTCGGCTATGTTGCTAACCCGCAGGCGTGGAGCAAAAACGAACTGTCGCTGGTGTTTCGTGGTAAAGTTGACGGCGTGCGGCCTGCATACAGTGCCAGCGGCCAGTATGTTACGCTTGTTGGGCGTGATTATGCTGCCTTGCTTTTGGATAACGAATTTAATCTTGCTTTTGCGGAACGTACTGCATCGCAGGTAGCTGAACTGCTTGCCGAGAAGTATGGATTGACGCCGGTAGTAACGCCGACTACCACGATTGTGGAACGCGACTTGTACAAAGATAAGAAAGAATGGCAAATACTGCAAACTATGGCCGACCGCGAAGGCTTTGTGTGCTATGTAACGCCGCAGAAAGAGTTATATTTTGGAGAGCGGCAGGCACAGAAGGACGAAAACGGCGAGGAAGAAGTAACTTCTACTTTTTACTGGAAAAAGGACACGGCAAGCAATATCAAATCTGTAACCTTTGATGATAGTATGCTGGAAATTACCAATAAAGTAATCGTACGGCACTTTATGGGCAAAGGTAAGCAGGCAATATCGGCAACGGCGCAAAACGATGACCTTATTGCAAAATACGGCGAGAAAGCAAAAGTTGTTTATGACAGCAAAGCAAAAACGTATGATTTAGCACTGCGTACGGCACAAAACCTGCTGTCTAAACTTTGTACGGCAGTGGTTACTTTTGAAAGCATGGAAATAGCTGGTAATGCTGCTGTCGGCGCCGAAAAGCTAATAGCTATCGAAGGATGCGGACGCTTTGACGGTAAATACTATGTGTCTGAAATTAAACATAATTTTGCCGCGTCAACCGGTTATACATGTACATTATCTGGTACTAATCAACAGCCTGACAGTGCGGCGCAGTACCGAGAAAACCTGTATGAAACGGCGGTGACCTGATATGCAAATGGATGACCAGACTACATTCGCTCAGGTTGGTATTGTTACGGCCATTGATACCGATAACTACCGCGTTAAAGTATGGTTTCCACTTCTGGAAAAAGAAAGTGATTTTATTCGTGTAACAAGCCAGTATGTCGGCGCTGGCTGGGGCATTGTAGCACTGCCGCATGTTGGGCAAGAGGTGCTTGTGGTATTTGCCAATGGTGAATTAAACGAGGGCCACGTAATTGGTTGCAGTTACAGCGAAGGTGCAGATGCTCCGCCACCAAGCGAAGAAGTCGCAATGGTACACGAGAGCGGCTCACAGTTCCGTTTTCATGCCAACGGCGATATTACTTTACAGGCTACAGGTGTTTTAACGCTTAAAGGTACAAAGGTAATGATTAACTAAAGGGGTGATATTATGCCGGGAGCTGTAAGAAAAGGTGATATGTCGGCTGGACATCCGCATTGCTATCCTGCAACACCTGCTGTTGGGTGTAGTAGTGATGTTATTATTAACGGACGTGGTGCAGTGCGGCTTAATGATGGCTGGCAAACGCACGGAGCCTGTCCTATCCATAGCCCGCACGCTGGAGCAAGCAGTAGCGGTAGCGGTACGGTCTTTATTAACGGTTTGCCCGCCTGCCGTATCGGCGATAGCATAAGCTGTGGTGATACAATGGCTGAGGGCAGCAACGATGTCATTATAGGGGACTAAAAATGAATAAGGAATTAGGCGTTGATATCATGATTGCCGATACCGGGTGGCTGGATGGCGCTGGCGAGGTAATCTCGCGCAACGGTGATATGCAGCCTATCAGTGATGCTGATAACGTAAGGCAGGCGCTTATAATGCGTCTTAACTGCCCGAAGGGTACGCTTATAAGGCACCCGGAATATGGCAACGGCGTTTATGATATTCTATCTGAACCAATGTCGGATAGTTTTTTGGAAATGGCACTTGCTAATATTAAAGATTGTATTGTGCAAGAGCCGCGTGCGGAATTGGTAGACGTAACTTATACCGTCAACCATGCCGAACGAACTATAATTTATACCGTTTATTATAAAGTAGTCGATAACCCCGGAACAAATAATCTTGTTTACACTTTGGATGTGGGGGGGTAATGGTTTGATAAAAAGTTTTAAAGATATTCTGCAAACAATGTTTAATGCCGTTGTGGGAAGTACACTAAGCGACTTTAACATCGGCAGTGTGACACGTACAGTGCTGGAAGCAGTGGCAAGCGCCATTGAGGAAGCATATATGTATCTGTACAAATTTGTTTTAAAATTTTTCATATCTACTTCTGAAGGGGAATGGCTTGACAGAAGGCTGGAAGATTTAGGAATGACCCGTAAGCTTGGTAGCATGGCTTTTGGCATTATAACCATCGGGCGCGATGCCGCCAGTCCTATTGGTATATCTATACCAATAGGTACGGTTTTTGAAGCTGAAAATGGAGCGCAATTTGCTACTACAGAGTTGGCAACATTACCGGTTGGTGGAATTAGCGTTAATGTGTCGGCACGTGCGGTGGCAAAGGGAAGTAATGCTAACCTTGCGGCTGGTACGGAGTTAAAGCAAATCGGTGTGGCCATATCAGGTATAGACTGGGCAAAGGTTGTTGAAATGACCGGCGGCATGGACGATGAAACTGACGATGATTATAGAAATCGTGTGCCGGCTTATTTTGAAAGCCTTGGACGTGCAACGGAAGGCGCTATAAAATATGCGGCAATGACCGTATCAGGTGTTACCGGTGTTACGGTTCGTGCCAACTATCCAACAAAAGGCTGGTTTACGGTTTACCTTGATAGCAGCGTTGATGATACGTTGTTGGCGGCTGTAAAAGAAAAAATCGATGAATACCGGGGCTTTTGTATTCAGTACACCATTGAAAGGGCCGTGCGAGTCGGTGTTGATATAAAAATGTCTATTAATGTTTTAAGCGGTAGTGATGAAGTGTTGACCCGTCAGGGCGTTATTTCTGCACTTACGGATTTGGTGGCAAATCTTGAAATGGGTGAGCCGCTGTATACTGCAACGATTATCCAAACGGCCATGAATGTGGCAGGCGTGGAGAACGTAAAACTTACCGAGCCGACAACGGACACCGTACCGGAAGAAAACGAGATTTTGCAGCCGGATAGCGTGGAGGTTACGGTATTATGAAAAGAATACTGCAATATTTAACTTGGCTGGGGGACAGTGCTATTGAAAAAGGCACTGTCCTTTATACTTTAGCCAAAGCTGCGATAACGGCTATTGACGAGTTTAACGGCAATGTAGATGCAATGACGGAACAAATTTATTTAAGAACAGCGACAGGAGAATATCTTGACCGCTGGGGCTGGGATTTGGTACGTTTAAAACGCAAATATATGGAAGATGATGATAGCTTCCGTGGCCGCATAATCGTTGAAATGTTACGTTTATATGGTACACGGCAGGCAATTATTCAGGTATTAACAGATTTAACCGGAGAGAAACCGGTTGAAGTTTTTGAACCTATCCGAGATACAGCCTATAACAATGCTGGCATATTTTTAATGCCTGCCGGTGATAACTTGGTTTCAGCAGCTTCTGATGGTTCTGGCCGTTATGTTGCGAGATTGGGTAGTAAAAAAGATAGCAGCTTTACCGGATATATTAGAATAAAACATACAGAAACCAGTGCATTGAGTGCTGGTTTATTTTTTTATGATGCTGATTATTTGGATGCTGGAACATTTACTTTACCTGCTACACGAAAGCAGAATTTGTCACGAACTGAAATTATGGATGCAGTACAGATGATAATTGTTGCCGGAACGAAGGTTTATATCGAATTTTTAAGCGAGGAGTGAGAAGCGAATGCATAGAGTAAAGTTTAATGATTATGCCGAGCTTTTGAGTGATGACTTAAATAATAATAACGCTTATTTATACAACGGATTAATAACTACCATTTCGGATTTTATTGCCGCAAATGATTGTGTAAGCGGATTAGAAGTAACTGCGCAGGCAGTGCCGGATATGACGGTATATGTAAAATCCGGAAGGATTTACCAGAATGGATATCAAGGGCTTTTAGAAGCAGATTTAACTACTCCGCTTACTATTGCACCTGCATCCGCCAGCCAGCCGCGCATAGATTTAATTTGTGCAAAATATGAAGAAGTTGAAGATGAACCGGAAATACGCAATGTGCTTACTGATGTTGTTAGTCGCAATGTGTCGCAGGTTGAAGTTAAAACACGCATTGCAAGTTCAATAGCTTTTCAAGTTGTCGGCGGTACAGCTGCAGCAGAACCTACCGTACCTACAACACCAGAAGGTTGGGTTGCATTGGCAAAAGTAACGGTACCAGCTAACACGTCCGTTATTCAGCAAAGTAATATCGTTGATATGCGGCCGGAGATTATTAATATTTATCAACATGACCATAGCGGTGGAGCAAACGGTGCAAAACTGGATTATAACAATCTCAATAATTTACCTGATTTAAGCGTTTATATTAAATCAATTAACGGAAAAACACCAGATGGAACCGGTAACGTTAACTTGCAAACAGGTTTAAATCTTTTAAGCCGCAGTAAAGCGTATCAGTATGGCGACATAGCGTATAGCCCTAACCTGCCATCCTGGGCATATCTGTTTTGTGTAACAGCCGGCACAACGGCGGCTTCCGAACCCAGCTTTTCCGGTGTTAACACAATGGGGCAGTATATTACGGACGGCACGGTTAAGTGGATTGTAGATGATGTGCGCTTTGGTTTGCCGGTTGGCGTACCGTTTCATGATAAGAAACTGCGACCGGGCTGCGTAAAAATTAATGGCGCAACGGTACAGCGCAGCGACTACATTCGTATTTTCCACGATGCTGATGAAGATGACGCTTTTTACGATAAAGATGACCGTTACAGCTTTACCGGTACTACTACCGTCAGCGGCACAACCATTACCGGGATATCGGCAGAGGACATCGAAAAGCTTCAAACTGCGAAAGAAGTCTGCGGCGATGGCATTTTAATTACCGGCACTGGCATTCCTGAAGACTGCATGATTGATGAAATTAGTGCCGATAGCGTAACAATTACGATAGCGGCAACGGCTGCCGGAACAGTAAAAATATCGTATGGTAATATCCACAACTATCCTTACTTATATGGTTGGGGGGACGGAGAAACAACCTTTGTGCTGCCGGATTATCGCGCGCGCGTAATCCAAGGTGGAGATACGCCTTCTGTTATAGCGCCCGGACTGCCAAATATTAGCGGCAGCACACGCATATCGACCCTAAGCGTAGCATTAGGCTGTTATTGGCCGGAAGGTGTATTTTATGCAAAAGGGAACAATAATCTTGGCGTACCTAATGCAAACCAAACAGAACCCGTGTCTGATTTAGGATTTAGTGCTTCATTGTCCTCAAATATTTATGGCGCGTCTGACACTGTCCAACCACCAGCTTTATCTTTAATACCACAGATTAAATACTAAAACCTAATTTGTGGAATTAAGCACAGCGCGGGTGGCTGCACTGTATTGGAAGCACCATAAATGCTGTTGCTTCTGCTTGCGTCAAATATAATGTCTTCGTCTTTGCCAAAACCTTCAAGAGATTGGTCTGCTGCAGGCACGGTATTATTGATTGTTTTAGTTGGATAAAATGCACCTTCTTGTTTTTGCACTCCGCCTCTGTTACCGTAAAATTGTATTTTACCGGTAATGTTCGGTAGCCCAGCTGCAAGGGCAGACAGTGAATCCCCACCTTAGAATTTTATTTGTGGTATTAATGTAATCGCTGGCGGCTGTACGGTATCAGAATTGCCGTAAATCGAATTAAAAATGGAAGCGTTAAATGAAACATTGCTGTAACCATTTAGCGAGGATGCGCTACCACTAACCGGCTTGCCTTGCTCTGCTAAGTTATAAAATGCGCCTGAACAGTTATTAATACTCCAATTGTGCAATTGTAACCAACCACTAATTTCAGGCAAACCTGCTTGTAAAATATTTACGTTATCCCCACCTTAAATTATTTTCAAAACAGAAAGGATGATTAATCATGACAACTAAAAAAGTATATCAATTCGACCTTGAAAACAAGACCTACAAAGGTATTATTACTTTGGACGATAGCGATAAATCGCCGTCCGGTGCTTGGAATATACCGGGCGACTGTGTGGAAGTTGCGCCGCCGACCGAAAAGGAAAACTATATACCTGTTTGGAACGGTGCAGCATGGGTAGAAACAGAAGATTATCGCGGGAAAGAATATTGGTTGCCGGGTGACACTTATGGCACGCCGGGCAGGGAAGTTAAAGAAATCGGCCAGCTTCCGGAAGGCGCAACATTAACTCCGCCTGAGCAGACGCTGGATGATGCTAAAACGGCTAAAGTGGCAGAAATGAAAGCCGAACGTGACCGCCGTGAACAGTTGCCGATTGAATATAATGGGGCAAGTTATGATTATGATTTAAAATCAGCTTTTAAATTGGATAAAGCTCGTACGCGCATCAGAGTGCGTCAGTTGGATAACCAGCCGTGGATAGATGCCGAAAGCGGCATACAGGCTTTAACCGAAACGGACATAGACCAGATTGACGCGTTGGCAGCAGACCGCAGTAATAACCTGCATATGCAGTATGCTGCGCTTAAAGTTTACATCGAAGGATTAACCGATAAAGAAGCAGTGGAAGCGGTGACTTTTGACACCGAAATTGATATAGCTGCACAAATAAATCAGCTTTAAAAATTGTTAAAAACGGAGAGCAACGCATTTTAGCGTTGTTTTTTACGTTATTACTGCAAAACCGCACAAACAGGGCGTTTGCAAAATCGTGCGCATAAATGCCCTGTAAACGGTTTTTGCAAAGTTTTGGTGTCAGCAATACCTTTAAAAGTCTAAAAATCTGCATAAATGCTGCGCTTACAGCATTTTGTTATCTAAAAACTAAAGTGCTACAAAAGGGTTACACAATGTAACCGGTTGCAGAGCAGGTATAGAGATTTTAAAAATTTGTAATTAGTTACAAATTAGTTACACGCTGTCATAATAGGTCAACAGCTTTCTTTAATTGCCGTATATCCTTATGTGTGTAAACGCCGGTTGTAACATCCTTATCTGCGTGACCAAGTATACGCTTAACTGATGTTGGATTAGCGCCTTTATTATTAAAATTGGTAGCCGTGGTATGACGGCATTCGTGAGGCGTGTGTTTGCAGTTAGCTGCAATCATTACCTTGCGAAAACGGCGAGCAAAGCGGTTGTAGCTTACACTGTTTCCATCATCATCGGTTATAAGCGTAGCACCGGGCTTTGCCATCCACGCTTCGAAATATGGTAGTGTTTTTAAGCTGATAGGTATAATTCTGTTTTCACCTGCGGCAGTTTTGCTTTTGCCGATGGTAAACAAGCGCGATTTTAGCTTAACATCTGATTTTCTAATGCGCAAAAATTCAGAGGGTCTTGTGCCTGCGTAGCACATCATAAGTACCGCGGTTGCCCAAGGCGCAAGCGGGTCTGATGTAGCGGCCAAAGCCTTAACCCGGTTTAACTGGCGTGTATTAAATGGCTTTTTAATAACTTTAGGTTTATATTTATCAACATCTATAAAGTGTGATATATCGGCAGTTTGAGGTATAAGCTGATATTTAACTGCATAGGCATAAAGATTGTGAAATAACTGGCGAACTTTTTTCTGTTCAGGCTGCCCAATGCCACGTTCTGAAAGTGCATTTATTACGCCTTGCAAGTCGGCTACTTTTAAGGTTAAAAATTTACGATTGTGTAGCGCAGTACAGTTGTTGAAAGCTGTACGGTAGCTACGTGCAGTAACGGGCTGTATCTTTTTACAACGTTCAGCCATTTCCTGCTGGTAGATTTCGGCAAAGGTGATAAGGCTGGGCGCATATACAGACGGGTCCTTGTTGTATTCGACTAAAAATGTTAATGCTTTTTCGTAGTTTTCAAAATATCCAAGGTATTTATATTTGCCCGTCAATTTTTTTGCGCACGGCCCACGGCTTCCGCCTGCGGCCAGGTAACTTAATAATGCTGCCGAAATTATTAGGCAGTTTCATACGTTTTTTCATTTTTTCACGCTCCTTATAGCTTATTATAAGGGGCTTTTTATTTGTACAAAAAGGGGGTGGTTAAATTGATTGATTTTATTTTGGGCTATATTACTGGTATGGTTGTTACAGTTTTGGCAATCATGTTTTTCATGGGCGCGAATCAGGACAGGGGTGATTATTAAATGGATTTGCAGGATATTGGCGTAGCATTATCCGTTTTAGGCGCAGTAGGCTGGATTTTTAAAATTTGGATAATTGCCCCTCTCAATGCAACGGTACAGGGCTTAAAGGACATGATAATCGAAGCCAGAGGTACTATTGAGGACTATCGGCAGTTAAGCAATCAAATGGCGCAAGACATAGCTGTTGCTATTGCCAGCGTAAAATCTGCACATAAGCGGCTGGACGAATTGCAGGAAAGAATTCACACGCTTGAAATGCGGTGTAGCGAGTGTTGCAGAAAGGATGATTAAATGCTTGAAAAATTAAAAGATTTTTTGATTAAAACTACTGCCAATATACCCACAGACGCACCGCTGTGGGTATTAGTTATTTTTGCCGCGTTGCTTGTACTGGAAATACTGCTAATTAATGCAGGCTGGCTTTATAACTGGTATGATACCGGCCGAGCTGATGTGCCGGTAATGATTAACTTTTTGACTGTGCTTGTTGGTGCGCAATTTATTGCGGCCGTAACATTTGTAGCAAAGGCCTTTGCCGATAAGGACGGCAACGGAGTGCCGGATGCAATAGATAACGAGTACAGCAACAACAAAATTGGTTTCAAGGACGGTGACATAAAATGAATTTTAAAAGGGTAAAACCAAAAGACTACAACCTGCAATTTACCAATTTAACGCAGCGTGATGATACCAGCCGCATCGTTATACATCATACCGGCAACCCGACAGACGATGACATGTCGGCAGAACAGCTGCACAGAAGCCACCAAAATTTGGGCTGGGCAGGTGTAGGTTATCATTTTATCGTCCGCAAGGATGGCAGTATCGAACTTGGCCGCCCGGTAGAATGTGTGGGCGCGCACGCTGAAGGTTTTAATTACTGTTCCATCGGTATCCATGTTTGTGGAAACTTTGACATGGCAGAACCGACAGAAGCGCAGATTAACGCATTGCCGATGTTGATTGCAGACATCTGCGAAGCTTATGGACTTATCGCTAGCGACAGTGTAGTCATGGGCCACCGTGACCTGATGGCAACGGATTGTCCCGGCAATAATCTTTACAAGCAGCTTGACACAATCCGTGGAAATGCCGAGTGGTATAGAAACCATTAAAAATCGTTTGAAAGGGGGTGAAAACTATGCAGACTTTAAAAACTATTGTTGCCGATAAGTATTTTTGGCTGGGCGTGCTGTTAGGCTTTGCTTTGGGTGTATTACATCATTATTATTCCTTATGATTTTTAAAAACCGCTTGCACAGATGGCGCGTGCGCTGATTTTTAACAGTGCCGCTTATACTTTTGTGCAAAAGCTGTAAAAACGGCGCACAAGCCAAATGCGGCGGTGTATGGAGGAACGCATGAAAAATGAGCAAGAAAAATCTAACAATCGCCTTTATATTGGTATTCTTATCGTTGCTTTGGCTTTTTGTGCCGCATACTTCCTGCGAAGCTGCGGAAACATATACGATAACGGCGCAGGAATTGACAACGTTAGAGATAGAATTAAACAGAGCGTCCAAAGCAATCGCGAACTCCAAGACGGAATCGGCAATGCTACAGAAACAGTTGACAGACTTGCAGACGTCCTTGACCGAAGCGAAACAACAGTCGATGCAGCTAAAGGAACAGCTGAAAACCTTGACCGTAACCTCGAAACTGCAGCAGACGCAATTACAAAATGCAAACGAATCGTTGACAGAATTAAGCAACGAAATGAAGAAAGAATGCCGGAACCTTGAGCGGCAAAGGAATATTGCATATATTTTTGCAGCATGTATGTTATATGTTGCTGTTAAATAATGTAGCGCAGGATTTTAACCTGCGCTTATTTTTTTTTGCCATTTTTTCGTTTTGTTAAAACGTATTGACGAAACAATAACGGGATTATATAATAAAAATAAATAAAGCGGGGTAAATGCCCCGCTTTATTGTTGATGGTATAATGTGAATGGGAAGGATGGTTGAATGGAATTAAAAATTGTTATTGATGGTCAAGTGCAAGGTTATAAAGGGAAATCAAAAAAAAGTTGTATTTTAAAATGCTTGGAGAAAAACGCTAACTTGTCAGAACGTTTTTTTGCTAATAAGGCATTACTACCTGCACTTGAAATGGACAGAGATTTTAATAAACATGAAGTTGAAACCGCATTTAACGAAAGCGCAGCGGCAGAGGGCTTGCAATTTGAGTGGGTAATACCCAACGGCGGCGATAGAAAAAATGCAGGAAGAAAATCACAGGGTTATAAAATGGTATCAATCAGAATGACCGAAGATGAAAAAATAAAAGTAAAAGCGTTTTTAAAAACGCTACGCAGTCAAAAACATCTGGTTCCTTAAAAATAGGAAGTCGAAAAGACTTCCTATTATAGAGGTATTAAATTAGCAAATAGCATCTGGCAGGGATGCTGTTTGTTAAATTTATTATAGCATAAATGAGTTTAATTTGAGTTTAAAAAAATTTGAAATATAAAAATAAGAAAAAAATAATGTACTGAAAAGATTATAAAAACTATATGGAAACAATGAAAAATATGTTATAATAAGCTTAAAGCTATAGTATATGTAAAGAGATTGGCAGAAGCCGGTCTTATAAATGGAGCAAATTCCCCTGCGGTGTTCGTTACATTGCCTTTTAGTTTTGAGCCAACACACTTACCTAGGGAGCCCGGAATTTGAGCTCCGCCTATTAAAAACAAGCCCTCTCGAGGGGACTTTTGCGGTAGGCGGGAGGGCACCCACCTGCACATGCAGGTTCAAAACATTGGGCAGGACGGCATTGCGGGGAAATTTTTTTGGAGGACTCATGGAGCTTTCACGTGTAGAAATGGTTATCGGCCCCAAGGCCGTTGAAAAATTAAATGCCGCCAGAGTTGCCGTTATAGGCCTTGGCGGCGTTGGTTCTTATGTGGCGGAGGCTTTGTGCCGCACCGGTGTTGGCAGCTTTGTAATTATGGATAATGATACCGTTGAAGCAAGTAACATTAACCGCCAGCTGCCTGCGCTTACAAGCACTATCGGCAAGTTTAAGGCCGATGTTATGGCAGCACGCCTGCGCGATATTAACCCTTTGTGCCGCATAAGGGGTATTAAGGATTTTTACAGGCCTGGTGATTTTGAAACCCTTTTTGTGGACGGTTTTGATTTTATTGCCGACGCTATCGACAGTACGGAATCGAAAGCAGACCTTTTGATTGAGGCTTACAGGCATAATGTTCCCGTGGTATCGGCCATGGGCACGGGCAACAAGCTGCACCCGGAAATGCTGGAAATTACGGATATCAGCAAAACAAGCGTGTGCCCGCTGGCTCGCAGCATGCGCAAAAAACTGCGCGACGCCGGTATTACCGAAGGCATTACCGTTGTATATTCGCATGAAGAACCGCAGCGCTTTATTGAAGGCAGCGTGCCGGGCAGCCTGGTGTTTGTGCCTGCCTGCGCCGGTATGATGATGGCTGCGCATATTGTACAGAAAATAATTGCCGGGCAGGATTAAAATATGGACAGTTTATTTGCACAAACAATTACCAAGCCGCTGGCAGACCGCATGCGCCCGCGGCGTTTAAACGATTTTGCCGGGCAGGAAAAAGCCCTTGGGCCGGGCAGCCCGCTGCGGCGGATGATTGAGCGCGACGCTTTGCAGCCGCTTTTGTTTTACGGGCCGCCGGGAACCGGCAAAACTACATTGGCACATATTATTGCCAATATGACGCAAAGCCGCTTTGTTGCGCTTAATGCCGTATCGAGCGGCGTGCCGGAGCTGCGTAAGCTGATTGGTGAAGCGCGTGACGCTTTGTACAGCGGCATGGGGCGCACGATAGTTTTTATCGACGAAATACACCGCTTTAACAAGGCTCAGCAGGATGTGCTTTTGCCGTATGTGGAAAACGGTACGGTTATTCTTATCGGCGCAACCACGGAAAACCCGTTTTTTGAAGTAAATGCGCCGCTTTTGTCGCGGATGAAAATTATCCGTCTGGAGCGGCTTGATAAAAACGCTGTTAAAAAGATTTTGCAAAAGGCGCTGACTGATAAGGAAAACGGCTACGGCAGGCAGGGGCTTGCCATGACGGATGAGGCGCTGGAAGCACTGGCTGATTTTTGCGGCGGCGACGCTCGCGTGGCGCTGAACCTTTTGGAGCAGGCGGAATTTATGCTGCCTGACGGCGTAAAAACGATTGACGGCGCGGTGCTTAAAAGCGTAATGGGTGACGCTTTTAAGCGTTACGATAAAAAGGGCGACCGCCATTATGACACGGTATCGGCGTTTATAAAAAGCATGCGCGGCAGTGACGCTGACGCGGCGCTGCATTATCTGGCAGAGATGCTGGAAAGCGGCGAGGACGTGCGTTTTATTGCGCGGCGCATTGTTATCTGCGCGGCAGAGGATGTAGGCAATGCCGACCCGATGGCGCTGGTTGTGGCTAATTCCGCGGCGCAGGCTGCCCATTTTATAGGTCTGCCGGAAGCACAGCTGCCGTTGGCGCAGGCCGTGTGCTATATAGCCAACGCCCCCAAAAGCAATGCCTGCTGCACGGCAATTTTCAGTGCGCGTGAAGAAGCTCGTGCGGTGCAGAGCACGGTGCCCAAACATCTGCGCGACGCGCATTACCCCGGTGCCGGTGCGCTGGGGCACGGCACGGGCTATAAATATCCGCATGATTACCCCGGAGGCTGGGTACAGCAGCAGTATATGCCTGATGAACTTATCGGGCACAAATATTACTTTCCGAAGGACATTGGCGCGGAAAAAGCGCTGCATGACAAACAGAAAAATTAATTAATAACCCTGTATACTTTTAGCGTGCGTTGACTTTGCACGCTAATTTTTATATAATTTTCTTATGCGTTGTACCTATTTAAAAGGAGCGATTTTTGAATTATGAAGTACATGAGTGGTAATGAAATCCGTAAAAGATTTTTAAAGTTTTTTGAAGACAGAGGGCATCTCGTACTGCCGAGCGCTTCGCTCATTCCGCAGGATGACCCGACTCTGCTTTTAATTGGTGCGGGCATGGCGCCTTTTAAACCGTTTTTTACCGGTAAAATGAAACCGCCTTCTCCGCGTATCACTACCTGCCAGAAATGCGTGCGCACCGGCGATATTGAAAACGTAGGCCGTACTGCGCGCCACCATACCTATTTTGAAATGCTGGGCGATTTTTCCTTCGGCGATTATTTCAAAAAAGAAATCATTCCTTGGAGCTGGGAATTTTTAACCAAAGAACTGGAGCTGCCTGCCGATAAACTGTGGGTAACCATCCATCCGACTGATGATGAAGCATACGAAATCTGGCACAATGTTGTAGGCGTGCCTGATGAACGCATTGTACGCCTTGAAGAAAACTTCTGGGAAACCGGCAGCGGCCCGTGCGGACCGGACAGCGAGCTGCACATTGATATGGGCGAAGAACGCGGCTGCGGCAGACCGGACTGCAAACCCGGCTGCGACTGCGACCGTTTCCTTGAAATCTGGAACCTGGTATTTACCCAGTATGACCAGCATGAAGACGGCACTTACACCCCGCTTGCCAATAAAAACATTGATACCGGCGCAGGCCTTGAACGCCTTGCTTCCGTATTGCAGGGCAAGCCTTCCAACTTTGAAACCGACCTTATCTTCCCGATTATTGAATACGCCGCTAAGGTTGCCGGCGTAGAATACGGCAAGGATAAAAAGACCGACGTATCCTTAAAGGTTATTGCCGACCATGTACGCAGCATTACCTTTATGATTGCCGACGGCGTGCTTCCTTCCAACGAAGGCCGCGGCTATGTACTGCGCCGCGTTCTGCGCCGTGCCGTACGCCATGCGCGTTTAATCGGCATTGAAGACAAGTTCCTTAACGGTGCGGTTGATGTTGTTATTGACATGTTTAAAGAACCGTATCCGTACCTTGTTGAAAAAACAAGCTTTATCCATAAAGTTATCGAAATGGAAGAAACCAGCTTCCTGCGCACTCTGCGTCAGGGCTGCGACCTTTTATATACCGAAATCGAAAGCCTCAAAAAAGAAAACAAAACCGTGCTGGACGGCGCAACTGCTTTCCGCCTGAGCGATACTTTCGGTTTCCCGCGTGAACTGACTGCCGAGATTCTGGAAGAAGAAGGCATGACGATGGACGATAAAGCCTTTAACGAGGCTTTGGAAGTTCAGCGCAAAATGGCACGCGACGCTCGCGATGACAAGACCGGACGCCCGGTAATTTACAACACCCGCAGCATTGACCTTGCTTCCTTAAAGGTTGATGAAGGCGCACAGGGCGGCAAAATCGTTGCCATGTATCCTGCTCATGACGCACAGCCGGTTGAGAGCATGGAGGATGGCAAAAAAGCCGCTGTTATTACCGACGTTACCGCATTCCACGCTGAAGGCGGCGGACAGCTTGGCGATACCGGCCGCATTATTGCCCCTGCCGGCGTAATGCAGGTTGAAATTACCAAAAAACTGCCGGACGGCGCAACCATTATGATTGGCACCGTAACCGAAGGCACCGTTGCCGTTGGCGACGAAGTTAAATTTGAAATTGAACGCGGACGCAAAAATGATATTGCCCGCAACCATACCGCAACCCACCTGCTGCACGCAGCTTTAAAACAGGTTTTGGGCGACCATGTTAACCAGGCAGGCAGCTATGTTGGCCCTGACCGTCTGCGTTTTGACTTCTCGCATTTCTCTCCCGTAACGGAAGAAGAACTGCGCAGGGTTGAAGAAATTGTAAACGACCAGATTCTGGCAGCAAAAGATGTAACTATTGAAGAACTGCCGATTGACGAAGCCAAAAAACGTGGCGCAGTTGCACTGTTCGGCGAAAAATACGGCAGCATTGTACGCGTTGTTACCGTACCGGGCTTTTCCATGGAATTCTGCGGCGGCGTGCATGTTGGCAACACCGCGCAGATTGGCATGTTTAAAATCCTGTCCGAATCGAGCACAGGCGCAGGCGTACGCCGTATTGAAGCCGTAACCGGCCACGGCGCGCTGAACTATGTACGCGAGATGGAAGACATGGTTAAAACCGCAGCAACCGGCCTTAAATGCCGCAGCAATGACCTTTGCGCACGTATCTGTGCATTGCAGTCCGATTATAAAGCAGCGGAACAGAAAATCAGCGAGCTGGAAGGCCAGATTGCCAAAGCGCAGGTAAGCGACGCTGCCTCCAGCGTTTGCGATATTAAAGGCGTTCCCGTACTTGTACAGAAGGTAAGCGCCGGTGACGTTGAAGCACTGCGCAGCCTGGGCGACCAGATGCGCGATAAAGTAGGCGGCGTTGTAGTGCTGGCTGACGTTATTGACAGCGGCAAAATCAATATTCTTGCCATGGCAACCAAAGACGCTGTTGCCAAAGGCATCCATGCCGGGCAGATTGTTAAGGAAGTTGCCAGGGTTTGCGGCGGTGGCGGCGGCGGACGCCCCGATATGGCGCAGGCCGGCGGCAAAGATGCTTCCAAACTTGATGAAGCGCTGAAAACCGCACTGACTGTTATTGAAGGACAGATTAAATAATTTCACAAAATAGTAACGGCTGGGTTTAAAGCTCAGCCGTTTCTTTCTATTATTTTGCGTTAAGGTATGTTAAAATAAATAAAAAGCCTTTTTATTTTTAAAGGAGGAATAGTTATGAGCATTTCAAGCGAAACTATGATGTTTAAACGCACTGAAGATAAAAAAGACGTAGCCCAGACTATCCGCGAGGTTTATGCCGCACTGGAGGAAAAAGGCTACAACCCGGTAGACCAGCTTGTGGGCTATCTTTTAAGCGGCGACCCCACTTATATTACCAGCCATAAAGATTCACGCACCAAGCTGCGCCGTTTTGAACGCTATGAACTTTTGGAAGAGCTTGTAAAAAGTTATCTTTCCGCATCGGCTAAAAAGTAGGGCGGCGCTATGAAAAGAAGCATGGGGCTTGATATCGGCACGCGCACAATAGGCGTGGCAACGAGTGATTTATTGGGCATGATTGCCGGCGGCGTGGAAACCATACGCCGCACAACGGAAGAACGCGATTTTGAGCGCATAGGCGAGCTGATTAAAGAGCATGAAGTGGATACGGTTGTTTTGGGCTACCCCAAAAATATGAACGGCACAATAGGCGAACGCGCGCACGTAAGCGAGGCTTTTGCCGAAGAACTGAAAAAACGCTTTGAAGGCATTAAAGTTGTGCTGTGGGATGAAAGGCTTTCGACAGTGGCGGCGGAAAATGTGCTGATAGACGCGGATATGAAGCGCAAGAAACGCCGTAAAATTATTGACATGATGGCGGCTGTGGTTATTTTGCAGAACTATTTGGACAGCCGGCGCTAAATAAACGGCAGCGGGGTGATTTTAATGTTGCAGAGAAAACATAAAATAGCCGGCGGCGTAATAGCGGTGCTGATAATTCTCGGCACGCTGGCGGTGCATGTGGCAGGCAATAAAGCCGCGGGCTTTGTAAACGAAATGGCCGACAGGCAGACGGTGCTGCAGGGCAAGCTGCAAATAGGGCATTTCAGCGCCAGTGTATCGGGCAATGTTGTTTTTGAAAACGTAGTGTGGACTGCGCCTGACGGCAAAAAACTGGCCGAAGTACCGGAAATGAACGTTTCCGCCAACCTTTTTGATATCCTTAAAGGTTCTTTCGGCATTAACTCCATTAACAGCATTTCTATCGAAAAGCCGCAGTTTGCGGTAAATTACACCGATAAAGACGGGCTTGACATTATTAACTATATCAATTTTTCCGATAAAGATGATGAAACGCCGACAGAATTCCGCGGCATGGTGGAAATTACAGACGGCGCTCTGGCGCTTGACATGAACGGGCAGAAACTTGATTTCAGCAATGTGGAAATGCAGGCTAATTTAAAAGAGTTCCCGGATATTAAATTTACTTTGCAGGGCAAAAACGGCGATGCTGATTTAATTGGCAGCATTGATAAGGTTTATGACGATGTAACAATCGGCGCCGAAGTTAAAAACCTGCAAATTACTGAGCTTATGAAAGTTCTGCCTTCGTTCGGTGAACTGAGCATTACCGGCGGCGTTATTAACGGCGCCAAACTTGCAGCTGGGCTGCACGATGCGCAGTGGAACCTTAACCTTGACGGCAGCCTGAGCGGCGTGGCAGGCAAGGCTTTGGGCTATAACATTACCGATGGCGGCGGCAGCTTTGCCATTGACAACAATGCAGCTTCGTTTACCGCCGTTAAAGGCAAAGTGGAATGGCAGGACGTTAACATGGACGGCAAAATCCTGTTCCAGAAACAGGGCATGCCTACTTATGATTTGAACGTGGCAGCGCCTTCCTTCCGTGTGGACGCTGTAAGCCCCGGCATGGGCATTACCGACAGCGTTAACATTAACGGCAAGGTAACAGGCCCGATTGACGCGCCTGTAATTAACGGCAGCTTTACCATGGATAAGCTGGAAGTTGCTCCGCTTGTGGCAACGGGCATTAACGGCAATTATAGCTATACCAACGGGCTGGTAACGTTAAGCAACACTTACGCCAATGTTTACAGCGGTACTTTGGGCGTAAGCGGTACGGTAGAGGCAGCAACCAAAAACTTTGCGCTGCATCTTTCCGGCAGCGGCATGGACAGCACCGCGGTAACGGAAACGCAAATCAGCGGTCCGCTGAGCTTTGAAGCAGACGCCAGCGGCACCGGCAGTGCAGACAGCGCCGTTGCGGGCGGTACGTTTGTTATTGCGCCCGGCAATTTTGCAGGCGTTCCGTTTAACTCGCTTTCAGGCAATTTCAGCCGCGCAAACGGGCAGATGACCTTCTCCGGCATTACCATTGGCACACCGCTTGGCAGCTTTACCAGTAATGCCGTAATGAACAGCAACGGTAAAATTACTTTTGATAAAATGAGCGAATCAGGCTTTACCGCGCCTAGCAAAGAAGAAGTGCGCGAAAACGTGCGTCAGCAGGTTGGCGGGGCAGTAAAACAAGGCCTCGGCAAACTTTTTGGCAAATAAAAATTAATAAAAATAGAGATGTTTGCTATAAGTTTAGTTAGCATCTCTATTTTTTATAGAGGGTTGATTTATGAATAATAAGTTTCCTGAAAAATTATATCATTATTGTAGTATTTCGACATTTATGAGTATAATAAAAAACAAATGTTTTTGGTTATCTGATACTAAATATACTAATGATAAAGAAGAATTAGCAGCATTTAGAATATCTGTGTATGAAACTCTTAGTGAATTATTAAGAGATAATATAATTGATAATAAAATGGCTGAAGAATTATGGCTATCATATATTTATAATACATTACCTGGTTATATTTCATGTTTTTCTGAAAATGGAGATTTGTTAAGTCAATGGAGAAGTTATGGAGACGATGGTAAAGGTATTGCTATAAGTATTGATTTTAATAAATTACCATTGAGAAAAGAAGCACCATTAAGGATAGGTGGACTAGAAAAAAGATATTATGCAAATAAAGTTTTATATGCAAATGATATTGTTAAAAAGCAAATTAAAGAAATGTTAAAAAATGTTATAAAAGATAAGAAAAAGGTTAGTGAAATTAATTATTTTGATTTAATTAATATTTTTAATTTAAATTATTATAGTAAAAATGAAGGTTTTAGAGAAGAGTCTGAGTGGAGAATAATATATTTGCCTTTTATTTTATTTAATAGTACAACTAAGGAAGCTGTATATGGAGAAAATACTGATTTGGAAAGTACTAAATTTAGAACAAACGGAGAAAAAATAATTTCTTATTTTGAGTTTCCATTTTCACCAGATAGTGTTAATGAAGTTATCGTTGGACCTAAAAATAGTACCGATAGAGAAACATTAAGTATGTTTTTAGTTGCAAATGGCGTTAGAAATGTAAATATACAAAAATCTCAAATACCTTATATCTAAGCAAAATTAACAGATAGTTTTGTTGACATCTTATGGTATGATACGATAAAATAAACCTAATTATACTTATGCTTTAAGAAAGAGGTACAAAATGGACGATAACAAAGAATTTGAGCTTGAGCATGACCATATCGACGAAGAAGAAATCGTAGTTATTACCGACGAGGACGGCAACGAAATGTATTTCCGTGAGGAAATGGTTATCCCCGTTGGTGAAAAGAGCTTTGCGGTTCTTTCCGCTTTGGACGCTGACGACTGCGGCTGCGAAGATGAAGAATGCCATTGCCATGATGAAGAAGACGATGACGAGGACAATGTAATCATTGCCCGCATTGACTTTGACGAAGACGGCAACGAAATTTATCTTGGGCCTACCGACGAGGAGTTTGAAGAAGTTAAAGAGGCTTACGAAAAACTCGTTGCCGAATGGGACGAAGAATAATAAACTGCCTGCCGGACCTCTGGTCCGGCATTTTTAAAGTACGAATGTTTAGGGGCGGCGTAGCATGAGAAAAATATTACCGTTTTTTATGAGCACTTTGCTGGTAATATTTGTAGCATCTTACTGGGTTTTAAATTATACGGGCAACAATGCCGATTTAGCCGACGGCAAAACCTACGTTATTACGGTAGAAAACGGCATGACGGCGGCAGACATTGCCAATATGCTGCACAGGCAGAAACTTATTAAACGCCCTGAAAGCTTCAGGCTGGAAGCGCGTTTTATGGGCTTGGAAGGCAAATTGCAGGCCGGAAGCTACGAAATTGAAGCAGGAAAATCAAACGGAGAAATTATAGATATTCTGGCGCGCGGGCAGGTTAAAACCGTAAGCTTTACTGTGCCTGAAGGCTACACGGTAGAAAAAACTGCTGCCAAACTGGCGGCGGAAGGGCTGGGCGATGCGGAAAAATTTAAAGAAGCCGCACGCAACTACACTCCGTATAAATATATGGAAACCAATAATGCCGATGTAAAATACAAGGCAGAAGGCTTTATTTTCCCTTCAACCTACCAGTTTAACGACAGCATGACGGAAAAAGACATGCTTGCCATGATGGTTAAGGAGTTTAATACGCAGATTAACCACGAAAAAATCGGCGAAGCGGCAGAAAAAACCAAAATGTCCATTCACGATATAGTAACCATTGCGTCGATGGTGGAGCTGGAAGCCGTTTTTAAAGAAGAACAGCCGCGCATTGCCGGTGTTTTTCTGCGCCGCTTGCAAATTTATATGCCCATTCAGTCGGATACAACCATTCAATATATACTGGGCGGAGAACAGAAGGCCGAAATCACTATTGCCGATACGCGCATCGAAAATCCGTACAACACGTATGTTAACTCCGGTCTGCCGCCGGGACCGGTTGGCAGCCCCGGCATGGATGCCATTAAAGCCGTGCTGAACCCGGAAAATACGGATTATTTATACTTTGTGGCCGAAAAAGACGGGCACCACCGTTTTACGCGTACTTACGAAGAACATTTACAGGCAATAGAAGATATTCATGGCCCGCAGTAAGGAAGGAACATGACAAGACAAATTGTTAAGCCGGAGCTTTTGGCGCCGGCAGGAAATATGGAAAAGTGCAAAATAGCGCTGCGCTACGGTGCGGATGCCGTTTACCTGGGCGGCAAAATGTTTGGCCTGCGCGCTTTTGCCAATAATTTTGAAATTGACGAAATTAAAGAAGCGGCAGACTTTGCCCATTCTTTAGGCAAAAAGGTTTATGTAACCGTAAACATTTTTGCGCATAACAGCGATATTGAAAAACTGCCGGAATACTTGTTGGCATTGCAAAAGGCCGGTGCGGACGCGCTTTTGATAAGCGACCTTGGCGTATGGCAGACGGCGCGGCGCGTTGTGCCCGGCATGCCGCTGCACGTAAGCACGCAGGCTAACACCACCAACTGGGCAAGCGTGCAGGCATGGCAGGATTTGGGCGCGGAACGCGTAGTGCTGGCGCGCGAACTTTCGCTGGAAGAAATTGCACAAATCGGCGCAAAAACCAGTGTGGAACTGGAAGCCTTTGTACACGGCGCAATGTGCATATCCTACAGCGGCCGCTGCCTTTTAAGCAGCTACCTTACGGGGCGCGACGGCAACCGCGGCGCATGTGCGCAGGCCTGCCGCTGGGAATACACCCTGCACGAAAAGAACCGCCCCGGCGAAAGCTACGATATTGAAGAAGACGCGCACGGCACCTATGTAATGAACAGCAAGGATTTATGCCTTATTGCGCGCATACCGCAGCTTGTTAAAGCAGGCATTTGCAGCTTGAAAATTGAAGGCCGCATGAAAAGCGTGCATTATGTGGCAACCGTGGCCAGCGTGTACCGCAAGGCGATTGACGCTTACATGAAAGACCCGGAAGGCTACAAAGTGCTGCCTGAGTGGATTGAAGAACTGAACAAGGTATCGCACCGCCCTTATACCGAAGGCTTTGCCTTTGGCACGCCCGGAGCGGATGCGCAGGTTTATACTACAAGCAGCTACGAACAGACGCATGATTTTGTAGGCATTGTTTTAAGCTACGATAAAGCAAATAAAAAAGCGCTGATTGAGCAGCGCAACAACGTAAAAAACGGCGAAAAGCTGGAACTTTTAATGACGGACGGCACCTTAATGCCGCTGGAACTTAAAAATATGCAGGACGAAGAAGGCACACCCATCGAATGTGCGCCGCACGCACGCCAGCACTTTTGGATTGACTGTGCTGAGGAGCTTCTGCCCGATTCGCTGCTGCGGAGGAAAATTATATGAGCGACGACCGAAGTATTATCTATCTGCGCGTGGCGCCGGAACGCATTGCCGACGTAAACTGGATTATGGAAGGCTACGAACACCTGGCGCTTGTTACAACCGAAGACCCGCGTGAAGGCGTGGTTAAACTTTTGGGCACGCCCGATACCTACAACGACGTAATGGAAATAATTGAAAACATGCCCTTTACGGTAGAAATTCTGGAAGGCGAGCCGGTTTTATAGTGACAGCAGGCAGTATTTATGATAAAATATAATGGTATTATTGTTTAGGAAAGACTGGTGGAGTGGAAATGATGCAGCGTTTGGGCAGGTTTTTAAGCCTGATGGCCAAAAACGGGCTTGACTGCGTTATTGTGAAGGATATACCGACAATCAGCTATCTGTCAGGCTTCCGCGGCGACAGCAGCCTGCTTTATGTTGACGCCAAAAGCACGGTTTTAATAACCGACGGGCGCTACACCACGCAGGCAGAAGGCGAAGTGCAGCATTACTGCCGTGTATTTACCTACAACGGCGATATCTGGCAGGCAGCGGCAGATTTTGCCAAAGCGCATACCAAAATAGGTTTTGACGGCGCGGCTTACAGCTATAACGATTACCAGAGCCTTAAAGAGGCAGTAAGCGGCAAAGAGCTTTTAAACATTGATTTAAAGTATCTGCGCATGGTTAAAGACGAACGCGAACTGAACCTGATGTGGAAAGCCTTTAAAATTGCCGACCAGGCGTTTTTAAAATTGCTGCCGGAAATTAAACCCGGCATGACGGAAAAAGCGCTGGCTGCAAGGCTTGAATACTACATGAGCAGTATGGGCAGCGAAAAACCTTCGTTTGATACGATTATCGCCTCCGGTGCGCGCAGCGCTCTGCCGCACGGCATGGCAAGCGATAAACAGATTGAAATAGGCGATTTTATTACCTTCGACTTTGGCGCTGTGTACGACGGTTACCATTCCGACATGACAAGAACGGTTGTGCTCGGCATGGCCAATTCGTGGCACAAGGAAATTTACACCATAGTTGAAGAAGCCCAGTGGCGCGGTTTAAAAAGCGCAAAGCCCGGCATGACGGGCGCGGAGCTTGACGCGATTGTAAGAGAATACATTACCTCGCGCGGCTACGGCGAAAACTACGTGCACGGGCTGGGGCACGGCGTGGGCCTTGAAATTCACGAAATGCCCAATATCAACAAACGCGGTACTGATGTTGTGCTGGAGCCCGGCATGACATTCAGCATAGAACCAGGTATTTACATTCCCGGCAAGGGCGGTGTACGTATCGAAGACACGGTTGTATTGACGGATGACGGCGCTAAAGTGCTGTGCGGCGTTAAAAAGCAACTGATGGAAATTGTTTAATTTTAAATAAACAGGAGGAGCATTTATGATTTCAACCAACGAATTTAAAACCAACGTAACTGTTACCATCGATGGCGACGCATGGCAGGTTGTAGAATTCCAGCATGTAAAACCGGGCAAAGGCGCAGCTTTTGTACGTGCTAAAATGCGCAACATGTGCACCGGTGCCGTTGTAGAACGCACCTTCAACGCAGGCGAACGTCTGCCGAAAGCACATATCGACCGCCGAGCAATGCAGTATCTGTATGAATCCGACGGCAACTATGTATTCATGGACAACGAAACCTACGAACAGTCCGAACTTACAAAAGAACAGCTTGGCAACGCCATCAACTTCCTTAAAGAAAACATGGATGCCAAAATCATGATTTACAACGGCCGCGTTATCGGCGTTGACCTGCCGAACACCGTTGAACTGACTGTTGTTAAAACCGACCCGGGCATCCGCGGTGATACGGCTACCGGCGGCAGCAAACCCGCAACCATGGATACCGGCTATGTTGTTAAAGTACCTCTGTTCATTGACGAAGGCGACGTACTCAACATTGATACCCGTACCGGCGAATACATTTCCCGCGCATAACTGAGCGCCAATTTAGCTAAGTCGCCAATTAGTGCCGAGTGACAGCGAAGGCAATAATTGTGCCAGCGAAGCTATGCAAATTTTGCGATTGAATAATGAGCAAAATTTACGTACCACAATATTAAATTTATAATTACGCAAAAGAGCTGAACTTTATGTTCGGCTCTTTTTTTGTATAAAGAAAATTCCGCGTTAGACTCTGGGTTCTGGAAAGTTTAAACGATAAAGAAAATATATATAAAATTCCTCCTTTGATAAAATAAAATTGCGGTCTGCCAATCGCAAAATATCAAAGGAGGACGCTATCCATACGCGGATGGCTGAGACTAGTATCTTCAACACTGGGAGCTATGTGCGGAAGATGGCGCTCAATGGCTATATTCTTCATGTAGACCTTGCCACGGTCAAGAAGCTGGTGTCCTTGCAGCGCCGCTGTTCCAACAATCTCAATCAGATGGCGGTTCACGCCAACACTTACGGGGTGTATCCGTAGGAAATAGACGGCCTACGGCGGGACTATAAAAAGCTGTGGAGGCAAGTGTCGTAGGTTTTGCGGGAACTCTCCACACTGGCGGCAAAGTAAGACGATGGCGGCAAGTTCATGGACAGAGGGACCTGCTGCCCCTTTTTACTTCAGCTCTTTATGCCGCTAAGTAACTACTAATGATAACCATTATAATATGATTACATTTCCACTATTTATGGATATACAAAGTTTTTCAATATAGGAAATTATATCGTTGGCTTCTCTTTTTCCTATATTAACATTATTGTGTACGATGTTATTGCGTGTTTTTCTATACATCTTTACTTTGTAAAGGACTTTTTTATCTTCAGCATTATTCGTATTTAACAAATTTAGAGTTTCTATCAGAGAAGCTTTTTCTAAGCCGTATTTCCTTGATAAAGTTACCTCTAAAAACCTAAATGCCGCAATAACGGCAGCATTGTATTCACCCTTGTTAAACAACCTCAAATAATCCTTTTCGTTTTCCGATTCATTTTTCTTGTCCTTATTGTGTTCTTGTAGAAAACGATTTAATGAGTCTACGAAATGTTTGTTATCACCATATAAACTATATTTGAAAAAACGTATCCCTTGTAAATCAAATGGTAAACCCTCCGATTGATCTTCATCGACAATCAATATAGATAGTTTGTTCTTGCTCATTACGTTACCTAATTCCCACATAATATTTGCATTGTTACCAGAAAGATCAACGATGACCATTGAAGCTTTTGAAATCAAAGAGTCAATCTTTCGTGTTATAATCTCACCTGGCATTATAGTTTCATCCAGCGATATAGGAGAAATGCCGTTATTGTATAATATAGGATATAACAAATCCTTGAGAAAAGATAATCTTTGATATGGTGCTGAAATAAAACAAAGTCGATTATCTGTTTCGGGCATTTTTAGTTCTTCAGAAGCTTTCTCATTTGTAAATACCATCTGATCTGGTATCTTGTCAGCAATAACTTGCTTGACTTCCGTGAAAAACTCATTCAAAATATCTGGATAGTCTACTTTATTACCAGGAAGATTTATGACTTTAATGTTTCTTCTTTCAAAACGTGCTATTTCTATGGGGCTGGCGTCTACTAAAACTACATAGGCGGGAGTGCTTAGTTTGCCGAGACGGGAAGCAATAATTTGCCACAGTGTTCTAATATCGCTATCATCAAAACTATAGCCTATAAGTAATAGCGTTTTGGTAATGAAAAGATTAGATATATAAGTTGATAAAATTTTGTTCTTTTCAACATATATATCATAATCATATTCAGTTATTACCATCCTTTCAGGATGATTAAAATCCCCGTGTAGTTTAATAAGCTTAGTTCTTTCATGTGTGCTTATGGGTAGTCGTTCCTCTGAAACTACCATTGAAAAAGGAATATGTTTTTCATTTAGCGTTTGTTCAATAAGAAAATCAAAATTTGTTGTGCAGATAGTATCGAAGTATAGATCGCAAAATGTTCTATGTGTTTTTCCGGGCTTTAGTTGATTAACATGGAGTTCTTTTGCCAGAAGCTCTATGAGCTTAGTCCTTGAAAACTCACTTTCAAATAAAGATAATGCGTCGATGGCATTTGTGTAGGTATAGTTGGGAATATATGTTGCCACCTTTTTTCCGAGTCCTTCCCAATCTAAAATATTTTCTCCTTCTGGGGCAATAGCATTTTTGGAAAATCCTGCACCGACAAATGGAATGACTCTATTATCAATAAAATCTTCCTGTAATGTCATGGGAATGTATTTTAAATATTTTCCGCTCATTAGTGTTCCTCCGTTACCCACTTTTTAATAATTTTATCTCTCGTGTGTCTATTCGTCAATCGAAGATGTCATGTAGCAAAGCGACTAGGACAAGTTTTACTAATTATTCGCAATGTTTATGTCCACGGGCAGGCATGGTAAAATATAGGTAAAAAGATAAGAATGATGTTTCCGTTATGAAGATGATATTGAAAGCAATTGCCGCTCCCTTTGTTTTGGTACTTACTCTGTTGACTGCACTGTGCCGCTCCCTTTGTTTTGGTACTTACTCTGTTGACTGCACTGTGCCGGTTCCTCTTTGATCTATGCGCCTTTATCCTGACGATTGCTTCAGTTATTGTAGTAATACTCGGGATTGGCATCTTCTTCACACCGACACCGCTGGGCGGATTCGTGTTCCTGTTCCTCACTTTCCTGCTTTCTCCGTATGGCTTGCAGGCGGTAACTGGCTTTCTGATTGGAGTACTGGACGGCGGAAAATCCGCTCTATGCTGGTTTATTGCAAGCGGATATAACCTCGGGGTACATTGACCCGAAGATATAAGAGGGGCTGATTTTTCATTAGGTCTCGGTGAGGTGGTTTCTCCTTTCTTGCCAGGCTACAAAAATATCGCCCGTAGTCTCGTTTGGCTGGTATCTTTGCGTATAGATTGGCAGTCCATTGTTAATTTTTATAATGTTCCCTTTATACACCGTTGTAAACACAGCAACTGTAAAATTGCTTATAAGTTATAGTAATATATTGCCGCTTATGCTATGATTAAATTATAAAAGGTTCATTAAGCCATAATTAAACGGGTGGTGGCGTGTTATGGAAAAAATTAAAAGCATACTGCGTTTTTTACCGGTGTTTATATTTATTGTTGCTGTAATTGCACTTTTTAACAGCTACGGAGATATGCAGAAGGTGCGCCTGGCTGATGAGTATAAGGATATGGGCGTTTACACGTTTTACCCGCAAAGGGTAATACCGCTGCAAAAAGAAACCAATTTTAGCGGCAAAATGAAAAGAAGAAACCCCACAACTACCGTTTATGCCGTAGATTACTGGACGGAAGAAAACAGGAAAAATAAACAGGCGGCAGCAGCCGAAAAGATGCCGGAGCCTGAAAACTGGCGTGAAAAAATTGAACAGGGCAAAAGGTTGAGAGATAAGCTGCGTTTTGTGAATGAGTATAATTATATCCTTGAAAAAGGCGGCATTGAAAGCAGCGCCCAACAAATTGTGGATGAAGGAAAACCTGTTGAACGCCGCGTGCTTTATATACCGGAAGAAAAATCATATATTACTGTTGAAAAAGATATGGCAGCAGAAGATTATGTAGACGAACAGATTGGTTTCAATAAAAAAGTTGCTATGGCAGCACTTACCTATATTGTGGCGTTTGCCGCATACTATGCCGTAAAATATTTTGCTAAGTCAAAATGATGCCATTAAAACGTTTTATAACTGCCGTTAAAACATAATTTTTATAAAAAACAACCGGAAGCATTATACTGTGCCGCCGGTTGTTTTTGCTTATATGTTTGTTTTATAAAATTAGAAAGTATACATTGCCTGTACGTTAAAGCTGCAGCCCTGGCGTTCGCCTGCGTAGCCGCGCATGTTAAGTTCAAGGCTCCACGGGCTGGTGGGCGTGGGCTGGTAGTTAAAGCCAATTTCTGCCATTACGCTGCTGCCCTGCAAACTCTGTGTGGGGGCTTTAAGCCCCTGCGCCGTCATATCAGCATCGCCGTTAAACTCGTACTCATAAGCTAAGCCATAGTAAGTGCTGAACTTATTTTCCTTATTGCTGGTAATGCGTGCGCCTATGCGCAGGCGGTCGCTGTTAATGCTGTCAAAATCAAATTCGTCATTAGCAACCTTAAAGCTGTCGCCTTCGGTGTAGGTGTGGAAGAATTTACCATATACATCAAGGTCACTGCTTTCGCTCAGGCTGATGATTTTACCAATACCAATGTGCGCACCATAGTAAGCGCTTGCACTTTCGTAACCGTAAAAATTGCCTGCACCGTCGCGCAAAGCGTTATCCATATCACTCTTTAGCATACCGGCGCGGAGGCTGCCTTCCGTATAAACGCCGTTTTTATTGGTGTAGCGTGCCGCAATGCCGCCGCCGTTATAAACAAGGCTGCCGTCACCGCGGAAAAACTCGTTGTTGAACTCATTGTAAGTACGGTAATTGCCGCTGCCGTTTTCGTAGAAAACGCCCCAGCTGAACTCACTGCCGTTATCGAACTTACCGGCATTGCCTACGCCTGCAATAACGCTCCAGCCGTTAATTTTAATGTCGCTGTTCACATCATACTTGCTGCGGTTGCCGTGTACGGCGGCAAAGGTTTTAACGCCGTAATTGCTGTCTCGGCTTAAAGCATCCAGGCTGTCGCTGATTAAATCCGTGCCCTGGTTTACAAATGCTGCCGCAACGACGCGGTTTTCGGCAACGAGGTCGATTTGGCTGTTAGCTTTTAAGGTATCAATCGTAAAATCAACACCATCATTGTTTACAGTTGCCGTGCTTGTACCTTCCGTTGCCACACCGGCAAAAAAGTTGTTATTTACAGTTATCTTATTTTTATCAATACCAAGGTTAATACTATTAGTGCTTTCTATAAGCGTCATAGTATCACCAACAGCAATTTTGCTGCCGCCCGCAATGCTGTTAAGGTAAATTTCGGTATTGGCAAGGTCGTTTTTTGCTCCGGCTGTAATTTTAAGTACAGTTTCGCCATTTTGCCAATTAATATTATCAAAGTTAATACTGTTAAAATTTTGTACCGATTTTGTACTACCGCGCCAGCCGTTAAGCGTAAGGGTGTTGCCAGTAATTACATCTTCTACGTTTATATTACTGCTATCGCTTCTACCACCGTATATACTAGCGTTTTCTATATTAGAGTTGCCAATTATTTTAACGATATTGCCCGTTGCACCTTTCCCTTTTGGCGCAAAACCGCCGATAATAGCAGAAGGAACATTATCATCTACAACGCTGTTATCTATTATAACTATGTTATTATTTGCACTGCCGCAATGAGAATATCCGCCATAAACGTTTTTAACTGTGCTTTTGTTTATGATAACAGTATTGCCGTTAGTTTCACCGGGTTTATCTTCACCTGTTTCTGAATAACCCCCGATAACATAAGTAGAATTACTGCCGTTATTTAGTATAACTTTATTATTGTTAGCGTTTATACCCTGTCCGCCATAAACTGTTGTGATTTGGCTGTTATTAGTAATTACCTGGTTATTATTGGCGTCTCCGTTATCTAAATCGTTGCCATATACAAAAAGTGGTAACTTTAATTCTATTGGTTGTTTATCAATAATTATTTTATTGTCAGTTATGGTTATTGGAGCACCTTCGCCGTTTAAGTGGCTGCCTTCATATGTAATGGCTGAAGCAACAGGGTTATAAAAAACATACAGGCTTGTTATTCCTAAAACAGATAATAAAATTTTGTAACTTAAACTTTTTCGCATAATAAAACCTCCCATAATAAAAATTACGGGAGGAGATTCACGAGAGAAAATTAGCGTACGTAATCCCCCCCGCACGGACTCTTTTGTTTACTTTGATTATACCATTGACGGAGAAGTTTGTATATAAAACAGATGGATTTGTGTAAAGTTTGAGGGCAATTTTACCTTAAAGGATTTTTTGGGTTAGAGGGGTTTGCGGCTTTGTAGTTAGATTATTATATTTTTATTTACATTTTTACTCATATTACTTTTTGTAGGCCAAAAAGTAACCAAAAAGCCTTCGCTCCTCAAAAAACTTAACGGCTCAGTATCAAATCAGTTTGCCACTTGCAGCGCCTGCGGAACTCGTTTGCTGCGCAAACTCAAACATCCTCGGCTATTGCTGCAAGTGCCTTTTTATTTAAAGTTTTCGCCTATTTTTTGAAAGTCGCGGCTTCGCACAAGTTCGCACTTTAATTATTTCTTATAAAAACAGCAATGTTGCCGTAGGTTTTAATAGTGGGAAATCATTAATTGCATATCTTTTGATAATAAGCAGGAGTAAAAAATGATACATAGTCAGAATATACTAAATTAAGCAATAAAAAAGTACGGATTAAGTGCAATCGCGGCATTAAAAATTTAGCGGTATTTACAGAAAGAAAATAAAATTTTCCCGGTGTTTGAGCGAAGCGAGTTCCGTGGGAAATTTTATTTTTTGCTAAAGTGCCGCGTTAAAAATTTTTTCAGCCGCGTGACTTTTCTTTGGCTGAATCGCCAATTAGAAACGAGCTTTAAGCGAAGTTTATAATTGTGCCAGTGAAGCCAGGCAAATTTTACGACCGAACAGGAAGTAAAATTTACCATCTAAAATTTCTTTTGGTCACTCAAAAGAATGAAGATGACATAAAAAGTAAATAAAAAATAATAACCTTCATTCAAAGATGAAACCTAAATAATAAAAAACAATAAAAATACCTTTATTTGCAATTACAAAATCCTTGTGCTATAATAAATTTACAAACGGATAGGTGCTATCATAAACATGTGGTGCACGCAAAACAAAAAACCGGGAGCGGCAACTCCCGGTTTTTTATTTGTGCTGGCTGTGAGCTTTAATTATCTGTCCAGCCACTTGCAAATATAATACGAAATTACACTTGCTATGACAGATATAATTACGGATAGGAAACTATCGAACATGCAGTACACCTCCTTCCAGCTGGAAAGAGTCACAGCTTTTCTATTATGCCTGCAAAATAAAATTTTGTCAAATACATTATAAAATGGCAAATAGTTTTTGTTTTGGTCACTCAAAAGAATGAAGATGACATAAAAAAGTAAATAAAAAATAATAAAATTTTAATCAAAACCTAAAAGTAAATTCAAAAACAAACCCCAAAATGCAAAACAACTATCAGCATTTTGCAATTTGACATATTTAACGGTATAATATAAACTAACAAAGTATGTTTTAAAAGAGTGTTTTATATAAAGGAGTTTTTATGCAGGGATTAATAAGCAGCGTTAAACGCGGCAGCCTTGCCGATGCCGCAGGCATTAAAGCGGGCGAGAGCCTTATTGCGGTTAATGGCAGCAGCGTGCGCGATATTATAGATTTAAGTTTTTTGCTGGCGGACGAGGAAGTGGAGCTTACACTTTTGGACGCCGCAGGCAGTGAGCGTAAAGTGCAGATAACCAAAAACATAGATGAAGACCTGGGGCTGGAGTTTGAAAGTGCGGTGTTTGACAGGGTAACAACCTGTTACAACAAGTGCGTTTTCTGCTTTGTAGACCAGATGATACCAGGCATGCGCAAAGGGCTTTATGTGCGTGATGACGATTACCGCCTTTCATTTTTGTACGGCAATTTTATAACCCTTACCAATATGAAGGACGAAGATTTTGACCGCATTATAAAAACGCACATGTCGCCGCTGTACGTTTCCGTACACGCTACCGACCCCGAAGTGCGCTGCGCAATGATGAAAAACCGCTTTGCGGGCGAGCTGATGGATAAGCTGCACCGCCTGTTTGAAGCCGGTATTACCGTGCATACGCAGATTGTGTGCTGCCCCTGCTATAACGACGGTGAGGTTTTAAAACGCACTTATGCCGATTTGCGCGCGCTGGCGCCGAATGTTGAAACTATGGCCGTGGTGCCGGTGGGGCTTACCAAAAACCGCGCGCATTTAACGCCGCTGCGCCTTTTTACTCCGGAAGAAGCGCGTGAAATTGTAACCATGGTTACGGACTGGCAGAAGGAATGCCGCAAAAGCCTTGGCAAATCGTTTGTGTACCTTGGCGACGAGTTTTACATTCTGGCAGGCATGCCGCTGCCGGAAGCGGAGTGGTATGATGGTTTTCCGCAGCTGGAAAACGGCATCGGCCTGAGCCGCAATTTTTTGGAAGAATGGCAGGAGGCAGGCAAAATTGCCCCGGTTAAGGGCAGCACAAACAGCGTTATACCCGTTGGCACAAGCGCTTATAAGGTTTTGCAGCCGCTTATTGAGGAGTTTAACGCCAAAACCGGCATGCAGCACAAGCTGCTGGCGGTGGAGAACGAGTTTTTTGGCAATACGGTTAACGTAACCGGGCTTTTGTGCGGCAATGATATTTTAAACGCCGTTAAGGGCGCAGAGAGCGTTATTTTGCCGGAAGTTGTTTTAAACAGCGATGATTTGTTCCTTGACGATATGAGTTACGCAGAGTTTTGCGCCGCCTGCGGAGCGCCAGTGCACAGGGCTGCTTCGGCAGGTGATTTGTACAAGCTGCTGCAAAGATAAGGTGTTGTTATGAAAGATTACGGTATTTTGCAGGTTTACACCGGCGACGGCAAGGGCAAAACCAGTGCCGCGCTGGGGGTGGCGTTCCGTGCGTGCGCACGCGGTGCGCGTGTGTTAATGCTGGCCTTTTTAAAGGATGATCCCAATTACAGTGAGGCAATCGGCGCGCATCTTTTGCCTGGTTTTACTTTAAAGCAGGTGGGGCGCGATGCTTTTGTAAATTTTAAAAATCCGGCGCAGGTTGACCTTGACCTGGCGCGCAGCGGCTGGGAAACAGCCAAAAAAGCAATTTTAAACCGCGAAGCCGATTTAATAATACTTGACGAGATTAACATTGTTTTACAGACGGGCATGCTGCCGGTGGACGAAGTTGTTGATTTTTTGAAGGAGCATAAGGGTTATGCCGAAATTATCTGTACCGGGCGCGGCGCACCGCAGAAGCTGTGTGATGCTGCCGGGCTGGTAACGGATATGCAGGAGGTTAAGCACTATTTCCATCTGGGGGTAAGTTCCCGGGCAGGCATAGATTTTTAGAGAGTGAGGTTAGTGGAGTGGGTAAACCGATAGTTGCCATTGTTGGCAGGCCTAATGTCGGCAAATCGACATTGTTTAATATTTTTGCAAACAGCCGCATTTCCATTGTTGAAGACACCCCGGGCGTAACGCGCGACCGCCTTTACGCCGAGGGCGACTGGCTGGACAACCAGTTTATGATGGTTGATACCGGCGGCATTGAGATTATGAACAGCGACGCGATTGCTGTTTCCATCCGCCAGCAGGCGGAAATTGCCATTAAAGAGGCAGACGTTATTTTGTTTGTGTGCGATGCGCGCAGCGGCATTGTGCAGGAGGACGCCGATGTTGCCAGAATTCTGCGCAAAAGCGGCAAGCCGATTGTGCTGGCTGTAAACAAGGCTGATTCTCCCAAGCAGGAGCTTAACGTTTATGAGTTTTATAATTTGGGTTTGGGTGAGCCGTTCCCGATTTCGGCGGCTAACCATTTGGGCATTGGCGACCTTTTGGACGCCGTTGTGGCAAAATTTCCGCAGAATAAGGCGGGCGTGTTTGACAACGACGAGGACCAGATTAAGGTTGCGCTTATCGGCCGCCCGAATGTAGGCAAGTCTTCTATTTTTAATTCGCTGGTAGGGCAGGAGCGCAGCATTGTAAGCGACGTTGCCGGCACTACGCGCGACGCTATTGACACGCCGGTTGTGCGCAACGGGCAGAAGTATTTGTTTATTGATACTGCCGGTATGCGCCGCAAGGGCAAAATTGACGAGCCGATTGAAAAGTACAGCATTATCCGCAGCCTGCGCGCCGTTGACCGCAGTGACGTGGTGCTGATGGTTATTGACGCTGTGGACGGCGTTACCGAGCAGGACAAAAAAATTGCCGGTTATGCGCACGAAGCGGGTAAGGGCATTGTAATTGTTGTTAACAAGTGGGACGCCTACGAAAAGGACGAAAACTCCACCCTGCGCTATACCGAAACCCTGCGCAAAGAGCTGATTTTTATGCAGTATGCGCCTGTTGTGTATGTATCGGCGCTTACCAAGCAGCGTATTCACCGCCTGCCGGAGGTTATTAACTATGTTGCCGAACAGAACGCAATGCGCGTGGCAACCAGCGTGCTGAACCAGGTTATTGCCGACGCTGTGGCAATTAACCCGCCGCCGACGGAAAAAGGCCAGCGTTTGAAGATTTTGTATGCAACGCAGGTTAAAATTAAGCCGCCTACGTTTGTTATTTTTGTCAACGAGCCGGAAATCATGCATTTTTCGTACCAGCGTTATCTGGAAAACAAACTGCGTGAAGCGTTCGGTTTTGAAGGTACGCCGCTGTCAATGATTATCCGCGGCAAAAAAGAGGACGAATAGAGGCTGGATAAATGGATGTAATGATGTTTGTATTATGGTTTGCCGTTGGTTTTGTGTTTGGCTCTGTCCCTTCGGGGCTGTGGCTGGTTAAGGCAATTCACGGCATTGATATCCGCGAGTACGGCAGCAAAAATATCGGCAGTACCAATGTTTTCCGTACTGTTGGCGGCAAAACCGCGGCGCTTGTGCTTTTGTGCGACGCGGGCAAGGGCATTATTGCCGTTATGATTGCCCAAAGCATGACCGGCGGCGATTTGTACGCCATGCTGTTTGCCGCTATCGGCGCGCTGCTGGGGCACAATTATTCTTTGTTTCTGGGCTTTAAAGGCGGCCGCGGCGTTGCAACCGGCCTTGGGCTTTTAATATTTTTAATGCCCAAGGTAAGCGGCATTTGCTTTATTGTGTGGCTTGCCATTGTGCTGGCAACCCGCTATGTTTCGCTGGGCAGCTGCGTGGGTGCGTTCTGCGCGCCGTGCCTTGCGTGGTATTTCGGGTATCCGCTGCCGGTGTTTTTGTTTGCAGCCGTTGCGGCAGCGTTTGTAATTATCCGCCATAAGGATAATATCAAGCGCCTTTTAAACGGCACGGAAAGCAAAATCCGCCAGGGGCACGCTGAAGATTTAAAGAAATAATTTTACAAACACATTCTGTTTTATAAGCGGAATGTGTTTTATTTTTTAAATTGTAAGAATATTTTAGTAAATTCACAAAAACATATGGCTTTTACCACGAAACAGTGTTATAATATCCCTATGAGTAAGGTGTAAAAAATTTTTTTAGGAGATGATTACATGACAGAAAAATCTACGTTCTATCTTGTCAGAGAGGAAATTCTGCCTGAAGCAATCAAAAAAACCATTAAGGTAAAGGAAATTTTAAAACGCGGGGAAATCAGAACCATTAATGAGGCCGTTGAAAAAATGGGGCTGAGCCGCAGCGCTTATTACAAATATAAAGATTACGTATTTCCGTTTTATGAAGCAAGCAAGGAAAAAATCATTACCCTTTCTCTTTTGCTTGAACATAAACCGGGCGTGCTTTCGCGCGTGCTGAATACTGTTGCAGGTGATTCCGGCAGCATTATGACCATTAACCAGGGTATTCCTTTGCAGGGTGTTGCCAACACTACCATTTCCATCGAAACCAAAAACCTGACGGTTGATTTGGAAGCGCTTTTGGATAAGCTCCGCATGATTGACGGCGTTAAACGCCTGGAAGTTCTTGGGCAGGTTTAAGCCGCAGCCATTTATTTAATTACGGGGGGAACAAATGAAAGATTGTATTAATATAGGCCTTTTGGGCGTGGGAACCGTCGGCAGCGGCGTGCTGCATGTGCTTGAGCATAACGGCGGCGAAATTGCCAAAAAAGCAGGCTGCAAAATAGAAATAAAGAAAATATTGGTGCGCAATCCGCAGAAAGCGGCGGAGCTTGGCAAAAAATATGCCGTTACGGGTGATTTTGAAGACATTGTAAATGACCCGGACATTGATATTGTTGTTGAGCTGATTGGGCGTGAGCATCCGGCGAAGGAATATATTGCTTCCGCGCTGGAGCACGGAAAAAATGTTGTTACGGCCAACAAGGATGTGCTGGCAAAATACGGCAGGGAGCTGTTTCCGCTGGCGGAGCTGCACAATGTTGATTTTATGTTTGAAGGCGCCGTCGGCGGCGGCATACCCATTATCCGCCCGCTTAAATCGTGCCTGGCCGCCAACCGCATTAAATCGGTAATGGGCATTGTTAACGGCACTACCAATTATATGCTTACCAAAATGTCGCAGGACCATATGGATTACGGCGAAGTTCTGCGCGAGGCGCAGGAAAAAGGCTATGCCGAATCGGACCCGACTGCCGATGTGGGTGGGCTGGATGCCGCACGCAAGCTGGTAATTTTGGCTTCCATTGCCTTTAATACGCGTATCAGCCTTGATGATGTGCTGGTATCGGGCATTGAAAGTTTAAAGCTCTGCGATATTGAATACGCCAAAGAACTTGGCTATACTATTAAACTTCTGGCAGTTGCCAAACATGATGAAGAAAAAGGCATTACTGTTTGCGTAAGGCCTACCATGCTGCCCACGGAGCATCCGCTGGCAGGCGTTAATGATGTGTTTAATGCTGTGTTTGTGGAAGGCGACGCCCTTGGCGAAGCAATGTTTATGGGCCGCGGGGCAGGCGGGCTTCCTACTGCAAGCGCTGTGTGCGGCGATATTATCGATGTGGCGCGCAATATGATGCATGGTTCTACCGGGCGCATTAACTGCACCTGCTTTGACGAAAAGCACCTGTGCCGCCTTGAAGATATGCTTTCGCCGTTTTATATCCGCCTGAACGTTGTGGACAAGCCGGGCGTGCTGGCTGCGATTGCCGCCGCTTTTGCCGCACAGAATGTGGGCCTGAAAAAAGTTATTCAGAAACAAATGGTTGGCGACAAGCTGGCAGAACTTGTTGTTATTACCTACCATGTTTCCGAGCTTGACATGCAGATGGCCGTGCAGACTTTGAAGGGCCTGCCGGTTATTAAGGAAGTATGCAGCGTCATCCATGTTGAAGATGACAACGTGGAGTGATGTTATGAAAAAAAGCGTAAGGGTAATTGTGCCCGCCACTTCGGCTAACTGCGGGCCGGGGTTTGATGTTTTGGGCGCTGCCTGCAATTTATACAACGAATTTACCTATGAGCTTACTGAGCGCGGCTTTGAACTTGAAGTTACCGGCGAGGGCAGCGGGCGTTTGCATGCCAGCGGCAAAAACCTGGCGTTTCTGGCGTTTTTCCGTTTGTGGAACGAGCTTACCGACCGCCGCTATACCGGGCTGAAAGTTACCATGCACAACCGCATACCGCTTTCGCGCGGGCTGGGCAGTAGCAGTACGGCCATTGTTGCCGGGCTGATGGCGGCCAATTATTTAACCGGCAGCACTTTAACAAGGCAGCAGCTTGTAGATTACGCTACCGAAATTGAAGGGCATCCGGATAATGTGGCACCGGCGCTTCTGGGCGGGTTTACGGTAAGTTATATGGTGCACGGCAAGGCTGCTTCGCTGCGCTTTGTGCCCAAAAAGCCGCTGAGCTTTATTGCCGCAGTACCGGCAGAGCCGCTTTCTACCGCAAGGGCAAGGCAGGCGATACCGGAAACGGTAAGCCATAAGGATGCTGTTTTTAACGCCGGGCGCAGTGCGCTTTTGGTAAGCGCGCTTTTAACGGGCGAATATAAATTTTTGCCCGATGCTTTGGAGGACAGGCTGCACCAGCCGTACCGCATGCCGCTTATTAACGGCACGCAGGCTGTGTTTAAGGCTGCTAAAAATGCCGGCGCTTACGGCGCTATTATCAGCGGCGCGGGTTCTACCTTAATGGCATACGCCGCGGCGGATGCCGACAGTGAAGCCATTGGGCGCGCCATGCAGCAGGCTTTTGAAAAAGCCGGGCAGCAGGCGGTGTACCATGTGCTGAAGCTTGACGAAGAAGGCGCACGCGTTATTGATAATTAATGCTTGACATTTGCATTTAGTTTGTTTATAATATTACTTGTGTTTCGGGGCGTGGCTCAGCTTGGTAGAGCGCTTCCTTGGGGTGGAAGAGGTCGTGGGTTCGAATCCCGCCGCTCCGACCATTCCGAAACAACTGCCTTTACGGGAAATCCCCGTGAAGGCTTTTTTTATAGCCTTGACAGAAAAGGAGTGCGTGCAATGATTCGCAGCGTAAGGCTTGTATGCGCCGAATGCGGCAGTGAGTTTGTGCCGGAAGGCGGCGTTTTGTATTATAAGGACAATTACATTAATAATACCGTAAAAGATGCAAAGTTCATCTGCCCGGCGTGCATTAAAAAATGGCACGAAAAATGGCAGATTAAAAATGCTGAATTTAACGAAGTGGACTATGTGATGACCGTCACCATCGAACTGGAGGACGGCACGGTTTACGAAGATTTGGACTGCACGCCTATGGACGGCTATGTGGTTGCCGGTGTGGATATTCCGCCGGAGGCGCAGAAAAAATTGTATGAGTTTTACCACGAATGGGATTTAAAACGCAAGCATGATGTGCTGAAATACTGCACTTTTAAGGATGAGTTTATGCGTACCAGCTTCAGCTGCGAAACCTACGGCGGCGAAAAATATGAGGACGTTGCCTTCCGCGTGAACATTAAGGGCGTTATGGAAACGGCTGTGCCGGTGCCCGATTATATTTTGAAACAGATTATTGACGCTTACAGTATTTACGAATTGCAGAACAGGGAATAACGGGGGAAAACAATGCAGGAATTACTTGAAAAGATTGAAAAACGCCGCACTTTTGCCATTATATCGCATCCTGACGCTGGTAAAACAACGCTGACGGAAAAACTTTTGCTGTACGGCGGCGCAATTCACCTTGCCGGTACGGTTAAGGCGCGTAAATCCAACCGCCATGCCGTTTCGGACTGGATGGAAATTGAAAAGCAGCGCGGCATTTCCGTAACAAGCTCCGTTTTGCAGTTTGATTATGACGGCTACCGCGTAAACATTCTGGATACGCCGGGCCATCAGGACTTTTCGGAAGATACTTACCGTACTTTGATGGCGGCTGACAGCGCCGTAATGCTTATCGACTGCGCCAAGGGCGTGGAACCGCAGACGAAAAAGCTGTTCTGGGTTTGCCACCGCAGGCAGCTGCCGGTGTTTACTTTTGTAAACAAGCTTGACCGTTACGGCCGCGACCCGTTTGATTTGATGGACGAAATCGAGCAGGTGCTGGGTATCCGCGCGTACCCGATTAACTGGCCTATCGGTATCGACGGCAATTACATCGGCGTGTACGACCGTGTAAAAAAACAGATTGAACTGTTTGAAAACGACAGCAGCCACGGTTCCAAAATTTTAAAATCTACCACGGGCAACCTGGATGACCCGGAAATTATTAATGCCATCGGCGAAGATTTGTACCATAAATTGTGCGACGATATTGAACTTTTGGACATGGCCGGCGATGAGTTCGACATGGCGAAGGTAAACAGCGGCGAACTGACTCCGATGTTCTTCGGCAGCGCCATGACAAACTTTGGTGTGCGCAGCTTTTTGGAGAAATTTTTGGAACTGTCGCCGATGCCGCAGCCGCGTATTTTGCAGAACGGCGATTTGTTAAGCCCGGACAACGAACTGTTCAGTGCGTTTGTGTTTAAAATTCAGGCTAACATGAACCCGGCGCACCGCGACCGCATTGCTTTTATGCGTATTTGCAGCGGCGTGTTCAAAAAAGGCATGACGGTGTACCACATGCAGGGCGGCAAGCCGGTTAAGCTGGCGCAGCCGCAGCAATTCCTCGCGCAGGAGCGCACCATTGTTGAAGAAGCGTACCCCGGCGACATTATCGGTATTTTCGACCCGGGCATTTTCGGTATCGGCGATTCGCTGAGCGACGAAAAGCTGAAAATTCAGTTTGAAGATTTCCCGGTTTTCCCGCCGGAAATTTTTGCCCGCGTGCAGCCTAAGGATTCCTTGAAACGCAAACAGTTTGAAAAAGGCATTGTGCAGCTGGCGCAGGAAGGCGCCATTCAGGTATTCCGCCAGAAGGATCTTGGCATTGAAAGCTTTATCGTCGGCGTGGTTGGTTCGCTGCAGCTTGAAGTTTTGGAATACCGCCTTTTGAATGAATACAGCGCGCAGCTTTTGATGAACCAGCTTGGTTACAGCGTGGCACGCTGGGTATATGCCGAAAACGAAAAGGATATCGAAAACTTAAAAGGACTCGATAACGGCATGCTGGTTTATGATAAAAAAGACCGCCCGGTAATTTTGGTTAACAACGAATGGGCGCTGAACTGGATTCTGGACCGCAACCCCAATTTGCAGTTCTTAACTGTGCCTTCTGACGTGGCGAAGATTTAAAGGACAAAATTATGGAAAAAATAAAACCGTTTTATGTGCTTGATGTGCCGGTTTACCCATATACAATGGACGGCGCGGTTAACTTTTTAAATTCGCAGGTAAAAAATAAAAAGCAGACTTTCGTGGTTACCGCCAATGCGGAAATTATTATGATGTGCCAGAAGGATGCGGAATATAAAAAAATAGTCTGCCAAAATGCCGATTTGGTGCTGGCAGACGGCGCCGGTACCGTTTGGGCCGGGCGCAAGCTGGGGCATAATGTGCCGGAGCGTGTGGCAGGATGCGATTTATTTGTGGAGCTTGCAAAACTTTCGGCAAAAAAAGGCTATAAGGTATTTTTCTTCGGCGCTGCGCCGGGCATTGCCGAAGCCGCGCGCGACAAGCTTTTGCAGATGGCGCCGGGGCTTAAAGTGGCAGGCTGCCGCAACGGTTATTTTACCGAAGCCGAAAACGAAGAAATTATTGCCGAAATTAACGCAAGCGGTGCGGACATGCTTTTTGCCGCACTGGGTGCGCCTAAGCAGGAAAACTGGCTGGCGCGCTTCCGCAGCGAACTGAAGCCGCAGGTTTTAATGGGCGTGGGCGGCAGCTTTGACGTGCTTGCAGGCAAGATGGACCGCGCGCCGCTGTGGATGCAGAAAGCGTCGCTGGAATGGCTGTTCCGCCTTTACAAGCAGCCGAGCCGCATAGGGCGCATGATGGTGCTGCCGCAGTTTGTAATTAAAGTGTTACAAAGTAAATAATTTGGTAGACAAAAGGAAATACCTATACTATAATAATATGATGAATAAATAAGTTCATCATATTATTTTTTTGCAGATGAATTGAAAGGAGCAGCAATGACGATAGTAAAAGATGGTTACCCGTTCATACTCGGCAGCCTGGCAGCGGCGCTTGCGGTATGGTATGGCGCGGGCATCATTTGGTGCATTCCCTTCCTGGTTCTTACGGCATATTTTGCGTATTTTTTCCGCAATCCAAAACGCGTTACGGAGCAGGACACTTCGGTAATTTATTCTCCGGCAGACGGAACGGTAATGGGCGTGGAGGATTTTTACGATGAAGAATATCTTAATGAAGAAGCCGTTAAGGTAACGATTTTCCTTTCTGTTTTTAACGTACATGTTAACCGCAGCCCCGTCAGCGGCGAAATTAAATATCAGCGTTATACCTGCGGGCAGTTTGTGCCGGCATACGAAAAAAACGCTTCGTTTGAAAACGAACGCCATGCCATCGGCGTGGAAAACGATAAGATGAAAGTGCTTGTCATTCAGGTGGCAGGCCTTCTGGCACGCCGCATTGTGTCGTGGGTTACGCTGGGGCATAACCTTACGCAGGGCGAGTGCTACGGCATGATTAAATTTGGCTCCAGCACCGAGCTTGTGCTGCCCAAGAATGTAGAAATACTTGTAAAAAAAGGAGATGCCGTCACCGGCGGTAAATCCATAATTGGGAGGGTCATGGACTGATGGAATACCGTCGTATAATACCTAACAGTATCAGCGGTACTAACTTGATTTTAGGCGTTCTTTCTATTTTTGAATCGGTTGCCGGCAATTTTGAATGGGCGGCAATATACATTATTCTGGCTGTTGCCGTTGATGCCTGCGACGGGCGTGCGGCAAGGGCGCTCGGCGTAGCCGGCAAGTTCGGCGTCGAGATGGATTCTCTTTGCGACGTTTGTTCGTTCGGCGTTGCGCCTGCCGTAATGATGTATTATTACGGCATGACCGATTTCGGTATCTGGGGCCAGCTTATTGCTGCGCTGTTTCCGGTATGGGGCGCTTTGCGCCTGGCGCGTTTTAACATTAATGCCGATGTTATCCACGGTTATTTTCAGGGCATGCCCATTCCAGGCGGCGCCTGCGTTCTGGCTGCGTTCGTGCTTTCCGGCTACGAAGTGCCGCAGAGCTATGTTGCCGTACTGACCTTTGTTATCGGCTGCATTTTGTACAGCACCATCCGTTATCCGGATTTTAAGGGCAAGGGCAACCCGCTCTTTAAAGTGCCCGTTATTATCGGGCTTGCCATTGGCGCGTACATTTTTTACCTGCGCCCGGAAGGCTGGCCGTTTGTAATTATGTTTACCTATACGCTTATCGGCATCATCAATGCGGTTTATGTTAAATCACTGCATAAGCAGTGATTAGTGTGAAGCGAGGAGCCTTTTATGACAACGTATTTTGATATAATAATGATTCCTCTCCAACTGTTAATCGTATTTTTTACCATTTATTATTTTACGCTTTCGTTCTTCGGGCTGGTTTACCGCAAAAAAGACAAAAAGGTTTATGAAGAAAAGCATACTTTTGCCATGGTTGTCTGCGCGCATAACGAAGAACGCGTTATCGGCGCTTTGGTAGAAAACCTGCATTTGCTGAATTACTCCGACAAACTGTATGATATTTTTGTTGTTGCCGACAACTGCACCGACAAAACTGCCGAAGTAGCACGCAAAGCCGGTGCACAGGTGCATGAGCGTTTTAACGATACCGAAAAGGGCAAAGGCTATGCCATGGACTGGATGTTTAACCGTCTGTTCAAAATGGAACGCCAGTATGATGCCGTGTGCGTTTTTGACGCCGATAACCTCGTACACCCCGACTTTTTAAAGGAAATGAACAGCCGCCTCTGCAACGGCGAGCGTCTTATTCAGGGTTACCTTGATTCCAAAAATCCTAACGATACCTGGATTTCCGGTACTTTCTCGATTGCTTTCTGGGTTATTAACCATGTATACCATCTGGCAAAATACAATATCGGCCTGTCCAGCTGTCTCGGCGGCACGGGCATGTGCATTTCCACCGATATTCTGCGCCGCTATGGCTGGGGTGCAACCTGCCTGACGGAAGATATGGAATTTACCATGAAGGCGATTCTGGAGGGCATACCTACAACCTGGGCGCATGACGCTATTGTTTACGACGAAAAGCCGCTGACCTTCATGCAGTCCTGGAATCAGCGCAAACGCTGGGCTCAGGGCCAGTTTGACGTAGGCAGCCGTTATATCGGCAAGCTGTTTAAAAAAGGCATTAAAGAGCGCAACCCGATTATGCTGGACGGCATCCTGCATTTGTTCCAGCCGTACTTTTTGCTGCTTTCTACTTTTTATGTAATTTGCAGCTATATTTATATGTACTATCCGTTCTATACAAACGTGCTTTATTCCATTCTGCCGGTTGAGGTATGGACGCTGATAGGTATCGGGCAGTATGTGTTCCCGGTAATTGTACTTTGGAAAATACGCGCTTCGTTTAAATCGTGGCTGTATCTTCTGCTGTACCCGCTGTTTATTTACAGCTGGATTCCCATTTCATTTATAGGCTTCCTGCACAGGCATGACCATGAGTGGAGCCATACGCTGCATACCCGCAACATTAAATTTGATGAAGTGCTGGTTCCTAAAAATGCAGAATTCGGACCGAAACAGGTGGTATTCCCAAAAAAGTAGTAAACGCCCCGCATGAGGGCGTTAAAAAAGAATATGATACGCAAAACAAAAGCGACGGCTGATGCCGCCGCTTTTGTTGCTTTACAGGGTAGTTTGGCAATTAAATTAATGCTTGCGCCTGTGTTTAACCAGTACCCGCAGCACTGGTTAAAGTGATTGGCATAAGCAAAATTACATAAAATATATTTCTTTACAGTTTTATATTTATCTGTTAAAATAAGCAGGCAAATGTGCTGCCATAACGGTAGGCGGTTAGCCCTTCCCTGAAGGGACTGTGACCTTTCGTTAACATAGAATCCGCTTGGCGGAAATATGCTGAAGGAGGGGATAACGTGGATATTTTATCGTTATTAGCTGTAATAGGCTATACGGTGACTGTCTTTTCCATTGGTTATACCCTCGGGAAAGATTTATCTCACAAAGACAGATAACCGCCCATGGTCCTGAGAAACTTTGAGCGGTTATCATATAACTAATTCAAAATATATCAGGCTGACCGTCTATCGGCAGCCGTTTGTTTTTCTATAATTATTATAGCAAATATGGCATTAAAGTCAAATGCTGTGTATTAAATATGATTCAAAAATCCTAAGCGGTCGAGAATTTTAAAGGTAACGCTGAGCAGGATTGCAACCAGTGTTGCCAGAACCATGCCCTGTACGCTGATGGTGCCGAAGGTAAGTTTGGCGCCGGACAGGCCGATAATCATAATAACGGCGGTCATAACAAGGTTGGAAGATTTGCTGTAATCAACTTTGCTTTCTACCAGTACGCGCAGGCCGCTGGCTGCAATAACGCCGAACAGCAGAATGCACACGCCGCCCATAACCGGTACGGGAATGCTGTGAATCAGCTCGGAGAGCTTGCCGATGAAGGAAAGCAGAATGGCAAATACTGCCGCGCCGCCGATAACCCATACGCTGTAAACCTTGGTAATGGCCATAACGCCGATGTTTTCGCCGTAGGTGGTGTTAGGTGTTGCGCCGAAGAAGCCGGATAAAATGTTGGAGCAGCCGTCTGCAAAGAGAGAACGGGAAAGGCCCGGGTCTTTAATGAGGTTGCGGTCAACAATATTGCCGGTAACAACCAGATGGCCGATATGCTCTGCCAGTACAACCAGTGCCGCAGGAGCGATAATCAAAATGGCATCCAGATTAAATACGGGGCTGTAAAAATGCGGAAGCTGGAACCACGGTGCGTTAATAACGGGGGTTAAATCAACAAGGCCCATGAACAGCGCCAGAATGTAACCGCAGATAACACCGAACAGTACCGGTATAATGGCAAGGAATCCGCGGAAAGCGACGGAACCGATAATGGTAACGCAAAGGGTAAACATAGAAACAATGATATGGTCGGGGTTAATGTTTTCTCCCGTCAGCCCGGCCATGGAAGCAGCGGTCGGCGCAAGTTCAAGGCCGATAACCGCAATAATGGCGCCCATGCACGCGGGAGGGAAGATAACGTCAATCCAGCCGGTGCCGGTAGCTTTAATAAGTGCGGAAAACAAAATGAAAATAATACCGAACACAATAAAGCCGGACTGCGCATCGTGGTAGCTGCTTGTTGCCATAATTGCCAGAACAGGGGAAATAAAAGCAAAGCTGGAACCAAGATAGGAAGGGATGCGGCCCTTGGTGATGAACAGGTACAGCAGCGTGCCGATACCGTTCATAAACAGGCAGGTTGTAGGGCTTACGTTAAACAAAAACGGAACGAGCACCGTTGAGCCGAACATGGCAAACAAATGCTGTATGCTGAGCGGAATGTTCAGCGCAAGGGGCGGACGTTCTTCAACTTGGATAATTTTTCTTTCCATGCACATAACCTCTTTTCTATTTTATAGCCTGTAATATTTTAATGTATTTTGCGGCAAATGGCAAGTTTGTAAAGCCCGTTTATGCACTGTGCGGCAGAAAAATTTCAGCTTTGCGAAAAAATTTAAAAATATATGCCGAGGGCATAGAATATAAACTTGCAGTTTGATATAATAACTAATGTAGCAGTATTTTAGAAATGGGTGATGTTTTTGCTGACTAATATTAACAGCCTCATCAAAACCATCGGCATCCTTGATGTTATAGATATTTTGGTGGTGGCGTATTTTCTTTTCAGAATATACTTAATGCTGAAAAACACAAGAGCCGCGGTGCTTGTAAAGGGCCTTTTAACTTTGGGCGCCATTATGTTTATAAGCCGCTGGCTTAATCTGCATGTTATCAGCTGGGTGCTGGAAAAAAGCATGACGGTGCTTATTGTTGCGCTGCCGATAGTTTTTCAGCCGGAGCTGCGCCGCGCGCTGGAGCAGATTGGCCGCGGCAGGCTTTTCCGCAAGCACGGCGAGCTTGACGAGTACGAAGTGGACGAAATGGTTAACTCCATCACTTCGGCTGCCATTGTAATGGGCCGCCGCAAAATAGGCGCGCTGATTGTTATTGAACGCGAAATAGGGCTTGAAGAACGCATTGAAACCGGCGTTGCCATTGACGGCCTTATCAGCGACAGCCTGCTTTTAAATATTTTTGAAAAAGATACCCCGCTGCATGACGGCGCGGTAATTATCCGCGGCAACCGCATTGCCGCTGCAAGCTGCCTTTTGCCGCTGACGGAAATGCGCAACCTCAGCCAGGAGCTCGGCACGCGCCACAGGGCAGCGCTTGGCATATCCGAACAGTCTGACGCGGTAATTCTTGTTGTAAGTGAAGAAACCGGCACCATCTCGCTGGCGCGCAACGGCACTTTGCAGCGTTATTTAACGGCGGACGACGTAAAAGAGTTTTTAAAGGCTTCCATTACACGGCCCAAAGCCGATTTTAAACAGATGCTCCGTGAAAAAATCCGTGATTTAAGAGGTGACAAAAAGTGAAGCAGTTTTTTGAACGTGAGAATTTAATTCCGCGTATCGTCACCCTGATAGTGGCCTGCGGATTGTGGCTGTATGTTATGAGCGAGCAGAACCCGGTAATTGAGCGCGATTTTGTGGTTAAGCTGCAGCAGCGCAACGTTGCCGAAAACATGGTTGTACTTAATGCGCCCGATAACATTAAAGTTAAGGTAAGCGGCCAGCGCAGCCTTTTGGGCGGCGTAACGGAAAAAGAAGTTATTGCCTATATCGACTGCGACGGGCGCGACGTGGGGCAGCAGTATCTGCCGGTGCATGCCCAGTTCCCGGAAGGGCAGGTTGTAGAAGTTTACCCGAATAATATTTATGTTTATCTTGATAAAATAAGCGAACGCACCATGCCGGTTGAAACCGTTGTAATAGGCCTGCCTGCCAACGATTACGCACTCAGCAAGCAGGATGTTTCGCCGCAGACGGTGCAGGTGCGCGGCGCAGGGCACCGCCTTGACGCTATGGTAAGGGTTGTTGCGCCTGTTGACGTAAGCGACAAACAGCGCGATTTTGAAATTGACAGCCATTTAGTTGCCATAAGCGATACCGGCGCCGAGATGCACGATTTGGCCATTGAGCCTGCCGATGCAAAAATTAAGGCTACGCTGGTGCGCCAGATGATAACTGCGCAGATACCTGTTATTGTAAGCACGAGCGGCGAATTTGCCGACGGCAAAAAGCTTGAAAAGGCTGAATGTGTGCCCGAGAAAGTTAATATTCTGGCGGAACCTTCGCTGGTACACAGCATTGTTGCGCTGCACACCAAAAATGTGGATTTAAGCCAGCTTCGCTCCGACAGTACGATTGATGTGGAGCTGGAACTGCCGGAAAGGGTAATGTGCGAAACCAAAACAGTTACGGTAAGGTTTATAACCGAAGATTAACAGGAGAGGTAAATGCTTCTAAGAATAAATAATGTAAGAATTCCGCTTGTGAGCGAGGCTTCGCTGCGTGAGGCCTCTGCCCGCAGGCTTGGCGTAAAAAAACAGGATATTGGCAGCATAAGGGTACTGCGGCGGGCCGTTGACGCCCGCCGTAAAAGCAATATCGTTATAAATTACCACGTGCTGGCGGATATTGACGCACCGGCGCGCCTTGTAAACCGCCTTCTGCGCGATAAGGATGTAACGCGCTTTAAGGAGGAACCGGTACCGCTGCCGGTGTTTGGTACGGAAAAAATGCAGGAGCGCCCTGTTGTTATCGGCGCGGGCCCGGCGGGGCTTGTGGCTGCGCTGGAACTTGCGCGTTACGGTTACAGGCCGCTTTTACTGGAACGCGGCAAAAAAATAGCCGAACGTGTGGATGACGTTCAGCGTTTTTGGAAAAAGGGCGAGTTTGACCCCAACAGCAATGTGCAGTTTGGCGAAGGCGGCGCTGGTACGTTCAGCGACGGCAAGCTGACCACGCGCGTTAATGACCCTGTGATGAACGATATTTTAAAACTGTTTGTAGAGGCCGGTGCGCCGGAAGAAATACTGTGGGAGCAAAAGCCCCACGTTGGCACGGACAGGCTGCGCGCCATGGTTGCCGGTTTAAACAAAATGATAGCAGGCATGGGCGGCGAAATACGCTTTAATACGCGCGCTGCCGGTTTTATTATTGAAGATAACGCTGTAAAAGGCGTAATAACGCAGACCGGCGAAAAAATTTACGCACCGGCGGTTATTTTGGCGTGCGGGCACAGCGCCCGTGATACTTATGCCATGCTGGCAGAAAATAAAATTGCTGCCGAAGCCAAGGCTTTTGCCATCGGTGTGCGCATTGAGCATCCGCAGGAGCTGATTGACCGCGCGCAGTACGGCGAATTTGCAGGGCATCCGAAGCTCGGCGCGGCAGATTATGCCGTTGTATGGCATAACCCTGAAAGCACGCGCACGGCGTATTCTTTTTGCATGTGCCCTGGCGGGCAGGTGGTTGGCGCGGCCAGCGAAACAGGCGGCGTTGTTGTTAACGGCATGAGTATGTACAAGCGCGACAGCGGCATTGCCAACAGCGCGCTGGTGGTTAACGTAAGCCCGGAAGATTTTGGGCATAACCCGCTGGACGGCGTGGAGTTTCAGCGCAGGTGGGAACGACTGGCGTTTAAATGCGGCGGCGAAAAGTTTTACGCACCGGCGCAGAATTTTAAAACGTTTTTAAGCGGTTCGGCGCCTTCGGCAGAGAGCCTTGTTAAAGCAAGCTGCCTGCCGGGCATAACGGCGTGCGATTTGAATATGGTGCTGCCTGATTACGTTACGGCTACGCTGCGCGGCGGCATTAAAGCCTTTGGGCAGCGCCTTGCCGGGTTCGACGACGGCGGCGCTCTTTTAACCGGCGTTGAAACAAGGACGAGCGCCCCGCTGCGCATTATCCGCGGCAGCGATAAGCAGTCCGTATCGCACAGGGGGCTGTATCCCTGCGGCGAAGGTGCGGGTTACGCCGGCGGCATTATGAGCGCCGCACTTGACGGCTACCATGTGGCGCGTGCCGTTATGGGGCGTTTTGCACCATTATAATTATTGCTTATTCAGGCAAAGCCTGATATAATACATGCGGTGAAAAGATTTAAACTTTACATATAAATGGAGGTTTTAAAATGGCTCGTTTATTCGGTACTGACGGTGTACGCGGCATTGCCAACGTGGAACTTACACCGGAACTTGCTTTTAAACTGGGGCGCGCTGCTGCGTCTTACTTTGGCAGGGAAACACGCAACCCTAAAATCATTATCGGGCGCGATACACGCCTTTCCGGCACCATGCTGGAAGCTGCGCTTGCGGCAGGTATCTGCTCAGCCGGGGGCAATGCGCACCTTTTGGGTGTAATTCCTACGCCGGCTGTTTCGTATTTAACTTCCAAACTGCATGCCAATGCCGGTGCGGTAATTTCCGCTTCGCACAATCCGTTTGAAGACAACGGCATTAAGTTCTTCTCGCAAACCGGGCACAAACTGCCCGACGCCGTGGAAGATGAAATTGAAGCCATGGTTGCCGCAGAACACGACAGCAGCAAGAACCCGAGCGGTTCTTCCGTTGGGCGCGTTATTAACGAAGAAGCCATGGATAAACTTTATATCGACCATATCATCAGCACCGCGCCGACCAAATTAAACGGCTTAAAGGTTGTTATGGACTGCTCCAACGGTGCCAACAGCCTGATTGCGCCGGTAATTCTGCGTACTTTGGGCGCGCATGTTATTACCATTTTTAACCAGCCTAACGGCATTAACATTAATAATGGCTGCGGCAGTACGCATCTTGAGGCTTTGCAGGCCAAAGTGCTGGAAGAAGGCGCAGACGTGGGTATTGCCAACGACGGCGACGCCGACCGCTGCCTTGCCGTTGATGAAACCGGCAAACCGCTTGACGGCGACCAGATTATGCTTATCTGCGCGCTGGAACTGATGAAAAAGAAAGAGCTGCACGATAATGTGCTTGTAACAACCGTTATGAGCAATGTTGGCCTGCACAAAGCAATGGCAGAACATGGCGGGCGCTGCGTAAAAACCAATGTAGGCGACCGTTATGTGCTTGAAGAAATGCTGAAAGAAGGCTATAACCTCGGCGGCGAACAGTCCGGGCATATTATTTTCAGCAAATTTGCCAAAACCGGCGACGGCATTTTAACAGCCGTACAGCTGCTTTCGGCAATGGTTAAAAATAACAAGCGACTTTCTGAACTCGGTGCGCTTATGACCAAATACCCGCAGATTCTTCTTAACGTGCGTGTTAAAAACAAATACGGCTGGGAAGAAAACGAAGCCATTAAAGCCGTTATCAAAAAATATCAGGATGAACTGGGCGACAACGGGCAGGTGCTTGTGCGTGCGTCCGGTACCGAGCCGTTAATCCGCATTATGGCGGAAGGCCCCGTGCAGGAGCGCCTGGAGAAAATTGCCGACAGCATCGGCGAAGTTGTTACGCGCGAACTGGGCTGAATTTAGATTGACCGCATTGTAAAAATATAGTAAAATAAAGTAGCTGCAAAGGTGCCGCATGGGACAGCCAGGCCTGTGCGGCACAAAATGTATGTGCAGCAACCAAGCGCAAGTGCCGCTTTTGGCGGCAGACGAGGCGGAGGTTTATCGATTAGTCAGCGGGTGCCTCCCGGCCGGCTGCGGGCCGTAAGCAGACTGACAAAGCCCCATGGCAACGTGGGGGACAAAGCAGCTGCGGCAGAACTGGCAAATAACCTTTAGGAGGATTTTAATATGTGTGGTATTGTTGGTTACGTAGGCAATGCACAGGCTGCGCCGTTTTTGCTGGACGGAATGAGCAAGCTGGAATACCGCGGTTATGATTCCGCCGGTATTGCGGTTTACGAAAAAGGCAAAATCAGGGTTGAAAAATGCGTGGGCCGCCTTGACGCCCTGCGCCATAAGCTGGAAGGCAGAATGCCTGAAGGCAGCATGGGCATCGGCCATACACGCTGGGCAACTCACGGCAGGCCATCCGACCGCAACTCCCATCCGCATACGGATGAAAGCGGCGATTTTGTTGTTGTACACAACGGCATTATCGAAAACTACCTGATGCTGAAAGAAAAACTCATTGCCAAAGGGCAGAAATTTTCTTCCGACACCGATACGGAAATTGTAGCGCATTTATTTGCCGATTTTTACGAAGGCGATATGGAAGAAGCCGTTAAAAAAGTTTTAAAAACCATTGAAGGTTCTTATTCTTTGGTATTTATGTGCGCGGCAGAGCCGGATAAACTCATCTGCACTAAGAAGGACAATCCGCTGATTATCGGCCTTGGCGAAGGTGAAAACTTTATTGCCTCCGATATTCCGGCGATTATTGCCAAAACCCGCCGCACCTATATTATGAGCGACGGCGAAATTGCCACCGTTACCAAGGACGGCGTTTGGGTGCAGGATATTAACGGCACGCCGATTACCAAAAAAGTTTTTGAAGTTAACTGGAATGCCGAAGCTGCCGAAAAAGGCGGTTTTGAGCATTTTATGCTGAAAGAAATTTACGAACAGCCGAAAGCAATTAAAGATACCATGCGCGGGCGTTTAGCCGAAAACGGCACGGAAATTAACTTTACCGAGCTGGGCTGGACTCCGGAAGATTTTACCGGCATCAGCAAAATCTTTATTGTTGCCTGCGGCACGGCTTATCATGCAGGCATTGTCGGCAAATACTATCTGGAAAATCTGGCGCGCATTCCTGTTGAAGTGGATATCGCCAGTGAATTCCGTTACCGCAACCCGCTGGTTGACGCCAACTGCCTGACCATTGTTATCAGCCAGAGCGGTGAAACCATTGATACCCTGGCAGCTTTGAAAGAAGCCAAACGCCTTGGCAGCCGTACTTTGGCAGTTACCAACGTTGTAGGTTCTTCCATTGCGCGCGAGGCAGACCAGGTTGTTTACACTTACGCAGGGCCGGAAATTGCCGTTGCTTCCACCAAAGCATACACTACCCAGCTTTTGGTAATGTTAATGCTTGCCGTTTACGTTGGCCGCCTGCGCGGAACATTGGACGGCAATAAAGCGGACGCACTTGCAAAAGGCCTGCATAAGGTTCCGGAACAGCTGCACGACATGCTGGAAAATGTTGACCAGATTAAAGTTTTTGCACGCCACTACGGCAGCAGCCTGGACGCATTCTTCCTTGGCCGCAGCCTGGATTATGCTGTTGCCCTTGAAGGCGCTCTGAAACTGAAGGAAATCAGTTATATTCATGCTGAAGCATATGCTGCCGGTGAACTTAAACACGGCACTTTGGCACTTATTGTTGAAGGTGTGCCGGTAATTGTGCTGGCAACGCAGGAAGATGTTTACGACAAGACCGTAAGCAATTTGCAGGAAGTTAAGGCGCGTGAAGCCATGGTTATTGCCATTGCCCTTGAAGGTGATGACAGCATTGCCAAATATGCAGACCATGTTATTTACATTCCGCGTGCGGATAAAGAGCTGGCGCCGATACTGGCCGTGCTGCCTTTGCAGCTTTTGGCTTACTATGCCGCCCTTACAAGAGGCTGCGATGTAGATAAACCGCGTAACCTTGCAAAATCGGTAACAGTAGAATAACAAGTTTAACCATAACCCTGCCTGCAAAAAGGGCAGGGTTATTTTGTGGTTGGGAAAATGTGTCAAAAATTTCACAAAAGGGGTTGCCAAAATCACAAAGTTAGCGTATACTAACCAAAGAGTTACGTAAGCGTAAACTGTTAAAGGAAATAACAGAGGAAACAAGGCAACTCGCGTTATAAAAAGCAGTTTGCAGTAGGCGTTCTCTAAAAAGTTTTTAGGAGGAACCCGCAATGAAAAAATCTTTAGTTTTAGCAATGGCAATGGCTCTTGGTGTTACCGCAAGCGCTTATGCCGCAAATCCTTTCAGTGATGTACCGGCAGGCCACTGGGCTTATGACGCAGTTAACAAACTGGCAGCAGAAGGTGTTGTGGACGGTTACCCCGACGGCACTTACGGCGGCGACAAACTTATGACCCGCTACGAAATGGCTCAGATTGTAGCAAAAGCAATGGCTAAAGGCGCTAATGTTGATAAGCTGGCAGCAGAATTTGCTGATGAACTCGACAGCCTCGGCGTACGCGTGGCTAACCTTGAAAAGAAAGCTGACAACGTAAAAGTTACCGGCGAAATCCGTTATTCTTACCGCGACGTTGACGGCGACGTAAACAGCAACGAAAGCGTTCTGCGTTCCCGTCTGTGGGTAAACGGCCAGATTAACGAGGACTGGAGCTACACCGGTATGTTTGAAAACAATCAGGATTTTGGCAACAAAACCGGCGATGATAAAATTGACTTTGCCCGTGCTTATGTAGAAGGCCGCGTTGGCGGACTTGACGTAGTTGCAGGCCGTTACAACGAAGTAACTTTCAGCGGCAACATTCTTGATGCCAACCTGGATATGGCTAAAGTTTCCTACGGCGATAAAATTAAAGTATCTGCCGCAGCAGGTAAAGCTTATGACAGCGTAGAAGTTGATGAAGAAGAAGGCAAACTCCTGGACAGCGACGACAGAATTTACATCGGCACTTTGGAAGCAGCACTGGGCGATGTTGATGCTTATGTTGGCTATTTTAAAACCAATTCCAACATGGATAAAGAAATTTGGAACGTCGGCGCAAGCTACGGCTTTGGCGATTTTACCCTGAGTGCTGAATATATGCGCGGCGATAAAGAATACGAAAACGCCGGTAAAGACGGCTGGTGGGCAGACCTGGCATGGAAAGGCGCTGAAGCGGATACCCCGGGCAGCTACGGCATCCACGCAGGCTACTATGACCAGAGCCCGAGCGCTTATATTAACCCGACCACCGATGCCGAATATTTTGATGACGGCTATAAAGGCTGGAATGTAGGCGTAAGCTATACCTTTGCGAAAAACATTGTAGGCATGGTTAACTACTGGGATATGGAATCTCAGACCACTAACGAAGATGCACAAACCATCTTCTCTGAACTGTACTTCATGTTTTAATTAGCAGATACAGCAGATAATTTTTAATTTCTCTCAAAAGGGAGCAGTTTCAGGGCTGCTCCCTTTTGCTGTTTGTAAGCAGCTTTAGAAATTCTGCTTGCGGCAGCAGGTGTTTTAAGTGCTGCCTGCAAGGTTAGCACATAGCCCTGCTTACGGCACTATATCAGTTTGGAGATAGTGCCTGTTTGCATAAAACTGTCAGTTAATACTGCTAACGTACTGCTGCCTTCACGGCTCACTTACTTTTTTACAAGCCCATTGGGTTTTACTGCTTACGTACGTTAGTACTATTGGGAACAAGGTAGATTATATATAATAATCTTTTAACTTATACTGAACAAGGTAGGAACGTAATACGGCAAAGAAAAGAACAAGAGAAAAAACAGGCAAAAAAGAGAACAAGAAAAGAAACGCTCACCCGTATAAACGGATTTTTAACCCCGAAAATTTACCTGCGTCGAAAAAATATTTAAAAAATTTTTTGTCATGGGTAAATTTTTTTAGCTTTTATGGCGTTTATATGGCTGAGAGGAGTTGTTAAAGTGATTGTTGTAAATCCTGTTCAAATCGATTACAAAAAGCTGGCGGAGGTGGCAAAACGCAGCCGCGGCAAAATAAACCGCATTTACCTGCACTGGACGGCGGGGCACTATGACGATGTTTATGACGATTACCACATCAACATCGGTGCAGGCGGCGATCTGTATTTAACCTGCGAAGATTTTACGGAGCTTAAAGCGCATACCTGGCGGCGCAACACGGGCAGCATCGGCATAGCAATGTGCTGTGCGGCAGGCGCAACGGCCATCCGCGGAAGCGAAACAGATTTTGGCAAAGAACCGCCGACCCAGCAGCAGATTGAAGCAATGGCCAAAACCGTGGCGGTGCTTACGTATGTGCTGGGGCTTGAAATAAAGCTGCTGACGGTTACTACGCACTGCGAAGCCGCACTTTTTGACGGCTACGGCCCGCACAGCGGCGACCCGGATACCCGCTGGGATTTATGGTATCTGCCGGACAGGCCGCTTTACGGCGGGCTTGTGCCGGGCGGCAATGTTATCCGCGGCAAAGCGCTGTGGTACAGGCAGTTTATCGGCAGGCGCGATTATGTCTTAACGCAGGCGGCTAAATAGTGTATAATAAGGGCAGACTACTTTTGGGAGGATTTTATGAGCGAACCGAGTATAGAAGAAATCCGCGAGGCGCTGGACGGCTGGGATTTTTTAAAAGAGCTGCCGGACGAAATTAACGGCTTTACCCTGCATCAGGACCGCACGATTGACGGGCAGGTGCTGAATATTGCTTCGTACCGCAATGACGCTGTGCGCTGCCGTCTGGATATAACTTATACATCAGAAACCTTTGACTATGTGCCCGTAAAAATTGCCGGGCTGCACCAGTACCGCGATATACGTTATTTTTTCCGCAGCCGTGAGCGTTTTGCCGAACACGTGAAGGACAAACTGCCTGCTCTGGTGCATGATATAGACATCCGCACAAGGCACGATTTGGGCGTGATTATTAAAGAAACAGGCCTGCCTGAATGGACGTACGGTGAAAAGCTGCCGGAAAAGATAGGGCGCTTTGAGCTTTTTATACGCCCAGAAAACGCGATTGAATATATTAACGGCAGTATTATTTTTTTGGATTATACGGATTTTGCCACGGGCGACCAGCTGGTATTTTTGTATAACCGTTTCCGTGATGAATTTTTTGCCGAAACCAAGCATGCCCTGAAACCTGACAATATTACGGATTTTGACGCTAAGAGCCTGCCACAGCTTGAAGCGCTGCTTGATGAAAAGCTGGAAGGTTTTTTACTTAATTTTAAATAATCTGTAATAAATTTAACTTAAAGGGTTGACAGTAGGCCGTAAATAACATATAATATCGAATGTAGCTTTTATGGCCCGGTGGTTCAGTTGGTTAGAATGCCGCCCTGTCACGGCGGAGGTCGTGGGTTCGAGTCCCATCCGGGTCGCCATTATGCCTCGGTAGCTCAGTTGGTAGAGCAAAGGACTGAAAATCCTTGTGTCCACAGTTCGATTCTGTGCTGAGGCACCATTTGCGGAAATAGCTCAGTGGTAGAGCACCTCCTTGCCAAGGAGGGGGTCGCGAGTTCGAATCTCGTTTTCCGCTCCATCATTACGGCGACATAGCCAAGCGGTAAGGCAGAGGTCTGCAAAACCTTTATCCCCGGTTCGATTCCGGGTGTCGCCTCCATATTCATGCCGGAGTGGCGGAATTGGCAGACGCAAGGGACTTAAAATCCCTCGGGGAGTGATCCCCGTACCGGTTCAAGTCCGGTCTTCGGCACCATCTCCATATACACGTTTTTTGTACCGAATGTTACAAAAACTTCTTCAATGTTGATAGTTACTTGCTCGACGAACAAGTCTATCAATATTTTTTATTCAAACATTATTTTTGGAAAAGTTAAGTTTGCGGCTTAACACTTTCGGGGCTGGTTATGCTTTTGGCATTTCCAGCTTTTCCAATTTTATAGGGTATTTATTTTAAAGATAAACTAAAAACACCGTCTACTTTTGCAGACGGTGTTTTTATAGTGCCTGTAAAGGCTAAGTCTTTGATAGTGCCCGCAAGGGGCTATGTACTATTATATTACAACTTAACATCGTTTTTGTCAAATAGAGTTTGTAAATAATATTTTTATTTTTTCGTCTATCTTTGTTAGGGTATTATCAGATACTTTGATGCCGTGCAAGGCGTTTTTACTTGAAAGCGGGTCATAAATTCTATACTTACTGATAGTAGTAATTTGTCCGATTAAAACTATACTTCCGGTTTTCATTCTTGCTAATTCTTTTGAAACAGCTGTCTTTTCATGGCTTCCAGCAGGCAAACGGTTAGTTTTATTAATTATTTCTTTATATATTTCATTGCCGATAAAAATTCTATCTTTACCAAGTTTTTCTAGGTTAGTATGTTCTTTTACTGATGTTAGAGGCACTACGGTTAAAAGGTTTGATTGCAATGGGTTTTTAACATCTAAAACTATGGCATAATGAAGCCCACCGTGTTCTCGACCTATGCGGTGACCAAAATTTACTTTAATAACATCGCCGCGTTTATAACGTTTAAATTTCATATTGTTGTTACTTTCGTAGGTCAAAAACTTAACATAGTCTAAAATCCAGTAAGATATTGTTTGAACAATTTTAATTGATTTTTCGTCATTAGAATTTAAACGTTTTGTCAAAAATTTATCCAAAGCTAAAAGTGCATTAGCTTTAATTTCGGTTATTTTTGCTGTTCCAAGATTCATATATAATATCCTCCGCTTGGTTATTTAATTTTATAGTTTACAGCCATAATAATTATCCGAAACATTTTAATCGTGATAATATTATGCACTAAACATATCCAAAATGCAATATAAAAAAGACATTGAGTTATTTAAGCAATGTTATATTGATTATGGCACTGTAACGTGGCTTGACGGCGAAATTGATATTTCACCCGAAGAATTATATAATAAAGGCGTTGAAGTAAAAGAACAAACTGCATAAAATAGAAAGTTAGTGAAGCCCGGAATTGTTCTGCCGGGTTTTCTTACTGTTTACTGCGCTTTTACAGCTTCTTTACGGCGTTTTGTTGACATTGCTTTTTAAAAATAATATAATAGATTAGTCGCATAGGAAGCTGCGGCGTTATTATTTTTTTAGCATTACCCTGCTGCCGTGAGCAGCCAGCAAGAGAGGAAGAAAGACTTTTATGATAAGAAACGATTTGCGTAATATTGCAATTATTGCCCACGTTGACCACGGCAAAACAACCCTTGTAGATGCCATGCTGAAACAGAGCGGCATTTTCAGGGCCAATGAACATGTTGAAGAACGCGTTATGGACTCTAACGCACTGGAACGTGAACGCGGCATTACTATTTTGGCAAAGAACACGGCTGTAATGCACAACGGCACTAAAATTAATATTCTCGATACCCCGGGCCATGCCGATTTCGGCGGCGAAGTAGAACGCGTGCTCACCATGGTTGACGGCGTGCTGCTGCTTGTAGATGCTTACGAAGGCCCTATGCCGCAGACCAAATATGTTCTGCGCAAAGCGCTTGAACGCAATTTGAAACCTATTGTTGTTATTAATAAAATCGACCGCCCCGACCAGCGCGTAAACGAAGTTATTGACGAAGTTCTGGATTTGTTCATTGAACTGAACGCCAACGACGACCAGCTGGAATTTCCGGTTGTTTTAACTTCTGCCCGCAACGGCATTGCCAAACTTTCCATGGAAGATGAAAGCGACAACCTGGAACCCTTGTTCCGCGTAATTTTAGAGAACATTCCCGCACCGGACGTTGACATCGAAGCTCCGCTGCAAATGCTTGTTAATACGCTTGACTATGACGATTATGTAGGCCGCATTGTTGTAGGCCGTGTTGTACGCGGTACCATCCACAACGGCGAAAACATTATGCTGATGGACAATAGCAGCAACCGCAAGGCTAAAATCGGCCGCCTGTATACATATCAGGGCTTAAAGCGCGTTGAAGTTGACGAAGTTGCCGCAGGCGATATCGTTGCTTTAATCGGCCTTGCCGACGCTAATATCGGCGATACCATTGCCGACGCCGAAAACCCCGAAAAACTGGAAGGCATCAGCATCGACGAGCCTACTCTTTCCATGGTATTTTCCGTTAATACCAGCCCGTTTGCAGGCCGCGAGGGCGAGTTTGTAACAAGCCGCCATCTGCGTGAGCGCCTGTTTAAAGAAGTTAAAACCAATGTAGCCATGAGGCTTGAAGAAACGGAAAGCCCGGATTCTTACATTGTTAAGGGCCGCGGCGAGCTGCACCTTTCCATTTTAATTGAAACCATGCGCCGCGAAGGCTATGAACTGCAGGTTGGCAAACCGAAAGTTATTACCCACCGCGACGAAGAAGGCAATTTGCTTGAGCCTATGGAAGCGCTGACTATTGATGTGCCGCAGGACTTTATGGGCGCCGTTATGGAAGGCCTTGGCCTGCGTAAGGCAGAGCTCCAGAACATGACCGAAATGGCTGGCTACCTGCGTATGGAATTTTTAATTCCGGCGCGCGGCCTTATCGGCTTCCGCAACCAGTTCTTAACCGATACCAAAGGCAACGGCATTATGAACCACGTGTTTGCAGGCTATGCACCTTATAAAGGCGATATTCCGGGCCGTACCCGCGGCAGCCTTGTTGCTTTTGAAGCCGGTGAAACCACTTCTTACGGTATCAGCAACGCACAGGAACGCGGCACCATGTTTATCGTGCCGGGCGAACAGGTTTACGAAGGCCAGATTATCGGCGAAAACAGCCGCGAAGATGATATGGACGTTAACCCCTGCAAGAAAAAACACGTCAGCAACATGCGTGCTTCCGGCAGTGATGAAGCAATCCGCCTGATTCCGCCCAAAACCTTCTCTCTGGAACAGGCTCTGGAACACATTAACGATGACGAACTTGTAGAAGTAACACCCAAAAGCATCCGTATGCGCAAAAAAATCCTCGACAGGGTTGAACGCGGCAGACTGCGTGCGCGCAACAAACAATAATTTTTTGCCAAAAGCAGGATTTAAAAATTTTTTGTAGAAGTATTAACAGTACATTAGCTGAAATATGAATTTGGATGGAGGCACAGGAGATGGATTTAAAAAACACTGCTTTAAAGTTTTGGCATACAGATACTGAAGAAGTTGGCTACGGCGGCCCTTGCCTTGTAAAATCCGGGCATATGGATATTTTGGTGCGTACCCCGCGCCAGTTCAGCGATGTGCGTGAATATGCAGATGCGCTGATGAGCGGCTCCACGCTGATGATTTCTTTTGAGGCTGTGGACTGCGTAATGCGCAACCGTATTTTCGATTACCTTAACGGTGTAAGCTATATTATCGGCGCGCGCGTATCCAAAGTGCAGGATGATATGCTTTTGTATGCTCCTTCTTCCGTAGAAATAAACAAAGAAGCAGGTAAAAAATCTTCCCGCTCCTGGCTTGGCAGATAATAAATAAAATTTTTAACGCCTGACGGTTAATGCCGCCAGGCGTTTTTATGTAGGCTTGTTTTTGTAAAGTTTGTAACTGTATGCGGCAGCTTTTGGCGGCGATATGCAAAAAAATTACCGCTGTTTATGGCTGCGGCAGGTATTTTGCATAGTTTAAGCGAATAATATACTTTATAAGTTTATTTAAATTTTTGATGGGAGATGATGGTATGCCTTATTTGCTTTTTACATTAATTATCAGTATTATTGTGGCGGTATTTGCAGTGCAGAACGCTGCTGATGTAACGGTTGGTTTTTTGATGTGGACGGTGCAGACCAGCCTTGTTGTGGTAATTTTAGGCGCAGCGCTTTTGGGTGCGCTGGCCATGGGCTTTTTTACACTGATGCTGAAAGCCAAACACTATTTGTATAACAAGAGCCTGAAATTTGAAATTGACCAGCTGAAAAAAGAAAATGCCAAATTAAAAGAAGAAAAAGAAATGCTTATGCACAGCCAGCGCAATAAAGAACTGGAAAAACCTGCGGAAGAAGCTGATAGCAAAGCATGAAGAAACATAAAATATGGCAGTTTAACGAATTTAACAGGGAAGAAGCGGAAAAGCTGGCGCAGCAGGCGGGCGTTTCACCGCTGGTGGCAGGCATTTTACTGAACCGCGGCATAAAAGATGCCCAAAGCGTGCGTGAGTTTTTATACGGCAGCGCCGAGCCTTACCACGACCCGTTTTTAATGAAGGATATGCCCAAAGCGGCAGAACGTATCTGGCGCGGCATTGATGCCGGCGAGCGCATTACAGTTTACGGCGATTACGATGTGGACGGCATCAGCGCAAGCTCGCTTTTGTATTTGTTTTTAAAAGACTGCGGCGCCGATGTTAACACTTACATACCGGAGCGCAAAAGCGAAGGCTACGGGCTGAATATTGACGCGCTGAATCATCTGGCGGAAGCCGGGACGACGCTTGTGGTAACGGTGGACTGCGGCATCAGCGCTGTAAAGGAAATTGCAGGCGCACCAAAAACGCTTGATATTGTGGTAACTGACCACCATACGCCGCCGGAGGTTTTGCCGGAGGCTTACGCGCTTGTAAATCCGCATCAGAAAGACTGCAATTACCCGTTTGAGCATCTTTCCGGCGTGGGCGTGGCCTTTAAGCTGTGCCAGGCGCTTTACAAAATGCGCTTTCCGGATGAGCCGCTGTGGGACGGCAATACCGAGTTTGTGGCTTTGGGCACGGTGGCCGATATTGTGCCGTTGTGGGGCGAAAACCGCGCGCTGGTTAAGCACGGGCTTAAAAAGATGGAAACAACGGAAAACATTGGGTTGAAGGCGCTGATAGAAAAGAGCCGCTGCCCGGTTAAGGATATAACTTCCGAAAATATTGGTTTTATACTGGCGCCGAGGCTTAACGCCGTTGGCAGGCTGGAGCACGCGCAGCTGGCGGTGGAGCTTTTAACGGCGCAGGATGAGGCGCGCGCGGCGGAAATTGCCGAAGCGCTGAACGAAGAAAACACGCTGAGGCAGAAAATAAGCCGTGAGATTTTTATGGATGCCGAAAAAATGCTGGCGCAGTATGAACACATTGATACGGCGATTGTGCTGGCAAAGGAAGGCTGGCACGCTGGCGTTATCGGCATTGTGGCGTCGCGCCTGGTAGATAAGTACCATTTGCCGGTAATACTTATAAGCATTGACGGTGAGGTTGCCAAGGGCAGCTGCCGCAGCATACCGAGCCTTGATTTGTACCGTGCCATTGATGCGTGCAGCGGGCTTTTGGTGCAGTTCGGCGGGCATCATCAGGCGGCGGGGCTGACAGTAAAAACGGCAAATATTGAGGAGTTTAAGCGGCAGTTCCGCGCGGAGGTGGCGCGTACCTTAAAGCCGGAAGATTACCTGCCGGTGCTTAACGTAGACCTTTTAGTAGATAAGGATTACGTGCTTGATGTGCCGCTTTTAAACGAACTTAAGCTGCTGGAGCCATACGGCAGCAGCAACCCGGCGCCACTGTTTGCGTTTAAGGGCGCTGCGGTGCGTTATGCCAAAATTTTCGGTGCGGAAAATACGCATCTGCGTTTTTCTGCTTTGTACGGCGGGCAGCCTTACCAGTGCCTGATGTGGGGCGGAGCGGAAAATTACCCCTGCATGTATAACGGCGCGGAGGCAGACCTGGTGTTTATGCCGAAAATTAATGTATGGCAGGATAAGGAAAACGTTAATTTGCAGGTTGTTGATTTTGCCCAGAAGCTGGCAATTTACGATTACCGGCACGAAGAAATTAACAAGCAGGCCTTTGTAAAAAAACTTTTGCAAACCGAAAGTGATATACTTATTTATGTTAACGATAAAAAAGCCTTTTTGGAAAATACGGATATAGATGCAGCGTTTGTAAGGGAATACGGCAGCGGCGAAGCGGCGCGCACCGTGGTGCTGTATGATTTGCCGGAGTTCGATGTTGCCGGATTTGCAGCCTCGTTAAAAAAAGGCAGCCTTGGTTGCAGTTTATTTCTGTTGTATAATAATGTTGATTACGATAATGCGGTTGAAGCGCTGTTCAGGCGCTGCCCCAACCGCCTGCATCTGGCGGAAGCCTATAAAAAAATGGCCTGCCGCCTGAAAAAAGAAGTAATTGCTGATGAAGCCGTGCTTATTGCCGAATGCGGCATGGAAGAAATTTATTTAACGGTGTTTGAAGAACTGAATTTCATCAACCGCAGCGGCGGCAAGGTGAGCATGGCCGCCGTCAGAAAAAATAATCTGGAAAATTCTCCTGCTTTCAGGCAGGCAGAAGAAACCGGCCGTAGGATTTACAGGCAGTACCGTGCCAATATGCTTGCCTCTCCGCAGGTAATAGCGGGCGGGCACGGAATTTGATTGGGTAAGGATGTGGTTATATGCCGGAAACACATGTAATTAGTGTCGAAGAATTCTTCGAAATGATAAAAAAATATCTTAATGATAACCAGGTGGCATTTGTACATAAGGCCTATGACGTAGCTGCCAAAGCCCATGCCAATCAGCGCCGTAAATCGGGCGAGCCGTATATTATTCATCCGCTGGGCGTGGCCACGATACTGGCAGAGCTGCAAATGGACGAAACCACGCTTGCCGCAGCTTTTTTGCATGACGTTGTTGAAGATACCGAAACTACGCTTGACCAGTTAAAGGAAATGTTCGGCGTGAAGGTGGCAGACCTTGTAGACGGCGTTACCAAGCTCGGCAAAATCGAATACATCAGCAAAGAGGACCAGCAGATTGAAAACTACCGCAAAATGTTTCTGGCCATGGCCAAGGATATACGCGTTATTATGATTAAGCTGGCCGACCGCCTGCACAACATGCGCACCATGAAGTATATGCCGGTGCATAAGCAGCAGTCCATCTCGCGCGAAACAATGGAGGTTTACGCGCCGCTTGCACACCGCCTCGGCATTTACACCATTAAGTGGGAGCTTGAGGATTTGGCCTTCCGTTATATGGAGCCGGAAATTTACTACGACCTTGTAGAGCAGGTTAAGGTAAAGCGCCGCGAAAGGGAAGCCATGATTCACGAGGCAATGGCGGAAATTAAAGAGCATTTGGACGAGCAGCATATTAAGTGCGAAATTCAGGGCCGCCCGAAGAATTTTTACAGCATTTACAAAAAAATGCAGCGCGACCATAAAGAGCTCAGCGAAATTTACGATTTGCTTGCCATCCGAGTTTTGGTAAACAGCGTTGCCGACTGCTACGGCACGCTGGGCGTTGTGCACAGTCTGTGGCGCCCGATTCCGGGGCGTGTAAAGGACTACATTGCCGTGCCGAAATCCAATATGTACCAGTCGCTGCACACCACCGTGCTGTACCATAACGGGCAGCCGCTTGAAATTCAAATCCGTACTTTTGAAATGCACCGCATTTCTGAGTTCGGTATTGCTGCGCACTGGCGTTATAAAGAAAGCGGCGGCAAGAGCAATATGCCGTCCGGCGGCGATAAGGACTTTGAAGCCAAACTTTCCTGGCTGCGCCAGCTTTTGGAATGGCACAAGGATATGAGCGATTCGCGCGACTTTGTAAATACGGTAAAAATGGACGTTTTTGCCGACGAAGTATTCGTGTTTACGCCGCGCGGCGATGTTATCGACCTGCCTGTCGGCAGCGTGCCGATTGACTTTGCTTACCGTATTCATACGGACGTAGGCAACCGCTGCGTTGGTGCGAAGGTTAACGGGCGCATTGTGCCGCTCGATTACAAATTAAGCAACGGCGATATCGTCGAGGTTATTACCTCCAAACAGGCCACCGGCCCGAGCCGCGACTGGATGAATATTGTCGGTTCTTCCGATACGCGCAACAAAATCCGTTCGTGGTTCAAAAAAGAACGCCGCGAGGAAAATATCGCCAAAGGGCGCGAGATGCTTGAAAAAGAAACCAAGCGCCTCGGTTACGATATTAAAGTGCTGCTTAAAGCCGATAAGCTTAAAACCGTGGCAGCCTCGTTCCGCCTGGACAGCGAGGAAGCGCTGTATGCCAGCGTGGGCTACGGCGGCGTAACGCTTAACGGCGTTATGAGCAAGCTGGTTGAGCTTTATAAAAAAGAGCAGAAGCTTACAGTTACCAAAGACCTTTCACAGCTTCTGGCAGAACTTAAACCGCGCCGCAGCAAGGCCAAGGCCAGCCATGGCATTCTCGTTAAAGGCGAGGAAGGCATTATGGTTAAACTGGCGCGCTGCTGCAACCCGATTCCGGGCGACCCGGTAATAGGCTATATTACGCGCGGCAGCGGCATTTCCGTACACCGTACGGACTGCCCCAATGTTTTAAGCAACAATCCGGACGAGCAGCGCCGTTTGATTGAGGTATCGTGGGATATTACTACCGATGCCGTTTATAAAGTTAACATTGTTATCAACGCTTCCGACAGGCCCGGTATGATGGCAGACATTATGCAGGTTACAAGCGAAGCCAAGCTGAACATTAACGCGCTTAACTGCCGCACCGACAAGCATAAAAACGCTTACATCACCATGGGGCTGGATATCAGCAATCTGGAGCAGCTTGATAACATTATGAATAAAATAAAACGCATGAAGGGCGTTTACAGTGTGGAACGCCAGGTTTCTTCAAGCGTGCACCACCTTTAATAAAGCGCTTTACAGGAGGATTTAGATGAAAATTATCGCAATGGAGGTTGGCTATATTGCCACCAACTGTTACATTGTAGTTAACGAAGAAACGCACCACGGCGTTATTATCGACCCGGGCGGAGACGCAGGCCGCATTATGGAAGCCGTGCAGAAAGAAAACCTTACCGTTGACGCCATATTTTTAACGCACGGACACGGCGACCATATTATGGCGCTGGCAGAAGTTGCTGAAAAGACCGGCGCGCCGGTGTATATCAGTAAGGAAGATGCGCCGATGCTGACAGACCCTGTGGGCAGCCTTGCCGCTTATATCGGCGGGGGAGCTGATTTTTCAATAAAATCCATTCCTCGTATACCTGCAGTACGTT
>ENA-ORTJ01000090-ORTJ01000090.1-human-gut-metagenome-genome-assembly--contig:-NODE-90-length-79412-cov-8.749373_pt1 | contig 79412 bp, 68 predicted proteins | sample MGYA00242069_ERZ509187 | MGnify/ENA primary metagenome ERZ509187 (study PRJEB26280, sample SAMEA2338779) | human gut metagenome | biome: human gut; feature: human-associated habitat; material: faeces... | reverse complement strand
CGCTCATTTCCTTATTCTCTTTTGCTTGATGAAAAGCATAAAAAGAAACTCCGCCCGGCGCCATCGCAGCGTATGTGCAGGGCTGGCTCGGTGAAAGCGATGTGTGCCGCTCGGAGGATATTCCGCTCGAGAATGATAAGGACTATGTAATGAGCCTGCTGGCGGTGCTGACTGGCGGCGACCGCTCGGCGGATTTCACGGTGCAGGAGCTGGACGGCGAACGCCGGGAAAACGGCTATGCTATTCCGGAGCTGCAGATCAGCCGGAAGGAGAACAACGAATGAATTTGGAATTTCTGAATACCGCTACCGCAAAGGAGCTGGAGCAGTTCAAAGCGGTGTGCAATCAGCTGCTCAGCCGCACCTATGTGGTGCGCACGCTGTACCGTCCGGGCAGGGGACGGGTGAGCAACCCGGACTACACCTTTTTGTCCATTCATTATGAGTCCGTGCGCGAGTATCTCAGCCTGCTTGACTGGGATTTGCGGCGCGACGACATAAACGGCTACTTTTATGTGCTGAACACAGATGAAGCCAACCGGTGCATCCTGTCCAAGCGCGAGACCGCGATTCTGCTCGCTCTGCGCATGCTGTACGACGAAAGCCAGGAGCGCTTGGGACTCGAGCAGGACGCGCTCTGCAGCGTGCGCGAGGTGCTCGAAAAGATCGTGACCGACTACGCCATCCTGCCGGCTAAGCCGAATATGGAGGAGGTCAAGCGGGCGCTGACCGTGTTTGAAAACCACTCGATTCTACAGCGCATCGAGGGAAAATTTAATCAGGCTGACTGCAGATTTGCCATCCTGCCGACCATTCAGACTGCCGTTTCGAGCGAACGATTGAATGAGGTCGCAGCCGTGCTGCGAAAGGAGGAGACCGCCGATGAAGAAACTGAAGAAGATTCTGCTGATTAACTGGTTGTATTTCAGCAAGGAGGTCATCGAGGTCGGTGATGTGAACTTTCTGACCGGCAAAAACGGCGCCGGCAAGTCCACGGTAATTGATGCGCTGCAGATCGTTCTGCTTGGTGAGACCAATGCGCGCAACTTCAATCTGGCGGCCAATGAGCGCTCACAGCGCACGCTGGACGGCTATCTGCGTGCCGATATGGACGAGAATAACCCGTATTCCCGCAGAGGCAAGGACTTTTCGACCTATATTGTCTGTGAATTTGAGGACGATGTGGAGCACAATAGTTTCGTGTGCGGCGTGATGTTCGATTGTCGCAGTGACGGCAGCAAGCACGATCATTTCTTTATCTATGTCGGAAAACTGCCGGAAAACTGCTTTGTCGAGGACGGCGAGGCGATGGATATTCACGACCTGCGCAAATTCCTCAAGCAGAATTTCTCTCGCGCCGAGGTGTACGATACCCAGTGGGAGTACCGCCGCAATATGCTCTCGCGGTGGAACGTGCACAACGAGCAGGTGCTCCGCATGATGAAAAAGGCGGTGTCGTTCCGCCCAATCGTGGATATTCAGCAGTTTATCACCGAAAATATCTGCGATATTCCGGATAAGCCGGATATCGAAGCCATGCAGCAGAACATCCGCAACTACAAGCGGCACGAGCAGCTGGCGCAGCAGCAGGAGGAAAAGCTGACCGCGCTGCAGGAGATCAGCACGCTGTACCGCGAAATGACGCGCTCGGTGGACCGCTGGCGCGTGCAGTCTTTCCTTGTGCAGTGGGCGCAGAAGGAGGACATGCAGGCGCAGATCGACAGCCGCGAGCAGGAAAAGCGAAACTGCCTGTCCGAGCTGACCGCGGCGGACACCGCGATTGAGGATTTGGCCGGGCAGGTGCAGGCGAAGGAGGAACGCCGCCGTCAGCTGGACCGCGATTATGCACAGAGCGACACCTATCAGGAGCGCGAGCGGCTGGGCAACCAGAAGCAGTCGCTGCTGACCGAGCAGAGCAAGCTGGTGCAGGAGATGGAGCGCGACGCACTTGAGATCAAGCGGGAGGCGCTGCGGCTGACGCACCTGTGCGAGACCGCGCTTGCATGGGACGCCGAGGAGGTGCTCATTCCAGTGCAGCAGGCGGCAGAGCAGGTGCAGCGTACCTACGCACGGCTGTCGAGCGGCGAATGCGCAATCTTCTCGCAGGAGCAGACCGTATTCGAGGACGCCCGGCAGGCGGCAGCGGCCCTGTCGGACGCGCTGGCGAAGGCGGCGCATCAGCTTGGCGATAAGGTTGCAGAGCTGCAGCAGCAGCTGACCGAAAAGCAGACTGCGCTTGCCGATCTGCGCAGAAACATCAAGGACTATCCGCGCGGACTGCTGCCGTTCCGTGCCAAGTTGGAGGAGGAACTGGAGCAGCAGGCGGGAACGCCGGTTGCGGTAGATATTCTCGCGGATGTGCTGGAAATTGAAGATGAGCGCTGGCGCGGTGCCGTGGAAGGCTATCTCAACAACCAGAAGTTTTATTTTCTGGTTGAACCGGCATATTACGAGCAGGCTTTGCGTATTTACAACAAACTCAAGTGGGAAAAAAGCCTGAACGCCTACGGTCTGGTCGATATCGGCACGCTGCGCGAGCGTGAGCATATCGACCCGCAGAGCGGCAGTCTTGCGGAAAAGGTGGAGACCGGAAACGCGCTTGCGCGAACCTACATGGATTATCTGCTCGGGCGCGTGATGTGCTGCGACACGGTTGAGCAGCTGCGCGGGTATCGGACCGCCATCACGGATGAGGGTATGCTGTATCAGGGCTATGTGGCGCGTGCGCTTCGCAGAGACCGTATGGAGGATGCGTTCATCGGCCGTCATGCGGTCACGCTGCGTATCGCTCGTCTGGAGGAGGAGGCCGCCGGACTGCAGACCGAGATTTCGCACCGGAAACCCATCTGGCAGGCAGTTTCTCAGCAGAAAGCGCCCATGCTGACACCATATTATGTGCGAAACATCGTACCGCAGCGGCAGGCGGATTTTCTGTACCGCGCGGAACTGGAGGAGGAGATCAACGCGATCGACGAGCAGGTTTCCCATCTCGACCTGCTGTGGCTGGATCAGCAGAAGCAGCTGATCGCCGAGATCAGCGACGAGATTGCGGCGCTGAGTCATCAGCGCGAGGTGCAGATCGCACACAAGGCCAAGCTGGAGGAGCGTATTCGTCAGCTGGACGAGGAAATCCTGCCCGAGCAGTATCACAGCCGCACCGAAATGGAGCGCAGGCTGGCGGAAACCTTCTCGGAGACCTACCGCGACGATATCGGTCTGCCGCGCTATCGTCAGGAGCTGGAGCGTCTGCATCGGCCGGATATCGTGTACCGCAATTTCAGCAGCCACCATGCACAGGTTGTCAACGAGATGGAGAACGCCCGCGCGGCACTCCTGCGGGCGCGCCGAGAATATGTCGAGCGGTTGGGGCCGTGCTCGTTCCGCGTGGAGGCAGATGACAATGCGGAGTTCGATGCGGAACGCCGTGTGCTCGAGGAAAGCGAGCTGCCGCAGTACCGCACCAAAATCCGTGCCGCACGCGAGAGTGCGATGGAGCAGTTCCAGAACGACTTCCTGTCCAGGCTGAAAAGCAGCATCGAGCAGGTGCAGGATCAGGTCAAGAACCTCAATCGGGCACTGCGGCAGGCGCAGTTCGGCACGGACAGCTACCAGTTCCGTGTGGACCGCAATCCGGATTACGCCGAATATTACGACATGATTATGGCGCCGGAGCTGATGGAAGGCGATATTACGCTGTTTTCCGCACAGTTTCAGGAGAAATACGGTCCGCTGATCGACAAGCTGTTCAGCCAGATCACCATGGCGGACGATACCCAGCTCAACGCCCGCAAGCAGAGTGAGCTGCAGGAGAACATCGAGCGGTACACCGACTTCCGCACCTATCTGAAGTTCGATCTGGAGACCACCGATCAGAACGGCTCCAAGCAGCTGCTGTCGCAGACGCTCAACACCAAGTCGGGCGGCGAAACGCAGACGCCGTTCTATATCGCGGTTCTGGCGTCGTTTGCGCAGCTGTACCGCGTGAGCGATACGTCCAGCTTTGGCAACACCGTGCGTCTGGTCGTGTTCGATGAGGCATTCAACAAGATGGACAGCGAACGCATCATCGAAAGCGTGCGTCTGCTGCGCAAAATGGGTCTGCAGGCGATCATCTGCACCCCGCCGGATAAGGTTTCGGATATCATGCCGATCGCGGATAGAACGCTGCTGGTCGATAAGCATAAGTATCGGATGCACATTCTGCCGTTCAGCAAGGAGAATGCACAGTAAAGAAAAATCCCGCTTTCTCGCGTGAGAAGGCGGGATTTTTGTGTGATTTCGGACAGGCTGCCCCGTTGGACAGGCGAAGTCCTTCTATACGGCTGGATATTCTGACTTTATTGTACTTTGCGGGCAGAATATCTTACAATTCACCGCACATGAGTGCGCCGAGCGCGTCCTCGAAGGTACGGCTGCCGAGAGAAATCGCACCGAGTGCTTCGGCACGGCGTCCGACCTCGTATTTGTGCAGGTGCACACCGCCTTCCGGGCACTGTGTGGTGATATACACGCGCGTACCGCTTTGGATCAGGTCGCGCACGGCGGATTCCAGACGGGCGGGTACGCCGCCTGCACCGAAGGCTTCGAGTACGACCTTGGGGTAGCCGAGCAGCACGGAGAAGAATGACGGGTCGAGATCGGGGGACAGGCGCACCGGAAGAATGTGGGTGTCGATTTGTTCTACAAGTTTCGGTTCACCGGAGGAGACAGACGCAGGTGTGTTCCAGTGTACTTCACTCTCACGGATTTCGCCTGCCGGTGCGGCATTTGCCGAGAGAAATGCGTCAATCTCAGTCGAATGCTGCTTGAAAACATGGCTGCCGTGCAGAATTTGACCGTTCATCACGGCGTACACGCCTGCGCGTCCGTCTGCCGCAGTGCGGAACGCATCCAGCAGATTGCGCGGCGCATCCGAGTCCGGCACGCCCATCGGCAGCATGGAGCCGGTCAGCACGAGCGGCTTATCGAAATGCGGCAGCAGGTGGGTGAGCAGCGCGGCGGTGTACGCAAGCGTATCCGTGCCGTGCGTGAGCACAAAGCCGTCGAATTTCTCACGGTTTTGCCAGACCGCCTGTGCCATGCGCTGACGGTCGGCGGCGGTTACGTCGGTCGAGTCCAGCTGCATGAGATCGAGCGTTTCAACTGTGCACAGCGCAGACAGTTCGGGCAGTGCGCCGAGCAGCGCGGCGCTGTCCAGAGCGGGGGAAAGACCGTGTACGGTCTCACAGCATGCAATCGTGCCGCCGGTGGCGATCATTAAAATATGAGGCATGATTTTCCTCCTGAAAGTTGTTTTTACGGATAGAAAGCCGGATTAACGGCACTGTGCCTGATAATTTTCTCCCCATTTCCACAGGGCGTCCATCACGGGTTTCAGGCTGTACCCGAGTTCGGTCAGCGTGTATTCCACACGCGGCGGCACCTCGGCATAGACCTTGCGCGTCAGCAGACCGCTGGCCTCCATCTGGCGCAGCTGTGCGGTCAGAACCTTCTGCGTGACGTGCCCGATGGACTTTTTCAGTTCGCCGAAACGCAGGGTGCCGTTCATCAGGTCACGCAGGATGAGCACCTTCCATTTATCGCTGATGAGCGTCAGTGTGGTCTCGACAGGGCAGGCGGGCAGCTCCTGTTTTGCGGTCGATTCGGTCAGTTCCATGAGAAAAACCTCCTTGTTAACGCGATTTACGCCAATAGTATCTTTTGGGTAACTACACCACAATATTGTGCTTACTTTACAGATTGTCACTACGGCTTTATTATAGAATCACCGAAAGGGAAAAGCAATCCCAATATAGAAAAAGAAAATAAAATTTTCATGGAGGTATTTATCATGAGCAAGGTCGTAGAATTTCTGCAGGCAAATCCGGTACAGTATCTGGCAACCGTAGGCCGTGACGGTAAGGCAAAGTGCCGTCCGTTCATGTTCTCGGGCGAGATGGACGGCAAGCTGTGGTTCTGCACGAACAACACTAAGGACGTTTACAAGGACATGCGGAGCAATCCGGAGATCGAAATCTCGGTTTCCAGCCCGGAGTACGCATGGATTCGCCTGCACGGCAAGGCTGTTTTCGAGAACAACATGGCTGCCAAGGAGATGTGCATCCAGAACCCGATCGTCAAGAGCCAGTACGGCGAGGCGACCAACCCGATCTTTGAGGTGTTCTATCTCGAGGATGCACACGGCAGTATCGCTGATTTCTCCGGAAATCCGCCGTATCAGTTCTAAACAGTCCCAATCAGCCTGCAAAGAGCCTGCAGGCTGATTTCTTTTTCCCTCTGCACGAACTGAGTATTGAACTGACTGGCAGGAATAGTGTATACTAATATTCGGTTTAATAAGGGGGTAAAACAATGGATTTTATCAAGAAAAACGGCGCCGGAATGCTGCTGTGCCTGTGCATTGCGATTCCGGCGTGGCTGCTGGGACAGGCGGTGCCGGTTGTCGGCGGACCGGTATTCTCCATCCTGATCGGCATGGTGCTCACGCTGTTCTGGAAGAACAAGACCAAGGTGCAGCCGGGCATCGGTTTTACATCGAAAAAGGTGCTGCAGTACGCGGTTATCCTGCTCGGCTTCGGTCTTAACCTGTCCGAGATTGCAAAGGTCGGCGCACAGTCGCTGCCGATCATCGTTTCGACCATCAGCACCTCGCTCATCGTGTCGTTCGTGCTGTGCAAGGCGATGAAGGTGCCGTCGAACATCTCGACGCTGGTCGGTGTCGGCTCGTCCATCTGCGGCGGCTCAGCGATCGCGGCAACCGCTCCGGTTATCGGCGCGGACGATGAGGAGATCGCGCAGGCGATTTCGGTTATTTTTCTGTTCAACGTCATCGCGGCGCTGACCTTCCCGACGCTCGGCGGCATGCTCGGCATGACTGACCACGGCTTCGGTCTGTTTGCGGGCACGGCGGTCAACGATACCTCGTCCGTAACGGCAGCCGCTTCCGCGTGGGACGGCATCCACGGCAGCAATACGCTGGAAATCGCTACTATCGTCAAGCTGACGCGCACGCTGGCGATCATCCCGATCACGCTCGTACTGGCGCTGTGGCGCACCCACAAGGCCAAGACCGAGCAGAGCCAGGGCGGCGAAGCCTTCTCGCTCAAGCGCGCGTTCCCGATGTTTATCCTGTACTTCGTGCTCGCGTCCATCATCACCACGGTGTGCACCACGGTCGGCGTACCGGCAGGCGTGTTTACGCCGCTCAAGACGCTGTCCAAGTTCTTTATCGTTATGGCGATGGCGGCTATCGGCATGAATACCAATATCGTAAAGCTGGTCAAGACCGGCGGCAAGCCGATTTTCATGGGATTCTGCTGCTGGGTCGCTATCGCGTGCGTCAGCATCGCGATGCAGCACTTGCTCGGGTTCCTCTAAGCGAAAAGAAAAGCACAAAGGACTAATGTCCTTTGTGCTTTTCGCGTTTTTGCTGCTGTTTGAGTGCATAAAGCCGTTTGGCATCGGTCTGTTTGCGCGCACGGCTCCGGCGCTTGCGCACTTGCTTATTCTGCTCCTGCTGGAGCTGCAGCGCCTGCTGCGATTTGGTGCCGATGCCGACTTGCGCGGTCTGCCGTCCGGCTTCCCGCTGTGCCCGTTTGGGATTGCGGTGTGCAGGCTTTACGGCAGTCTCAACAGCCGGACTGAATTGCAATCGGTAGTAGTGCCGCAGCAGGTAAATCAGCAGCTCCGGCTCCTTCGGCTCTGCGCCGAAGGTTACCTTTGCCGCGAATAACCTGCCGTTTTCGATCCGCTCGAATACACCGACCCAGAACGGGTCCTCAAAAAATACGGTCAGTCTGCCAATTACTTTGTCCATTGTTTTTCCCTCCTGAAAAATAAATGAACAAAGAATGGACAACCCGGAGGGGCAGGTTACTTACCCTGCAAAAGCAGGACGGCCGGGCTACCTACCGGCTCTGGTGCACGGAGTGCACGTTGCGTTTTTATCTTTGCAGTTTTATTATAGCATGGAAATGCAGGATGCGGTTGAAGATTTTGATTTGCAGGTTCGATATGCCTGCCTCATAGCATAACAGAAGTCCCTGTACCATACAGCACAGGGACTTGAAAGAAAGAGAGATTTAGGCGTTTTCCATGATGGCCTTAACGGCGGTTGCGGTATCGGTCAGCGGGAACAGCTCATAGCCGACACGGCCGGTGTAGCCGCACTCCTCGAGGTGACGGATAACCTTCTTATAGTTGATCTCACCAGTGCCCGGCTCATGACGGCCCGGAGCATCAGCAACGTGGATGTGGCCGAACGTATCGCCGTAGTTGGAGATGGTATCGCAGATGCAGCCCTCGTTGATCTGCATGTGGTATACATCATACAGCAGCTTGAGACGCGGAGAGCCGATCAGACGAACGATTTCAGCGCCCATCTGGGTGGTAGCGAGGAAGTTGCCGACGTGGTCGGTGGTGATGTTCAGCGCCTCGAGGTTGAGGTTGATCTCTTCCTTCTCGGCCAGCTCAGCGCAGGCGAGCAGCGTGTCGTACATCGAGCACAGCTTTACGGTGTGGGACAGGTTGTCGTAGTGGTTTACTACAATGCCGCCGTCACCCAGTGCGTTGGAGTGGATGGTAACGCTGGCTGCGCCAACCTTCTTAGCCGCTGCGATGGACTCCTTCAGGTAGTCCAGATACTTCTGCTTGTGGGTCGGGTCTACGAGCGAGTAATCCGCGTCGCCGTTGAAGCCGGAAATTGCAATGCCGGCCTTTTCAGCAGCCTCGCGGGTCGCATCCAGATCGCGGATGCGCCAGTCCCAGAACTCTACGGCCTCAAAGCCGTCGTTCTTTGCAGCCTGGAAACGGTCGAGCCAGTCCAGCTCGGTGTAAAGGGTATCGATGCAAGCGCATTTTCTCAGTGCCATAATAAATTACCTCCAAATTTTCTTGTTTCGGTTGTCTTACTCTTGTAAATTGATGATACATCAAGCGCAGCGGATATGCAACGCTGTTTTCCCAAAATTATGCTCCGATGCCGAGCGGAGAGAATGCCAGATAAACCAGCAGCACGCACACGATAACGATCACGCTGACCAGCTTGCTGTACTTCCACGGGGTCAGGTCTACCGCGCCGACATCCTGCTGCACCCAAACCTCAGCGCCCTTGCTCTTGTTGCGGCGGTGCATGAGGTACATGATGAGCATCTCGAGCGGCCACAGGATAGATACGGCGTACAGGTAGTGGATGCTGCCCTCATTGCCGCCGAACAGCGAGTAGCTCGGGGACAGGAGCATGAAACCGCCGTAGCAGATGATGTGGAACACCATGATGAAGCGGGCGCTGTACTTGGGCAGGCAGTTGAAGAAGAAGCCGCCGAATACGCCGGACAGAACCGGCAGGCCAACCAGCATAACGAACGAGTCGAGGAAGGTCTTGAGACCGGCAGGGAAGAAGTAAACCATCGGACCGACGATCACGGAGAAGATGGCGAACACGATGCCGATGTTCTTGCCGACCGAAACCAGCTTGCTCTCGCTTGCATTCTTGTTGATGAATTCCTTGTAGATATCCATGGTGAACATGGTGTTGACCGAGTTGAGAACCGAGTTGAACGAGGACAGGATCGCGCCGAACATAACAGCGGCGAAGAAGCCCATGATTGGCTGCGGTACAACGCGGGTGATGAGTGCCGGGTAGGCATCGTCCATCATGGAAACCTGCGTGCCCTCGATGTTGAAGATCGCGTAAGCGATAACACCCGGCAGAGCGAGGAACATAAAGCCAAGGATTTTCAGGAACGCGCAGTAGAGTGCGCCCTTCTGTGCTTCCTTGAGGTTTTCAGCGGCGAGTACGCGCTGGATGAACGACTGGTGGGTACACCACGACTGGAAGCCGAGGAATACCAGACCGAGGAACACGGTCGGCCACGGAACGGCCGGTGCTTCACTCTGCGCCGGAGCGATAGAGTTGAGCATATCGGCGTGGTTGCGAACGAGGTAGCGCACGCCGTCCATGATGGCCACGCTGCTCTCGCTGCCGGAGGCATGACCGAGCACGTTGAGTGCCAGGAACGGGATCATCAGACCGCCGATCAGCAGGCCCACGCCGTTGATGGTATCCGATACTGCAACAGCCTTCAGACCGCCGAAGATAGCGTAAATCGAGCCGATGATAGTGATAAGGATACACAGGATAACGATGGACTGGAACTTGGTAATGCCGAGGATACCGGACAGATTGAAAATGTTTTCAAACACCAGCGAACCGGAGTAAAGGATTACCGGGATCTGCACGAACAGATACAGAATAATGTAAGCGATGGAGAACCACAGCTTGGTGGGTCGGTCGTAGCGCTCGCCGAGCAGCTGCGGGATGGTGGTGATGCCGCTCTTCAGGTAGCGCGGTGCGGCGAACAGCGCCAGCACGATGAGTGCGGTGGCCGCCATTACTTCGAACGCCATTGGACTCATGCCAATCGCCCAGGTCTGGCCGTTTGTGCCGACAAGCTGCTCTGCAGAAAGGTTGGTCAGCAGCAGCGAGCCTGCGATAACGACACCCGGCAGACCGCGGCCTGCCAGAAAGTAGCCGTCAGCGGTGGTCTGGTCATCGCCCTTGGTCTTAACATAGGAGATGACCGCAACTAAAATCGTAAAAATACAAAGGTTACGCAAGTGAATAACATTTTCTCTGTTCTAACTCCCTCAAATTTGCATAGAAAAACCGTTGGTGCATAGCGCACCAACGGTTTTAGCACATTGCTTAGACTGTGTGCGTGGTGTGAAAATTAAGTTGTGATTAAGCCTCGATCTCGGAGATCTTGACCGGACGGCCCTCGTGCAGAGACTTGGTAGCAGCAGCTGCCATCAGTACCGGATACAGACCGTCCTCGCCGGTAACCGGAGTCTCCTTGTCATTGATAACGGCATCTGCGAACGCCTGCATCTCGGCAACGAATGCGCCGGTGTAGCGGTCCCACATTACCTTGTAGGCTACGCCGTGTACAGCGCCGTCTGCGGTGGACAGAACAGCGGTGTTCGGGGTGTCGTTCTGGTCCTCGGCACAGCCTTCGGAGCCGAATACCTCAACGCGCTGGTCGTAACCGTAAACTGCCTTGCGGCTGTTGTCGATCACGCCGATCGCGCCGTTTGCGAACTTGAGGGTAACGAGCGCGGTATCAACGTCGCCGGCCTCACCGATGCCCGGATCGACCAGAACGGAACCAACTGCATTTACCTCGGTAACTTCGCTGCCTGCGAGGAAGCGGGCCATATCGAAGTCGTGGATCATCATATCGTAGAAGATACCGCCGGAAACCTTAACATAGGATACCGGAGGCGGCTCCGGATCGCGGGAGGAAATCTTGATGATGTTGACCTTGCCGACCTTGCCGTCACGAACCATGTCGTAAACTGCGCGGTGGTTGTGGTCGAAGCGGCGGCAGAAACCGATCTGCAGCTTAACGCCGGCTTCCTTGGCCGCGTTGATGGCAGCGTGAACCTTCTCCAGATCATAATCGATCGGCTTCTCGCAGAAGATGTTCTTGCCTGCGTGAGCAGCCTCGATGATGTACTTGGAATGGGTGTCGGTAGAGGAGCAAATCAGAACTGCATCGATCTCGGGATCGTTCAGAATGTCGTTTGCGTCCTTGGTGGTGTTCGGAATGCCGCAGGACTTGGCAAAAGCCTCGGTCTGCTCATTCATAAACGGGTCAGCGATGGTCTTGATCTCCATCTCCGGTACGAACATGGAAATATTCTTCGCATGTACCTTACCGATACGACCCGCACCGATAATACCTACTTTCATGGGTGTTCCTCCTTAAATGAACATTTGGAATAAAAAGAGAGGTTTGTATGAAGCGTTGGAGCGCGTTTCCATACATAGTTTCCGCCGCAGGCGGTATTAAATCGTGAAGGCGTTGCCTTCACAAAAAAACGCGGAGCATGTATCTGCGTTTTTTTACAAGTAAGAAAATCGGTGTGCCGCTGTGCGACACGCTGATTTTCGCCCGGGAATCATCCGCGGCAAAGCCGCGGTGTTTCCCATCTCCTTGAAATGCGTGCATTTCAAGGAATTATTTCAGCCAGTCTGCGAAGTTATCCAGACGAGCCTGTGCGTTGTCCTTGGTGATGATCTCGGTGCCGGTGTCTACGTCGCCGTACTCCTCGCCGTTCAGGATCTTCACGATGGTCTCAACTGCCTTGTAGCCGATGTCGAAGTTGTTCTGTGCAGCGGTCATGGTCAGCTCACCGTTCAGAACGGCTTCTACTGCGGACTTCTGGCCGTCAAAGCCGAGAAAGATGGTTTTTGCATAGTTCGGATTGTCCTTTGCGGTACGGGCAGCTGCCAGCGCCATATCGTCGTTGTTGGAGCAGATGATGGCAACGCCTTCCGGATACTTGCTCATGATGCCTTCCATCGCGGTTACAGCGAGGTCAGCAGTTGCGTTAGCGTACTGGGTCTCTGCATCAAGGAACTCGCCGCCGGCTTCGTTTACGCCTTCGCGGTAGCCTTCCATGCGGGCGGTGTTGGTTGCGTCACCCTGAACGCCTGCGATCTCGATGCACTTGATATCGGTCCAGCCGGCTGCCTTTGCAGCTTCAACAGCGGCCTTGCCGCCCTCCTTGGCTGCTTCCTTGTTGCCAGTGCCGACGAATGCGAGGCACTTGTCGGAATCAATGCGGGTATCGTATGCTACAACCGGCTTGTCGGTGTTTGCGATAGCGGTTGCAACAGCCTCGGACTGCAGCGGAGCGATCAGGTAACCGTCGTAGGACTCAACCGCAAGGTCGGTCTGGATGGTGTTGAGCTGCTCCTCGTAGTAGGTCTCAGCCGGAGGACCCTTGATGTCCAGGCTGACCTGATCCGGGTGCTCATCCTCATATGCCTCAGCGCCTGCCTGAACAATGTTCCAGAACTCGGCAGCGTTGGTCTTGAGCACCATGCTGATCTTGTACGGGCCGTCATGGGTGGAGGCGGTGTCGCCGCCGTCGGTTGCGGAAGAATCGGTGCCGCCGCCGCAAGCGGTCAGGCTGAGTGCGAGGGCGCTGGTGAGCAGGGCTGCTAACAGTCTCTTTTTCATAGTGTGTCTCCCTTTCTTTTTTCGTTTTTCTTCTCTTGTCTCTCTCTCAGCACTGTGCGATTGTGTGCTATGTGCTGTTTATGTGCTTATTATAGCGAGCGGGTACGAAAGTGTCAACAGGTAATTTGCCGGTGTGGAAATCGTTCGAATGAAAAAATGTCAAAATAAGCGGATAAAATGCGCGTAAAATGCGTATAAATCGAAAAATACAAAACAAATATGCGGGAAACAAGGGCAGTCACAAGGTTCGATGTGTGTAATTGTATATGTCGTACAAAGCACACATTCTGTGAAAAACACAGAATATCGCACATAGTTTTGAAAAAAATGAAAAATAGAGCATAAAGCACCGGATATATCGGAAAACTTGTGCCAAAAGCGGTATGTGCAAATGCACAGAAAGAAGGAAAGCACAGATCCTGTCTTCACAAAGCACAGAAATATGGTATAATAAGCACAGAGAAAAGAAACATCGCAAAGATGCAGGATAATATTAAAGAGTAATTACGAAAAGGTGAAGGACTATGAACAAAAGACCAACGATTCAAACGATTGCTGAGCTTGCGGGTGTTTCCCGCGGCACGGTAGACCGTGTATTAAATAATCGTTCGTATGTGCGCGCGGATGTGCGTGCGCGTGTGCTGAATGCCATTCAGGAGACCGGTTATCTTTCTCCGAAGGAGGCGCATCGGCAGGCCGCAGAGGCAAAGCTGCCGCTCAAACCTGTGCGTTTGGGTGTGCTTTTGCCAAACTGGAGCGGTCCGTTCCACGAGGATGTCCCGAGAGGCATTCAGGCTGCGCGTTCCGAGCTGGAAAAGCGCGATGTTGAGGTGCGTGTGTGCACTTGTGAAACAGATATTCCGCGCGAGACGATCGAGCTGCTGGACGAGCTGGTAAACTGGGGTGCGCAGGGCATCGCACTGTGTGCATTAAATGATATTTCGATCGAAGCACGCATCGGAGAATTGGCCGAACAGGGCATTCCGTGCATCACGTTCAACTCGGATCTGCCGAACAGCCGCCGTCTGTGCTTTGTAGGTCAAAATTACACACAAAGCGGCCGTATTGCCGCCGAGCTGCTCAGCAAGTGCGTGCCGAAAAACGCGCGTGTGCTGGCGATGGCGGGTAATCTGGAGTACGATGGCCACCGCACCCGTTTAGACGGCTTCTGCGAGCATCTAAAGAAAAAGGGCTTCTCTTCCTCGCAGATCGAGATTGAGGAGACCTATAACGACTACCGTTTGACCTATAACCGCGTCACGGCGGCGCTGCAGTCAGACAATCCGCCGGCGGCCATCTATATGGCAAACCGCAGCGTTACCGGCTGCGTGGACGCACTCAAAGCTGCAGGCATGGATCAGCAGGTGCGTGTGATCGCACATGATATGTCGCCGTGCCGCAAGCAAATGCTGCTCGACGGCTCGCTTGATCTGACCATCACACAGGATCTGTTCCGGCAAGGCAGCCAGCCGCTGCGCCTGCTCGCAGACCTGCTGCAGAAGAATATTCAGCCGGAAAACAGTAATAAGGGTTCGGAAATTTCCATTATCTGCGCACAGAATATCGAATAAATAAGCGAAACGGCACAGCGTTGGCTGTGCCGTTTTTCTGTCTCTTTTTGCACCGAATAGATGGGGTACGCGAACTGCGCAGGCGTGTTCGTTCCTAACGGGCGGGGAGTTTTTCACTGAATCTCAGCGAAAGAGTTGCGCTCTGCGGAGCGCGGGAGAGTGCGGCACCCGCCGCAGGGGCAAAAAGGAAGGAACACCTGCGGTTTCCCTTCCTCTTTGAACTCCTGCCTTTCCCTTGTTAGATAGTCTGGCGAAAATCGGAGAGCGGTGACCGCTTCGAAAAAGGGGGAACGGCAGAGGATTTTTCTACCGTAGGGGAGCACAGTGTGCTCCCATTTCGTTACCTCTACGCAGTGCCGGATTCCTTGCTGCTACACAGGTGGTTCAATCAACGCAGGAGTGTTGCGCAACTTTTTCGCACGTTGTAACGCACGGCACCTACGAAGATAAATGGTATTAAATATCTAAATTCGCAGGTGCTGTCTATTATATAACGTGCCAACGAATTGTGCGGCACTATTATCCCCCAGGGGACCTTCTCTTGCCCTACGGGCAATTCACCTTGTGCCGCACCCAGCGTAGACTAACCGCATGTGTAGCAGTACGAAAACAGCTTGAGCGGCTAAGAAAAAGAAATGGGCGGACCCAAAGGTCCGCCCTGCGGAAGAGGAACCGTACGCTCGTTCCTTTATAGTCTCAGTTCTGAACAGCCGCCGTGCTATCCCAAAAGGGAAATGGGAGATTCACAAGAGGGTAAAAACCGTAGGTTGTTATCCTCTTGTGCCCTCAGCGGGAAGCGTTCATCTGCCATGCGAAATGGTCGCAATGCAGCAATTCCTCCGCTCTGTGCGAGCACGGCTCATCCAGATACTCACGGTACAACGCCTGAACCGCCGGATTTTCGTGCGAAAAACGCAGCGGTGCATTCTGATCGAGTCGGAACAAAACCTTGCCGCGGTCGGCGGCCTTTTCGCGGTCGGTGCCGTCCACCGGCTGACCGCCGCCGCCTGCACAGCCGCCCGGACATGCCATGATCTCCACAAACTCATAGTGTACCTCACGGCGCTGCAGCGAGTGCAGAAGCTGACGTGCGTTGCCCAGTCCGCTTGCTACCGCGCAGCGCACAGTCCGGCCTGCCAGCTCGAACGTCGCTTCGCGCCACGGCAGCGGAGAAATCGTGCCGTCGTCACGCACCTCGCGGAATGCATCCGGCGACGGATTTTCGCCGGTGGTGAGGAAGTACGCCGAACGCAGCGCGGCCTCCATAACGCCGCCGGTCGCGCCGAAAATAACGCCTGCGCCGGTGCCGTCGCCCAGCGGAGAATCAAACGCGGATTCCGCGATGTTTTCCACATCGAGGTGCTCGGCACGCGCCATGCGCGCCAGCTCTCGGGTGGTGATGACCAGATCGACATCGCTGCCGTGACCGGCCGAATCCATGCTCGGCAGCTCGCGCTCGGCCTTTTTTGCGATGCACGGCATGATGGAGATGCTGTAAATTTTGTCCGCATCCACGCCGAGGTTGTGTGCCAGCCAGGTCTTGCCGACCGCGCCGAACATCTGCTGCGGCGACTTAGCGGTGGACAGACGGCCGGTCATTTCCGGGAACTGCGACTTCAAAAAGCGCACCCAGCCCGGGCAGCACGAGGTAAACATCGGCTGATTGTCCAGATCGCCCGCCTGAAGACGCTGGAGCAGCTCGGTGCCCTCTTCCATGATGGTCAGATCGGCGGAAAACGTGGTGTCGAACACATAATCTGCGCCCAGCTTGCGCAGAACGGACACCAGCTGACCGACGGTTGCCTTGCCGGTCGGCATGCCGAAGGCTTCGCCCCATGCAGCACGCACGGCCGGAGCAATCTGCACAATGGTCACGCGGTCCGGATCGCCAAGCGCAGCATATGCCTTCTGCGTGTCATCGCGTTCGCGCAGAGCGCCGGTCGGACAGTGCGTGATGCACTGTCCGCACAGCGAGCAGTCCGCCTGCTTGATCACGCGGTTTCCCGAAACATCAATGGTGGTGCGCGCACCCGAGCCGCTGATATCCCAGACGGACAGCGACTGCACCTTGTCGCATACCTGAATGCAGCGCATGCACTTGATGCACTTGTTTACATCGCGGTAGAGCGGGAACGTGGTCGTCCAGTCTGCCTTTTTGCCGCGTGCAAGGTCGGTGGGGTAGGAAACACCCAGAATGCCCATATCGTTTGCAATCTTCTGCAGCTGGCAGGTGCCCGAGCGGATACAGGTCGCGCACTTGTTGTCGTGCTGCGAGAGAATAAGCTCCATATTGACGCGGCGCGCCTCGAGTGCACGCGGAGAATTGGTGCGGATGACCATGCCTTCACGCACAACGTTGTTGCACGAGGGAACCAGCTTGCCCTCGCCCTCGACCTCGACACAGCAGACGCGGCAGGCGGAGATTTCGTTCAGCTCTTTTAGGTAGCACAGGCTGGGGATTTCGATATCGACAGAGGCGGCGGCATCCAGAATGGTGGTGCCTTCCGGTACAGTCACCGGGATAGAATTGATCGTCAGATTTACCATTTAGAAGAACGCCCTCCCTTGAAAATACCGTAGCCGAAGTGGTCGCAGCGCAGACAGCGGGAGGTCTCCTGATGAACCTCCTGCTCGGTCATGCCGCACTTTACCAGATCAAAGTTGCCGACGCACTCCTCGGCGGGTCTGCTGCGCAGCTCGATGCGGCCGCAGGCCGGCATGTTGGTCAGATGCGGTGCCGGAATCTCAACATCGCTCTTGATAACGTGACGGAAGCCGAGGTGTGCGTCAATGTTGGCCGCAGCCACCTTGCCGGCGGCTACCGCGCGGATAACGGTCGCCGGACCGGTAACGGCATCGCCGCCCGCGAATACATGCGGGGTGTTCGGCACAAATGCGTCGGATTCGGCCTGAATCTTGCCGCGCACGACCGGAGCGATCTGCTCGAACGGCTTTGCGTCGATGGACTGGCCGATGGCTACGATAACGACATCGCACGGTGTGCGGAGCAGCGGCTGATCGGCATCGTAGGGACGCGGACGACCGTCCTTGCCGTAGGCGCCGATGACCTGCGGACGCGTCCACAGAGCGGTAACGCGGCCTGTTTCATCGGTCTCAATGTGATCGGGCGCCTGCAGCGAGAGAATCTGGCAGCCTTCACTCTGTGCTTCCTCGATCTCCTCTGCGAGTGCGGTCATATCGGTCACGCGCCGGCGGTAGACGCACGTTACTGCGGAGGCACCGAGACGGATTGCGGTTCGGGTTGCATCCATCGACACGTTGCCGCCGCCGATGACGCAGACGCGCTTGCCCTTGAAGTCCGGCACGCGGCCCTCGCCGATGTCGCGGAGCAGCTGCACCGCGGAGTGTACGCCGACTGCGTCCTCGCCGGGAATGCCAATCTTCTTGTCGTTATGCGCACCGATGGAGATGTAAACCGCATCGTACTGGTTCTCAATCTCAGCGAACGAAATATCGCGGCCGATGGAAACGCCGGTATGCACCTCAATGCCGGTGGACAGGATGAAGTCGATGTCCGCATCCAGCTTGTCCTGCGGCAGACGATAATCCGGAATGCCGTAGCGCAGCATGCCGCCGAGCTTGGGACGCTGGTCATAGACTACGACCTGGTGACCCATCAGCGACAGAAAATACGCCGCCGACAGACCGCCCGGTCCGCCGCCGATGATGCCGATGCGCTTGCCGGTCGAAGGTGCGGAATCCGGCGGCGTGGTGTTGTCCGCGTGGTCGCACGCGAAACGCTTGATGCCGCAGATGTTGACCGCATCGTCCACCATGCTGCGGCGGCAGTGTGCCTCGCACGGGTGCTCGCAGACATAGCCGCATACGGTCGGGAAGGGGTTGTCCTTGCGGATCAGGCGCACGGCGTCATTGTAACGGCCGGCACGCACGAGTGCAATGTAGCCCGGAATATCCACTCCGGCCGGGCACAGTGCCACACACGGCACCGGATGATCCCAGCCGAACAGGCAGCGGCCGCTCTCCACATGGGAGAGGTAGTCATCGCGAAAGCCCTGCACGCCCTGCAGAACCATGCGGGCAGCCTCATAGCCGATGGCGCAGTCCGCCGTATCCTGAATAACACGGGCGGTTTTCTCGATCAGGTCAATGGTCTCCGGTGTTGCGGTGGAGTCCAGCACCTGCTCGAGCAGAGTGGTCAACTGCCCCAGACCGATGCGGCACGGAACACATTTGCCGCAGGTCTGTGCATGGCACAGACGCAGGAACGACAGCGACATATCCACCGGACACAGACCCGGAGGACTGGCGCTGATGCGCCGCTCGATATCGCGGTACAAGCCGGCAATGACGGTCTCAGCCTTGCCCGGCGTTTCAATGGATAAACGACTCAAAAAAGTCCCCTCCCTTTCTTGTAGAAACATATTAAAATAATAGAACTTTTTGGCAGATAAGTCAATCGTAACTCAGCGATTTTGGAGAAAATACCAATAAAAAGCTGCTTATAGTGGCGGCTGGAGAACGGATATGCTATACTGACAGAAAAAGAGAAGGAGAGCGAAGCTATGCGCATCATCAATTTCGGTTCGCTGAATATAGATAAGGTATATCAGGTGGAGCAGTTTGTACGGCCGGGACAGACCATCACCGCGAAGGACTATGCCGTGGCTGCGGGCGGCAAGGGGCTCAACCAGTCACTGGCAGCGGCTCGAGCGGGCGCAGAGGTGCTGCACGCGGGCGCGATCGGCGCGGAAGGCCGCTTTATGGCCGATCTGCTGCGGGAATCCGGTGCGGATACCTCGCTGCTGCGCGAGGTGGACGGGCCGTCCGGACATGCCGTTATCGAGATAAGCGCCGCCGGTCAGAACCGGATTATCGTGTTCGGCGGCGCAAACCGAAGCATGACGAGCGAGTATATCGAGCGGGTGCTCGACACCGCGCAGCCGGACGACTGGGTGCTGCTGCAGAATGAGGTCAACCTCGTGCCGGAGATCATCCGCCGTGCGCATGAAAAGGGACTGCGGGTGGTGTTCAATCCGTCTCCCGTGCCGGAGAATACCGAAAAGCTGCCGCTTGCGTGCGTCAGCCTGTTTATGGTGAATGAAATCGAAGCGGCACAGCTTGCGGGAACGGATGCAAATGCAGATTTCGAGGATACGCTGACGGCTTTGCGGGCAAAATATCCGAATGCGTCGGTCGTTATGACCGTCGGCGCGGACGGTGTGCTGTATGATGGAGAGGAAGGTCGGTTTCAGCTTCCTGCATTTAAGGTAAAGGCCGTGGACACCACCGCTGCCGGAGATACCTTCTGCGGATACTTTCTTGCGGCGGTCAGCGCAGGGAAATCGGTGCAGACCGCACTGCAGGAGGCTTCGGCGGCATCCGCTCTCGCAGTCTCGCGCACAGGCGCGGCTCCCTCGGTGCCGACAGCAGACGAAGTACGGGAATTTCTGCGCAGGCACGCATAAATCATCGGAAACGGGGCAAACTGAATTTCCGAAAGGAGTGTATCGGTATGCACATTACAATCGAACGAGACGGCTGTATTTCCTGCGGTCTGTGTGAAGGAACCTGTCCTTCCGTGTTCCGCATTGCGGAGGACGGCCTTGCCGAAGTCCATCATCAGCCGGAGACCGCAGAGGAGCAGGCGGGTGCGCAGGAGGCCGCAGGCGGCTGTCCGGTGGCCGTCATTCATGTCAGCTGAGAACGTAAGCGTAAAGGCAGACCGTCGGGTCTGCCTTTTTACATCGACCGCAAGAATTTGAAAGTTTGCCCGAGAGCTCCGCTCATATCCCGCCAATAGGGGCGTTCTTTTCGCAAGAATGCTCTGTTTTTTCAGTCCCCGAAACGCTACAATAGAATCATCAAATGGAGAGCGGCAAAACCGCCGCGTAAGAGAGAGAGAGAGTTACATATAAAAAAGGAGAGAATATACCATGAAAACTGTTAAGGTTGGTTCGGTAGGTCTGGGTCGTCTGGGTTATGAGCACGCGAAGAACCTTGCAACGCAGGTTCCGGGCTGCGAACTGGCAGCTATCTGCGACGTAGATGCAAACCGCGTAAAGGAAGTTGCGGCAGAGCTCGGCGTGCCGAATACTTACACTGATTTTGAGGAAATGTGCAAGAATTCGGAGCTGGACGCGATCGTTATCGTTTCCCCGTCCTTCCTGCACTGCCAGCAGATTGAAATTGCCATGAACCACGGCAAGCATGTGTTCTGCGAGAAGCCGCTCGGCACGGATGTTGCACAGTGCAAGGCTGCCGAGAAGGTCATCGAGGCACATCCTGACCTGATTTTCCAGCTTGGCTTCATGCGCCGCTTTGACAAGTCCTACGCCGAGGCAAAGCGCAGGATTGACAACGGCGATATCGGCAAGGTTGTTCTGGTTCGCTCCTACACGCAGGACCCGCGTTCCACCATCGAGTCTACCCTCAAGTTTGCACCGCACTCCGGCGGTCAGTACCTCGATATGTGCGTACATGATATCGACCTCATCCGCTGGTTCACCGGCTCGGATGTCAAGAATGTATGGGCAATCGGCGGCGTATTCGAGTTCGACCTGTACAAGGAGCTGAACGATGCGGACAACGCAGCTGCTACCATCCAGATGGAGAACGGCGCAATGGGCTTCATGTTCACCAACCGCACCCATGCCGCAGGCTGCAATGTCGAGACCGAGATTATCGGCACCCACGGCACGCTGCGCATTGCAAACGTCGGCGCAAAGAACCTGCTGAATATCGTGGACGAGCACGGCTCCCGCGAGGAGTATTATCCGGACTTCATGAGCCGCTGGCACGAGGCTTTCGTAGCCGAGATGGCTGCCTTCACCGGCCATGTCCGCGACAACACCAAGCCGGCTGACCTCACCGTTTATGACGGCACCGCCGTTTCCGAGGCTGCTTACCGCTGCAAGGAATCCTTCGAGACCGGCAAGATGCTGCCGATTCGATAAAATCAGCATAGAGAAAGCCTGTCACCATAGGTGGCAGGCTTTCTGTTATCCGCAGCCCTGCCGGACCGCAGCGGGCGAAGCGCTGCATTGAGTTTTCATCGCAGGAGCGCTATAATGAGTTTATCTGATTATATGTACCGCGATCTGACAAAAGGCAGTATCGCCAAAGGTTTGATCTGGTTTGCGCTGGCAGGGCCGGTCGGTGAGGTTGGTATCCGGATTGCTATCCCGACCGGCTGGTTTTTCACGGATACTATCTCCGTCGCAGAAAGGCGCTTTTGCCGCGAAATTGAGGGAAAAGGAGCGTTTTTATGATTCAATGCTTTGTGAAAAAGGAATATGAAGCGCCATTCGGTCTGACGCAGATGCCGCGTCTGTTTTCGGTCAGCCGCACAGATGAGAAGGCATCGGCGCATCCGCGCGTTATGCACGCACATGATGATTTAGTGGAAATTGTACTCGTGCGAGGCGGCGAGAGCCGCTATTTTGTCGGCGGCACGCCGTATGAGGCACGCCGCGGCGATCTGTTTATCTTCAACAGCCGCGTCGTGCACGATGAGCCGTCCGGACCGGATCGTCCGGTGGCAACCTCGAGTCTGGCGCTTGGCGGACTGGCTGTGCCCGGACTGCGCGAAAATACGCTGATCGCGGAGGATTCGTGTCCGGTGTGCCGCCTGATCGAGCCGCAGACCGTGCGGCTGGAGCATCTGTACGACGTGCTTTACAATGAACTGACCGAGGGCAACGACGACGGTGCACATCATCTTCTGCTTGCGATCCTGACGCTTGTGCAGCAGTTCCGCGCGACCGCAGCCGAGGGCAGCACGCACAGCGGCAATGCCTTTGCACAGCGTATCAAGGATTACATCGACAAGCATTTTGCGGACGAATTTTCTCTGCAGCAGATGGCGGATGCGCTGCACGTCAGTCCGTACTATCTGGCGCATATCTGCAAGGAAGTGACCGGATATTCGCCGCTGCAGTATGTTCTGCGCCGCAGGATTGGCGAAGCGCAGACGCTGCTCATCACAACTGATTTGCCGGTAACGCGGATTGCATCGCAGGTGGGGTATGACAACCCGAGCCATTTCAATGCGCAGTTTTCCAAGGCGGTTGGTATGGCACCGAGGACTTTCAGAAAAGAGTATGTTTTTCATAAGTAACCGCCATACCCACGGCGGTGGGCAAGAGGATAGACACCTGCGGTTTCTACCCTCTTGTGCGCACCGCCGCGCAGGCGAGTTCCGTTCGCCTTTCAGGCGGAAACCCTGTGTATCAGCACAGACTATATGGTATACAAAAGGCTCCCATTCCAACCGGAACGGGAGCCTTTCTATATAAGAGGTGCAAAGAGTATGTGTTATTCGGTCTTCATATACAGCATGCGGATCGAATTGAGCACGCACAGCATAGCCACGCCGGTATCGGCGAATACGGCCAGCCACATGGATGCGATACCGAACAGACCGAGGATCATAACGAGGATCTTGACCGCGAGTGCAAACACGATGTTCTCCTTGGAGACGATATTCGCCTTGCGGGCGATCTTGACCGAGATCGGGATGGAAGTCAGGTCGGCCTTCATGAACACCACATCTGCGGCCTCGATTGCCGCATCTGCGCCGCTGCCCATTGCCGCGCCGACGTCTGCACCGGCGAGTACGGGAGCATCGTTGATGCCGTCACCGACGAACATAACCGCACCGCGCTTCTCGCGGATATCGGTCAGCGCCGATAGCTTATCCTGCGGGAGCAGGCGGGCACGCACTTCGTCAATGCCGACTTCCTGCGCAACCGCGTCCGCACTGGCCTGACCGTCACCGGTCAGCATGGCGGTGGTGAGTCCCTGAGCCTTCATGCGGCTGATTGCGGAGTTGGCATCTGCCTTGATGGTATCGGAAATGTCAACATGACCGAGAAAGTGACCGTCCATCGCCAGCAGCACTTCCGTGCTGCCCGGGGTGCCGTGGTAGCCGGAAAGGTCGATATTATTGCGCTCCATCAGCTTTACGTTGCCGCAGAGTATAGTTTTGCCTTCAAGCTCGGCGAAAACGCCTTCGCCGGCCTGCTCGCGGATGTTCTCAACCGTTGCACCAACGGCAACAAGAGAAAAGTCGCCGGCCTTTGCCGCGGACGTTTTGCGCTCCTCGTAGGAGTTGATGATGGACTTGGCGATCGGGTGGGTGGAAGCGCCTTCACAGGCGGCAGCCAGCCACAGAAGCTCATTCTCATCGAGCGGAACGCCCTGCGCCGGAACGACCTTCTGTACCACAAAGTTGCCCTTGGTGATGGTGCCGGTCTTATCCATAACGATGGTCTTAACGTTATTCAGTGCTTCCAGAGAAGCGCCGCCCTTGAACAGGATACCGCGTCTGGAGCCTGCGCCGATGCCGGAGAAGTAGGTCAGCGGTACGCTGAGCACCAGTGCGCACGGGCAGGAGATTACAAGGAAGGTCATCGCGGTGTAGACCCACTTGTGCCACTCGCCGGTAACAAGGCTCGGGATAATGGCGGTCAGCAGGGCAATCGCAACAACAGCCGGGGTGTAAACGCGGGAGAAACGGGTGATAAAGCGGTCGATCTTCGGCTTGCGGGCCGCTGCATTCTCCACGCTGTCGAGAATACGCTGTACCATGCTCTCAGCGAGAATGTGGGTAACACGCAGCTTGATCGCACCGTCGGTGTTGACACAGCCGGAGGTTGCCTTGTCGCCGGCAGCGACACGAACCGGAACCGGCTCACCGGTAACAGCCGAGGTATCCAGACGGCTTTCGCCTTCGACAACCTCGCCGTCCAGCGGAACGCGGTCGCCCGGGCGCACCAGAACAATGTCGCCCTCCTGTGCGTCCTCGGCCGGAATAACCTCGATTTTGCCGTTGTCCTTGACCAGATTTACCGTCTCGGGACGCAGGTCGATCGCGTCCATGATCTGCTTGCGCGAACGGTCAACCGCACGATCCTCAAAGTATTCGCCGACTCGGTAGAACAGCATAACGCCGACAGCCTCGTCGAACGAGCCGACCGCCCATGCACCGATGGTTGCAACGGCCATCAGGAAGTTTTCGTCAAATACCTGACCGCGGCCGATGTTCTTGACAGCCGTCAGCAGGACATGGCGGCCGAGCAGCAGGTAAGCCGCGATGAGCAGCACCAGCTTGACAGCCATGGCCGGAATGAGCAGACCGGCAACGAACAGCGCTGCACCGATGAGCATTTCGGCAAGCGGATGGCTGCTGCTCTCTTCCTTTTCCTCCTCGGGAGCGATTACCTTGACTTCGCTCTCGATATTTGAGCAGATTTTACGGATTTCGGGAAGCAGTGCATCAGGATTGTCGCCCTTGACGCGCAGCTGCTTGGTCTCATAAACCAGTACGCAGTCATCGATACCGTCGAGCTGACTGATCTGGTGCTGCATTTTCGCGGCACAGTGCGCACAGCCAAGGTTTTCGAGCGTGTAAACGCGCTGACCGTCCTTGCCGTAGTGCTTGGGCCTGGGTGCAATGACCTTGGCTTCACTCTCAATGCCGGAGCAGATTTTGCGGATTTCAGGCAGGAGCGCATCCGGATTTTCGCCGGTTACGCGCAGCTGCTTGGTCTCAAATACGAGAACGCAGTCCTCCACGCCCTCGAGTTCGCTGATGCGCTGCTCCATTTTTGCCGCGCAGTGTGCACAGCCGACATTCTGCAGCGTGTAAACGCGCTTGACGCTGTGCGCGCCTGCAGAATGTTCGTGGTGGTGGTGCTCGTGCTCTTCGTCCTCATCGTGGTGGTGATGGTGTCCGCAGCCGCAATCGCAGTCATCGTCATGATGGTGGTGGTGGTGCTCGTGCTCCTCGTCCTCATCGTGGTGATGATGATGTCCGCAGCCGCAGTCGCAGTCATCGTCATGATGGTGGTGCTCGTGCTCCTCGTCCTCATCGTGGTGGTGATGGTGTCCGCAGCCGCAGTCGCATTCATCGTCATGATGATGGTGGTGCTCGTGCTCCTCGTCCTCATCGTGGTGGTGATGGTGTCCGCAGCCGCAATCGCATTCATCTTTATCGTGTTCGTGATGATGATGTTCGTGCTCATGCACTTTTTCATTTAATAAGGTATCCTCATGCTTGTGTTCGTCTGCCATTTCGGATCGCCTCCTGTCGGTGATGGTTGATGATATATGAACAATTGTTCATATGTTCATGTATTCATATTATAACCGAAGAAAGGGAAAGTCAATAGCAGTATACGAAAAATGTGCACAAAAGGCAGAGGGCAAAACTTCGCATTTTGCGCGCAGTTCAGCCGGTTTTGCGAAAAATGCAAGCCGGAAAGGGAATACCTGCATCCGTTTAAACTGACTGAACCCGAGCGTTATTCACAAAGAAAAAGCGGATAAAAATGATAGACTTAACAAGATGTACAAAGTTTATCTGTATTTTATTCGATTTTTTTTTGCTTTTGGTCTTGCCAATACTGTACAAAAAACAGTATAATCTATACTGTAAGGCTATGCTCCACGCGTAGCCAGCCAATTTCTGAAGAAGAGGAAGCCGGGCGCGCGTCCGGTTCTTCTTGCGCAAAATATTAGAGAGGTGAAAGAAATGGCGTATTCGTTCCGTGGCGGCATACACCCGGGTACTCACGCAGACCCGGGCTATAAATCCGCGACAAACACCAAGCCGATCGAGAAGCTGGCATTGCCTGATGAGGTAATCCTGCCGGTTTCCATGCACATCGGCGCACCGGCAAAGCCGATCGTTTCGGTCGGCGACACCGTGGACCTGGGACAGCCTATCGCGGAAGCCGGCGGCTTTGTCAGCGCTCCTGTCCATGCTACCGTTTCCGGCAAGGTAAAGGCAATCGAGCCTCGCCTGCATCCGAACGGCAGCAAGGTTCTGTCCATCGTAATTGAAAATGATGGCGAGGACCGCAAGCACGAGTCCGTGCATCCCTACGACTTCGCTTCCATGAGCAATGAGGAGCGTATCGAGTGCATCCGTTCTGCCGGCATCGTCGGCCATGGCGGTGCAACCTTCCCGACCCATGTCAAGATCCAGTCCGGTATCGGCAAGTGCGACACGGTCATCATCAACGCTGCAGAGTGTGAGCCGTACATCACGTCCGACCATCGCCTGCTGCTCGAGCGTCCGGAAGAGACCATCGGCGGCCTGAAGATGCTGGCCGACATCATGGGCGTACAGACCGCGATCATTGCGATCGAGGAAAACAAGAAGGATACCTTCGCCAAGATCGAAGAGCTGATCGCGGATGATCCGCGCCTCAAGCTGTATCCGCTGACCTGCAAGTACCCGCAGGGTGCTGAGAAGCAGCTGATCAATGCCTGCACCGGCCGTGAAGTTCCGTCCGGCAAGCTGCCGGCAGACGCCGGCTGCGCGGTATTCAACGTAGATACCGCAGGTGCGGTTTACCGCCGCTTCACCACCGGCATGCCGGTCATCCGCCGTATCGTTACCATCTCCGGTTCCGCTGTTGCCGAGCCGAAGAACCTCGAAGCACGCATCGGCACCCCGATCGAAAAGCTGATCGATGCCTGCGGCGGCTTCAAGGAAGCTCCGAACAAGCTCCTTGCCGGCGGCCCGATGATGGGCAACGCCCAGTTCTCTCTGGATGCCCCGGTTGTCAAGGGCACCAACGCATTCCTCGCCTTTGCAGGCAATGAGGATAAGCGCGTTAAGGATCCCCAGTGTATCCGCTGCGGCAAGTGCATCAACGCCTGCCCGATGCATCTCCTGCCGATCTACATGAATGTATACGGCAAGCAGGAGGATCTGGACAACGCCGTTGACTGCGGCATGATGGACTGCATCGAGTGCGGCTCCTGCGCTTACGTCTGCCCGGCTCGTATCCCGCTGGTTGCACAGTTCCGTCTGACCAAGGGCAAGATCCAGGCTAAGCGTGCTGCAGAGCGCGCCAAGGCTGAGGCTGAGAAGAAAAAGGCCGAGGCGGAGGCTGCTGCAAAGGCAGAGGCTGAAAAGCCCGCAGAGAACAAGTAAGGAGGAAAACGAAAATGGCTTATGATCTTAGCAAAGTAGTCGTAACCTCCTCGCCGCATATCAAGGCGGATGATGACACCCGGAGCCTTATGCTCGATGTGCTCATCGCACTTGTTCCGGCACTGGCGGTTGCAGTTTACACCTTCGGCGCTCGTGCGCTGATCCATGTTGTTATTGCAATGGTGGCAAGCCTTGTGTTTGAGACCATTTACAACAAAATCGTTCATCACCCGAACACCGTAGGCGACCTGTCCTGCCTGGTTACGGGCGTACTTATCGCATTCAACATTCCGGTTGCAGCTCCGCTGTGGCTGAGCGCTTTCGGTGCTCTGTTCGGCATCATCGTTGTTAAGATGCTGTTCGGCGGCATCGGCAAGAACTTTATGAACCCGGCACTCGGTGCCCGTGCGTTCATGATGGCATCCTGGGCCGGTTTCATGACCACCTGGACTGCTCCGCATGCAAACCTGCCGCTGTTCGGCAACGTAACCGTTACCGACGCAATCTCCACCGCAACTCCGCTGGCTACCCTCAAGACCGGTGCTGTACCGGCTGATACCGGCCTGCTGGAGATGCTGCTCGGCCAGACCGGCGGCGTTATCGGTGAGACCTCCGCGCTGGCTCTGCTGGCAGGCGGCGTTTACCTGCTGTGGCGCAAGGTTATCACCATCAACATTCCGGCAGCTTACATCCTTACTGTTGCTGTCATCACCTTCCTGTTCCCGCTGTCCGGCGATGTTTCCCGCGTACAGTGGATGCTCAGCCAGGTACTGTCCGGCGGCCTGATGCTCGGCGCGATCTTCATGGCTACCGACTACGTTACCAGCCCGGTTACCCCGAAGGGCCAGATCATCTTCGGCGTTGGCTGCGGTCTGCTGACGGTATTCATCCGCTACTTCGGCGGTCTGCCGGAGGGCGTATCCTACTCCATTCTGATCATGAACACGCTGGTTTGGGCAATCGACAAGAAGACCCATCCGCGCAAGTTCGGCTATCAGCTTGACAAGGCTAAGAAGGAGGCGCAGTAAATCATGGATAACAGCAAAAAGGAAGGCGGCATCGTACAGCTTGTCGTCGTACTGGGCCTCATCACGTTCATCTGTGCACTGCTGCTGGGCGTTATCAACGGTGTAACCGCGGATAAGATCACCCAGAACGGTATCGAAACCCGCAACGCAGCAATGGCAGAGATCATCCCGGACGCTGATTTCGAGGATCTCGGCACCGCACTGTCCGCTGAGGACGTTGCAGCCGCTGGCGTAACCCTGCCGGCAGGCCGTACCGCTGCTCAGATCGACGGCGTTTACAAGGCAACCAAGGACGGCGAAGAGATCGGCTACTGCGTACAGGTTGAGCCGAAGGGCTTCGGCGGCAACCTGACGATGATCGTCGGCATCAATGCGGACGGCACCGTTGCAGGTGCAAAGGTAACCTCTCACGCTGAGACCCCGGGCCTCGGTGCGAAGAGCCAGGCAGACCCGAACTGGATCACCCAGTTTGCAGGTCAGACTGCTGACGGTCAGCTCAAGGTGGCCAAGGACGGCGGCACGATCAATGCGATCACCGGCGCTACCATCACCTCCCGTGCTGTAACCGACGGCGTTAATACTGCGGCAGCATATGTCGCTACTCTGGGTTAAGGAGGAAAAGCCAAATGAAATTTTCTGAACAGCTGAAATCGGGCGTTATCCTCGATAACCCGGTTTTCATGCAGACGATCGGTCTTTGCCCGACGCTGGCAACCACCACTTCTCTGCAGAATGCGATCGGCATGGGCGCGGCGGCTACCGTCGTTCTCATCTGCTCCAATATCGTTATTTCCGCGATGCGCAGAATTATCCCGGATAAGATCCGTATCGCAGCATTCATCACGATCATCGCAACCTTCGTAACCATGATCGACCTGTCCATGCAGGCATTCCTGCCGTCGCTGGCATCGTCCCTTGGTCTGTTCCTGCCGCTGATCGTAGTAAACTGCATCATCCTCGGCCGTGCCGAGGCGTATGCTTCCAAGAACAAGGTTCTGCCGTCCGCACTCGACGGTGTTGTAATGGGTCTGGGCTTCACCTTCGCTCTGGTACTCATGGGCTTCTTCCGTGAGCTGCTCGGCGCAGGCACCATCCTGTCCGGTTACGTTAACGGCGTAAACGGCATCGCAGTTCCGTTCTTCCACTCCAACCCGATGGTCATGATGATCCTGCCGGCCGGCGGCTTCCTCATGATGGGCTTCATCCTGGCTGCGATCCAGAAGATCATGGCTCGAAAGGAGGACAAGTAAGTGTTTAATTTACCTGCCTCTATGGGTTTGACCGATATCCTGTCGCTCGCAATCGCGGCAATCCTGGTCAACAACTACATTCTCGTTCAGTTCCTCGGCTGCTGCTCGTTCTTCGGCGTATCCAAGAAGACCGACACCGCGCTCGGCATGGGCATGGCGGTTATCTTCGTTATGGCGATCGCTTCCGCAGCATCCTGGGCTGTACAGTACTTCATTCTCGAACCCCTGGGTCTGGGCTACATGCAGACCATCGCGTTCATTCTCGTAATTGCAACGCTGGTTCAGTTCGTCGAGATGTTCATGAAGAAGGCTATGCCGTCGCTGTACTCTGCGCTCGGTATCTTCCTGCCGCTGATCACCACCAACTGTGCGGTGCTCGGTGCTGCTAAGACCAACATTTCCAACAGCTATTCTTTCATCGGCTCTCTGGTATACGGCGTTGCAGCCGGTGTCGGCTACACGCTGGCAATCGTGCTGTTCGCTTCCATCCGTGAGCGTCTGGACGCTACTTCCAAGTGCCCGAAGTGCTTTGAAGGCTTCCCGATCTCGCTGGTTGCAGCAGCGCTGCTGGCTATGTCCTTCATGGGCTTCTCCGGCCTGTCGATTTGGTAAGGGAGGACACAAGAAATGGATATGCAAAATGTTATTTACGCGGTAGCGGTACTGTTCATCATGGGTATCGTTTTCGCAATCCTGCTCGGCGTTGCCGCTAAGGTTTTCGCCGTAGAGGTTGACGAGCGCGTACCGCTGGTACGCGAGTGCCTGCCGGGCGCTAACTGCGGCGGTTGCGGCTTCCCGGGCTGTGACGGTCTGGCTGCTGCAATCGTAGAGGGCCGTGCGCCGGTAAATGGCTGCCCGGTCGGCGGTGCTGCTGCGGCTGAGAAGATCGCAAAGGTACTCGGCGTTGAGGTTGCTGCCGGCGACCGTCAGGTTGCACACGTTTACTGCAACGGCGGCTGCAACGCAAAGGACAAGGCAAACTACGAGGGTCTGCAGGACTGCAACGCTGCAATGCGTGTAGCAAGCGGCCCGAAGGCATGCTCCTTTGGCTGCATGGGTCTCGGCTCCTGTGTAAAGGCCTGTGCGTTTGACGCAATCCACATTGTGGACGGCGTTGCAAAGGTTGATACCGACAAGTGTGTTGCTTGCGGCAAGTGTGTTTCCACCTGCCCGAAGAAGATCATCAACCTGGTATCCGAGGTCAAGAAGGTTCACGTTAACTGCGTGAACAAGGACAAGGGTCCGGAAGTAATGAAGGTTTGCTCCAACGGCTGTATCGGCTGTAAGATGTGCGAGAAGACCTGTAAGTTCGATGCAATTCACGTAGTAGACGGCGTTGCCAAGATCGACTACGACAAGTGCAAGAACTGCAAGATGTGCACCAAGGTATGCCCGAAGGGCTGCATCGAGCCGGTTCCGACCGAGGAAGAGAAGGCCAAGTTCAAGGAAATGCAGGCTAAGCAGGCTGCTGCTGCCAAGGCTAAGGCTGAGGCTGCAAAGCAGGCCGCTGAAGCAAAGGCTGCTGAGGACAAGTAATGACCGATCATCTGCACCCTGTGCTGGATGACGCTGCGATCGCCCGCATGACGAGTCTTGCACTCGCCCATGTGGGCGACGCTGTTTATGAGATACTCGTGCGCACGCATCTGGCGTGCGGCGGCACTCAGACCGCGAAAAATCTGCACAGCCGTACGATCCAGCTCGTTCGTGCGTCCGCGCAGGCGGAAGCGGTAAAGCGCATTCAGCCTATGCTCGATGAAGACGAGCAGACCGTTCTGCGTCACGGACGCAACGCAAAGCCGAAATCCGTGCCGAAGTCGGCCTCCGTGGCAGAGTATGCCTACGCGACTGCACTCGAGGCGCTGTTCGGCTGGCTGTACCTCAAGGGACGCTATGAGCGTATCAATGAGCTGTTTGAGGTTATCTGTCAAGGGTTTGACGCGAAATGAGCAAAGAGAACCGCGGAAGCGGTTCTCTTTTTGTTTGCAGTAATTGAGAATGGAAAATGGAGAATTGACCAGATGGTTTTCATTCTCCATTTTTGCATTTTACGGGTGTTTTTTCGTTAGAAAAGGTGCGCCGAGTCGGCGCACCCTACGGTATAACATTTATCATCAGATGAAATTCGCAGGTGCTGTCTGTAGCTGCCAGGCCAATGAGTTGCGCGACACTATTGTGTCGCGCCTGCGGAGAGTAAACCGTCTGTGTAGCAGTAAGCTATCTGTGAACTGCGAATATTTCACGAAAGATACGCAAGAGTAACCCGACTGCCGTTCTCCTTCTCGAAGCGGTCGCCGGTCTCTGGTCTGCGTCAGATTAGGAATAAAGGAAGCGGGATTCACAAGGGTGGAAACCTTGGTGTCCATCCTTGTGCCCCAGCGGGCAGCGTCCCCAGCGGGCAGCGAAATTTGTGATGTTTCTGTGTTTTCGCTTGTGCCTGTTCCGAAATAGTGTTATACTGATAGCGTTCGTAAAATACAGAAAAGGGAGCATAGTAATATGAGCAAGTTAGTGCAGCGCATCGTTGCGCTGGTCGTTATGCTGGCTGTCGTTATGAGCGCAACCGCATACGGCGCATCCACCTTTGTGGTGGATTATCAGGAGCTGAAAAGCGATGCACCGGTCGTTATGACGGTCAACGGCGAGGAAATCCACGCAGATGAGTATGCAAGCTATATGATGAGCCAGATCATCAATTATCAGCAGATGTACGCTATGTACGGTCTCTCTGAGAAGAATATGGCATCTACATTCGGCGATGCCGCAAAGGAGTCCGCAAAGCAGCAGGTCGCTCTGATCCATATCGTTAAGCAAAAGATGGATGAGCTGGGCCTGTCCCTGTCGTACAGCCAGAAGAAGAACATTGTTACGGCAAACAAGCAGAATGCGGAGCAGCTTGGCGGCGAGGACGCTTATCTGCAGCGCCTGGCTTCGATCGGCTTTGACATGGACCACTACAATAACTACCAGTATGTCAGCGCATGCGCACAGGTGCTGAAGGATTACTACTTCGGCGAGAACGGCGTAAGTGTTCCGAGCGATGACGAGCTGCAGAAGTATTTCGATGACAACTACATCACTGCAAAGCACATCCTCATTCTGACTAAGAATCCGTCCACCGGCGAGACCACCCGCACCGATGAGGAAGCAAAGAAGGAAGCACAGGCTGTTCTGGATCGCCTGAACAACGGCGAGGACTTTGACGCGCTGCTGACCGAGAAGAACGAGGATGCAGGCGAAGCACAGTATGCCAAGGGCTATACCTTCACCGAGGGTCAGATGGTAGACGAGTTCTACAATGCTGCCAAGGCTCTGCAGGAAGGCGAAGTTTCCGGTCTGGTCAAGAGCCAGTACGGCTACCACATCATCAAGCGCTGTGAGCTGAATCAGGATGAGTTCGAGAACATGCGCGACGCGATCATCGCAGCGGTTGCTTCCGAAAAGGGTACTGCCGGCTCGATCGACGAGATGATGCAGCAGTGGATCGACGAGGCTGACATCCAGACCACCGATGCTTACGATGAGATTACCTATGATAACACTAAGGACTATCTGCCGGCTGACGTGCAGACTGTTCTGAACAGCGATACATCGGATGATGACGGCAATGCGCAGACTGAGGACGCGCAGAGCGAAGACCAGTCCGCAACCGATAGCCAGACCGCGACTGACGAGGCACAGACGGCTGATACCGAGTCCGCTCAGTAAAACCGCAAAACAGAAAGGACGCTCCTTGAGCGTCCTTTTTTCATGCTTATATGGGGATTTAGAACCCAAACGCCGCATAATCCTCCGGCGTAAAACGGTGATAGACGGCGTCACCGTCATCATCCAGCTTGATGCAGTAGCGGTAGCTGTCCGGTGTGCCGTCCTCGAAGTATACGAGGTAGTCAAACTCCTCGTTGCCCTCGAGCTTCTCGCAGTGCACTTTGTTGGAAAACTGATGGAACACCGCAAGAATATCGTCAAAGCTGACCGTCAGACCGCACATTACCTGCAGAAATGCACGCAGAAACGCGGGATCCGGCAGCTGTTCATGCACATACTGTGTGCCTTCTGCGGAAATGTGGAAGCAGAAGCGCTTGTCATCGCGGGTGACTTGGATTGCGCCAAGTGTGTCGGCGGTGTGCGCGGAAAGGGAAGCGAGCGCATGCTCGGTGTTGTCCGCGTCCTCCTCCGGTGTGCCGAGCAGACGCGCCACGGATTCCGTGGGATAATACAGCGTGATCGGGTGGTGGTCGTAGCCGATTTTGAGCTGTGCTTCCTGGATGACGTCGGTCAGGCTCTTTTCCAGCCGTTTATAATTCACAGAGTTCATAGGGAACACCTCGATAGTTTTTAATTCGATACGATTATAGCATACGATAGGAGAACGCGCAATATCGCGTCAAATGCCGAAAAAGTGTCGAATATGCACGAATATGCTTGCATATTTTCGAAAAATTCGATATAATATAAATCAGCGACGATTATCCGAACAAAATGGGGGTAAGCGCCTTCTCTTGTCCGAAAGAGAAGAAAAGTGAGGAAGGAATCGGATACATGGAAGTATTTGCTGCGTTAATGAACAAAATCGACAGCTGGATCTGGGGTCTGCCCATGCTGGTGCTGCTGTGCGGTACGCATATTTTTATGACGTTCCGCACGGGCTTCATCCAGCGCAAGACCTTAACCGGCATCCGCCTGTCGGTGACAAAGGACCCGGATTCACCGGGTGACGTCAGTCAGTTTCAGGCGCTGGCGACCGCACTCGCGTCTACCATCGGCACGGGCAACATCATTGGTGTCGGCACGGCTATCTATCTCGGCGGACCGGGTGCCGTGCTGTGGTGCTGGCTGACCGGTGTGTTCGGCATTGCCACAAAGTACGCGGAGAGTCTGATCGCGGTCAAGTACCGCGTGCAGACCGCGGACGGCCGCATGATGGGCGGTGCGATGTACGCGCTTGAGCGCGGCCTCAAGTGGAAGAAGTTCGGCAAGGTGATGGCGGTGCTGTTTGCGTTGTTCGCCATGCTCGCCTCGTTTGGCATCGGCTGCGGCACGCAGATCAACGCCATTGCCGAGGTGCTGGAGACCAACCTTCCCATCAGCCTGCCGCGTATCGCAATCGGCATTATTTTCGGCATTATCACCGCGATTATCATTATTGGCGGCATTGAATCCATTGCAGTTGTGTGCGAAAAACTGGTGCCGCTGATGGCGCTGTTCTATGTGGTCGGCTGCATCGTTATTCTGTGCGCCAACTACGATTTTCTGCTGCCGGCTCTCAAGGCCATTTTCGTGCTGGCGTTCAAGCCGGGCGCGGTGACCGGCGGACTGGTCGGCGGCGGTATCCGTCTGGCGCTGCAGTACGGCGTGGCACGCGGCCTGTTCTCGAATGAGTCCGGTATGGGCTCGGCGCCGCTGGTTGCCAGCGCGGCACAGACGCGCAATCCGGTGCGGCAAGCGCTCGTTTCCGCGACCGGCACCTTCTGGACGACGGTTGTCGTGTGCCTGATGACCGGCCTGGTGCTCGTCTCCTCGATGATGAAAAATCCGGCGGTCAGCGTGGAAAACATGGCAAACGGCGGTCAGATGACCACGGCGGCATTCGCACAGATTCCGTATATCGGTCCGCTGATTTTGATGGTCAGCATCATTACGTTCGCGTACTCCACCATCCTCGGATGGTCGTACTACGGCGAGCGTGCCGCTGAGTATCTGCTCGGCAAAAAGGCAATTCTGCCGTATAAGGTGTTGTTTATCGCGGTCGTTGTGTGCGCACCCGTGCTTGCGCTCGACCTTGTGTGGACTATTGCGGACGTGCTGAATGCATTCATGGCCATCCCGAACCTGATCGCTGTGCTGCTGCTCTCCGGCGTGATCGCGGCAGAGACAAAGCATTATCTGAAGCATCTGGATGAAAAGGATGAGTCTGAGATTCCGGTTGTGGATCGGTAAGTAATTGAAAATGGAAAATGGAGAATGAAATGGTTTCATTCTCCATTTTTTCGTTTTGCGATTCGTTTTCGCCCACCATATGTACGAATGAATAACATGGACAAATGAAATTCGCAGGTGCCGTCCGTAATATCCAGATAAACGAGTTGCGCGACACGGGTATGTCGCGCCTGCGTGGAGTAGCCGATATGTGTAGCAGAATGGTATCTGACACTGCGTATAGGTAGAGAAATGGGCGCACACTGTGCGCCCCTACGGTAGAAAAGCTCCTCTGCCGTTCCCCGTTTCGAGGCGGTCGCCGGTCTCTGGTCTGCGTCAGATTAAGAAATAAAGGGAAACGGGAGTCAAGAGGGTAGAAACCGTAGGTGTCTACCCTTTTGCCCATACGCCGTGGGTACGGCGAACTCCCGCCGCCCGCAGGCGGTAACTCTTCGCTCGGAAACAACATACCGCTTGCGCGCCTCGCGTACCCGGCCTTGCGGGTGCACAAGTTTTCTGCCAAGGGCATTTCCCTTGCGCAAACGCGCAAAAAGAGGTATACTAATTCTATCTGGACTATTCCACTGGAAGGAGCATCATCGATGCGAGATGGATTTATCAAAATTGCCGCGGCAACGCCTGATCTGCACGTCGCGGACTGTGCATATAATACCTCTGAGATCGTAAAGCTGGCGAAGGAGGCCGCTGCCAAAGGCGCGAAGCTCATCACATTCCCCGAGCTGTGCCTGACCGGCTACACCTGCGGCGACCTGTTCCTGCAGGAAACGCTGCTCGAGGGCGCACTGGACGCGCTGAACACGGTCTGCCGCGAGACCGCAGAGCTTGCGGCTGTCATCGTAGTCGGTCTGCCGCTGCGTGTGCGCGGCAAGCTGTATAATGTGGCTGCTGTCGTAAATGCCGGTGACGTGCTGGCGTTCGTGCCGAAAACCCATCTTCCGAACTACTCGGAGTTCTACGAGCAGCGCCATTTCGTGTCTGCGGACACCCTGTCCGGCGGTATGGAGGGTGTAGATGTGAAGAACGCGGACGGCGAGGCCATCTGTGTACCGCTCGTGACCGACAGCATTTTTCAGTGCGATGAGCAGCCGCTGTTTACCTTCGGCGTGGAGATCTGCGAGGATCTGTGGGTGCCGAACCCGCCGTCCACCGCGCTGGCGCAGATGGGCGCGCACATTATCGTCAACCTGTCTGCTTCGGATGAGATCATCGGCAAGGCAGGCTATCGCCGCGACCTTGTTCGTCAGCAGTCCGGTCGTCTGCTGTGCGCGTATCTGTATGCGGATGCCGGTTTCGGTGAGTCCACGCAGGACCTCGTTTTTGCGGGCCACGACCTCATCGCGGAGAACGGCGCACTGCTGTCCGAGAGCAAGATGTTCTCGCAGGGCATCATTTACGCGGATATCGACCTCCAGCGCCTTGCACACGAGCGTCAGCGCATGAACACATTCGAGTCTATCGAGGGCGGCGTGTTCTCGTTCTCGCTCGAGCCGGTGGAAAATGACCTTGCCGACCGCACATTCCCGCGCACGCCGTTCGTTCCGGCGAACAAGGCACTCCGCGATGAGCGCTGCGAGGAGATCCTGACGCTTCAGGCGACCGGCCTTGCCACCCGTCTGCGCCATACGCACGCGAAAACGGCGGTTGTTGGTCTGTCCGGCGGACTGGATTCCACGCTCGCACTTATCGTGCTCGTACACGCATTCGATATGCTCGAACTCGACCGCAAGGGCATTCTGGCTGTCACCATGCCGTGCTTCGGCACAACCGCCCGTACCAAGGGCAACGCAGAAAAGCTGGCGGAAGCCTACGGCGTCACGTTGGAAACCGTGGACATCAAAGCGGCAGTCGATCAGCATTTCATGGACATCGGCCAGTCCAAGGATGATCTTTCCGTTACCTTTGAGAACGGTCAGGCGCGCATGCGCACGCTGGTGCTGATGAACCTCGCCAACAAGAACGGCGGCATGGTGGTCGGCACGGGCGACCTGTCCGAGCTGGCGCTCGGCTGGGCGACCTACAACGGCGACCACATGAGTATGTACGGCGTCAACGGCTCTATCCCGAAAACGCTGGTGCGCTACCTTGTTGCCTATGAGGCCGACCGCACGCTCGGCGAGCTGTCTGACGTTTTGCAGGATGTGCTCGATACCCCGGTATCGCCCGAGCTGCTGCCGCCCAAGGACGGCGAGATCAGCCAAAAGACCGAGGATCTGGTCGGCCCGTATGAGCTGCACGACTTTTTCCTGTATTATATGCTGCGCTTCGGTTATCCGCCGCGCAAGATCTTCCGCGCCGCGCACAAGACCTTTGCGGGCGTGTATGACGATGCGACCATCAAGAAGTGGCTGACGACCTTCATGCGCCGCTTCTTTACGCAGCAGTTCAAGCGCTCCTGCCTGCCGGACGGCCCGAAGGTCGGTACCGTAACGCTTTCGCCGCGCGGCGACTGGCGTATGCCGTCGGACGCAGTATCCGCGCTGTGGCTCAAGGAAGCGGAGAGTCTGTAACAGAATTTATGACATAGGGCGGGTACTCCCGCCCTATGATATTCCAATACAAAGGAGAATCTCCTTTTGAAGAATTTGATTCGCGGCATAGCGGTACTGCTGACAGCGGTATTTCTGTGCTTCAACATCTATTATGAGTTAGCACCCGGAATCACCGTTGCACCCGAGCAGAAATTCGTGTTTGCAGCGATTTTTGCGGTGCTTTTGCGTGCTGCGCTGTTCTGCGGCGTGCCGGACAATACGCGTCCGATACGGCGGCGGCTGTATATGCTGGCGCTGTTTCTGTACTACATATGGGTGCTGCTGAATGTGCTGTTTTTCGATAACGCGTTCGGCCGCGGATTTGGTCATACCTCGCTCGATATGGTGAATCTGGAGCCGCTCCGCACGGTGAAAAATTACCTGTTAGCCTACGGCTACGGCAATATCTCGCTGCGGCTTGTGGTGCTCAATCTGGCAGGCAATTTGATTGCGTTCGCGCCGATGGGCGTGTTCCTGCCCGCACTGTTCCGCTGGCAGAGAAGCATTTTCTTCTTCACGGCGTCGCTCGCGCTGAGCATCACGGCGGTGGAGGTGCTGCAGGTGTACACCGGAACGGGCTCGTGCGATGTGGATGATCTTATCCTCAATCTCGCGGGTGCGCTGCTCGTTTTTATCGTGTGCAGAGTGACACCGCTTTGGCATCGCATTTGCAGCGTTAATCCAAGACCAAAAAAATAATGGAGAATTGAGAATGGAAAATGGAGAATGAACGCGATGGCTTCATCTCTTTGTGATAAGTTTTTATCTCAACATTCATTTTCAATTCTCCATCTTCAATTCTCAATTTTATTTGACAAACCCTGTCTGCCGTTATAAACTTTAACTGAATAAAAAACAAAAGACAGGGGGAACCCATTCATGTTTGATACCGTACTCATCGCCGGTCTGGGCCTGATGGGCGGCTCGATGGCGAAAACCATCAAGGCGCGCACACTCAGCCGCGTTTTAGGCTGGAACCGCACGCGCGCGACCGCAGAGCAGGCACTGGCTGACGGCTCGATTGACGCGATTGCGACCGAAGCGCTGTACAAGGAGGCTGACCTTGTTATCATCGGTCTGTACCCGCAGGCAACGGTGGACTGGCTGCTCGAGAACATGCCGAAGATGAAAAAGGGCTGCGTGATCGTCGATATGGTCGGCGTCAAGCAGTTTATGGTCGATCATCTGGAACAGGCGGCGCTTGACGCCGGTGTGCACTACGTCGGCGGTCACCCGATGGCGGGCCGTGAGTTCTCCGGTCTGGATTATTCGCTGCCGACCCTGTTTGACGGTGCGAGCATGATCTTTGTGCCGACCAAGAGCAGCACCGAGCGTGTGCTTGAACAGCTGGAGGCGTACTTCATGTCGCTCGGCTTCGGCCAGACCGTGCGCTGTACCGCGCAGCAGCACGATCACATGATCGCGTTTACCTCGCAGCTGGCGCATGTGGTTTCCTCGGCGTACATCAAAAGTCCGGAGGCGGACAAGCACAACGGCTACTCGGCGGGCAGCTACAAGGATCTGACGCGTGTTGCCAAGCTGAATGAGACCATGTGGAGCGAGCTGTTCCTGTGCAACGCAGAGCCGCTCGCGCAGGAGATTGACGAGGTCATCAAGCACCTTGACGAATACCGCAAGGCCATCCGTGCAGGAGACCGCGAGGAACTGACCATTCTGCTGAGAGACGGACGCGAGCGCAAGGAAAGACTGGGTTAATCAGAAATTCGAAACGATACGAAAAGGGACAATGCCTGTGTGCGTTGTTCCTTTCCTTTTGCGCGGATTCGGGAAATTGTTAAGGAAACAGGTCGCAGAACGTAAATTTTTGCGCATACCTCCAAAATCCTGCGTCTGTCCGCGCAATCCATTTACATAGGAATTTGTTTTTGTTATAATTTATTTGCATGAAATCAGAAAGTGTTTTGCTAAGGGGAATGAATGGCACGGCACTTTACAGGACAACACAAAGGAGTGTGGGTATGCAAGAGAAAATTTCTATGGACGCAGCGCACGATTTTGAGGCAAAAATGCCTCTGTCGCGCAAGATTCCGCTGGGACTGCAGCACGTTTTTGCGATGTTCGTCGGCAACCTGACGCCGCTGCTCATCATCATGGGTGCGTGCGGCATTGCAGGCGGCGAGTTCGCGGACCTGCAGGTAAGCGTTCTGCAGAACGCGATGTTCGTGGCCGGCGTGGTAACGCTGGTGCAGCTGTTTTCCATCGGCCCAATCGGCGGCAAGGTGCCGATCATCATGGGTACAAGCTCGGGTTTTATCGGCGTGTTCAACAGCGTTGCGGCTACCATGGGCGGCGGTGTGATTGCGTATGGCGCGATTATGGGCGCGTCCATTCTCGGCGGCCTGTTTGAGACGGTACTTGGCTTTTTCCTCAAGCCGCTGCGCAAATTCTTTCCGGCGGTCGTTACCGGCACGGTCGTGCTGAGTATCGGTCTGTCGCTGATCTCGGTCGGCATCAATTCCTTCGGCGGCGGCAACTCCGCGAAGGATTTCGGCTCGATGGAAAATCTGCTGCTGGCGCTGTTCGTGCTGGTGGTTATTCTGGTCGTCAAGCACGGCTGCAAGGGCTTCCTTGGCTCGTCCGCGATCTTTGTCGGCATTATTGCAGGCTACATTGCGGCAATCATCATGGGTTTTGTTCTGCCGACCACCGCGGTTGACGCGGACGGTGTAGAATTTACCAAGGCATGGGTACTCAACTGGGACAAGGTAGCACAGGCCGGCTGGTTTTCCATCCCGAAGCTGATGCCGGTAAAGCCGGTGTTTGATCTGCGCGCCATCCTGCCGGTGCTGGTTATGTTTATTGTTACCGCAGTCGAGACCGTCGGCGATATTTCGGGCGTTATGGAAGGCGGCATGGGCCGTGAGGCAACTGACAAGGAGCTGTCCGGCGGCGTAGCCTGCGACGGTATCGGTTCGTCGTTTGCGGCGCTGTTCGGCGTACTGCCGAATACCTCGTTCAGCCAGAACGTAGGCCTTGTTACCATGACCAAGGTTGTCAACCGCGGTGCCCTGTCCGTCGGTGCAATCTTCCTCATTCTGTGCGGTCTGATTCCGAAGCTGGGCGCGATCGTGTCCATTATGCCGCAGTCCGTGCTCGGCGGTGCGGCTGTTATGATGTTCTCGTCCATCGTTATCAGCGGTATCCAGCTGATCACCAAGGAGGAGATGACGCCGCGTAATCTGACCATCGTGTCGGTTGCTCTGGGTGTCGGCTACGGCATGGGTGCCAATATGACCATTCTGGCACAGGCGCCGCAGGCGGTTCAGCTGATTTTTGGCGGTTCCGGTATTGTACCGGCAGCATTTGTTGCGATTCTGCTCAATATCGTGCTCCCGAAGGATAAGAAAACCGAAGCATAATGCAAAACCCCGGAAAGAAGTTCTTTCCGGGGTTTTTAATTGAGAATGGAGAATTGAGGATGGAAAATGATCGTAACAGTCAACCATTCGCCATTCCGATTGAGAGAGGCGTAAAATGATACTGTAGGGTGCGACGACCTCGGCGCACCGTGTAAACCGACTGCACAAACGTAACCGTAGGGGCGCACAATGTGCGCCTGCATAACGCCGCATCAAATGGTTGGCATTACCGATAAAATGAATCGTTTTGAAAAATCAATTTTAATTCTGCGAGAACGTCCGGTGTATCCGCGTCCATCAATTCCGCCGGATGTCGAGCAGGAAACAGCGTTACCCTTTCCGCATGCCGCTTGACGACCGCGCCGCCGCCCCTGCCCTCGGGAAGAGAACGCAGTTCCTCAAAATAATCTGCGCCGAACAGCACCGGACTGCCCGGCGTACCGCTTTGCGGCTCGCATAGACGGAAAATCTGCGATTTCCGGTCGGGTTCCGCGCAGAATGCCGACACCATACAGCAGAGCGTTTTCCTCGTCAGCAGCGGCTGATCACCCGGCAGAAACACGCAGCCGGACATGGCAGGAAACCGCGGCAGCAGGTACTCCAGTCCAAGCCGCACGGTGTCGCTGCGAAGTGGATGGGCATGGTGCAGGACGGGAATGCCGTATTTTTCACACAATGCCTGCATCTCGGTCGAGCGGGTAACGACTACGCGGTGCAACCCCTCTGTCACGGCAAACGCACGGCAGAGCAGCGGTTTTCCGTCAAATTCGGCGAGCAGCTTGTTGGAGCCAAACCGTTTTGCCAGGCCGGATGCCATGATCACACATCCGATTTCACTTTTCATCGGGGAAAAACTGCGGATAGAGCTGTTTTCCTGCCTGTTTGCAGGCGTCACGATACTGCTCATAGCGATAGAGAAACTCCTTTGCCTCGTCAGTGAGTACGCTGCCGCCGCCGCCTTTGCCGCCGATTTTGCGCTCGGTGAGTGCAAAACCGAGCACCTGCTCGGCATGACGGACGAGTCCGAGCGCCTTGGTATATGCCATCTGCATGGACTGCGCGGCGGCGCGAAGCGATCCGGTCTGCTCGATGGCATGCAGCAGACGGCACGGTCCCTCACCGAAAAAGCGCTCGCCGTCCTCATCGAACAGCATCACGCGGATATTTGGCTGCATGGCGGCTCCTTTCCCACAACTTTTTCTTTTCGTTGTATTTTGATATTCACAACGGCATTATAGCAGATTTTGTGGTAAAATAAAAGTAGTATACTGAAAAGATAACACATTCCCCTGAAAGAGAGAGGATATAACGTATGTTGACGATACGGGAATACAAAAAAGTCGAGTCGCTCGAGGAAGCGTATACGCTCAACCAGAAAAAGTCCAACCGCGTGATCGGCGGCATGATCTGGCTCAAAATGGAGACGCTGAATGTCGGCACGGCAATCGACCTGTCCGGTCTGGGATTGGACACCATCGAGGAAACCGAAACCGAGTTCCGGATCGGTGCGATGGCCTCGCTGCGCGCGCTGGAGCTGCACGAAGGACTGGCAGCCTACACGAACGGTGCTATGCGCGAATCCGTGCGCCACATTGTCGGCGTGCAGCTTCGCAATCTGGCGACCGTCGGCGGCAGCCTGTACAGCCGGTTCGGCTTTTCCGATGTGCTGACCATGTTCCTCGTGCTGGACGCACAGGTAGAGCTGTACAAGGGCGGCATTGTGCCGCTTTCCGAGTACGCCGAAAGACCCAAGGACCGCGATATTCTGGTGCGCATTATCGTGCCCAAGAAAAATGCGAAATTCAACTACCAGTCCGTGCGCATCAGCCAGACCGACATTCCGGTGCTGACCTGTGCGTCCGTTAAGGATGAGAACGGCTATCGGTTCGCCATCGGTGCCCGTCCGGCGCGCGCACAGATTTATGCACAGCCTGTGGATAAAACGGCGGAGCAGATGGCGGAAGCCGTTCGGGCGGAAATCAAGACCGGCAGCAGTCTGCGCGGCAGTGCGGAGTATCGCAGACACCTCGCGGGTGTGCTGGTGCGCCGCGCGGCACACGCGCTCGATGCAGAGTAAGGGGGAACGGATATGCTGATCACAATGACATTGAATGGAAAGAAAGTAGCAGACGATGTGGCGGCGGACACGCTGCTCATCGACTTTGTTCGCAATCATGGCTGTCTGAGCGTCAAGCGCGGCTGCGAGACCGCAAACTGCGGTCTGTGCACCGTATTTATGGACGAAAAGCCGGTGCTGTCCTGCTCGGTGCTGGCAGCGCGTGCAAGCGGACATACAATCACGACCTTGGAGGGCTTGCAGGGCGAAGCCGCCGAATTCGGCGCGTTCATCGCGGATCAGGGTGCGGAGCAGTGCGGCTTCTGCAATCCCGGCTTTATGATGAACGCGATCGCGCTGTTCCGCGAAAAGCAGGACCCGACCGATGAGGAGATCAAGGAATATCTGGCGGGCAATCTGTGCCGCTGCTCGGGTTATGAGGGACAGCTGCGCGGTATCCGCGCATATCTCGACTGGAAAAAGCAGAGAGAGGAGGACGCACAGTGAAGGTAGTCAATCAGCCGCTCCGCAAAAAGGATGCGATGCAGCTCGTCACCGGCCAGCCGGTGTATGTGGACGATGTAACGCCGCGCGACTGCCTGTGCGTCAAGCTGCTGCGCTCGCCGCACGCGAACGCCATCGTCAAGTCTATCAACAAGACCGCCGCGATGAAAGTCCCCGGCATGGAGGCCATCTTCACATGGGAGGACGTAGACCAGGACGGCCGCCGCTACACGCAGGCCGGCCAGACCTATCCGGAGGCGAGTCCGTATGACCGCCTTGTTATCGACCGCCATGTGCGCTTTGTAGGCGATGTGGTGGCGATTCTCGCCGGTGCGGACGAAAAATGCGTTGATAAGGCGATGAAGCTGGTTAAGGTGGAGTACGAGGTGCTCGAGCCGGTGCTCGATTTCCACACCGCAAAGGACAATCCGGTGCTCGTGCATCCGGAGGACAACTGGGAGAGCCTTGCGCCGGTCGGCGCGGACAACAGGCGCAACCTGTGCGCGCACGATGAATGCGGCAACGGCGATATCGATGCGGTCCTCGCGGACTGCGATGTCGTTATCGACCGCGTGTACCACACGCAGGCATGCCAGCAGGCGATGATGGAAACCTTCCGCACCTACTGCGAGATCGACACCTACGGCCGCCTGCATATCATCAGCTCGACGCAGATCGTGTTCCATACGCGCCGAATCGTGGCGAACGCACTGCATATCCCGAAAAGCAAGGTGCGCGTCACCAAGCCGCGCATCGGCGGCGGCTTCGGCGCCAAGCAGACCGCGGTCAGCGCGGTGTATCCGGCGTTTGTCACCTGGATGACGAAAAAGCCGTCCAAGATCATCTTCAGCCGCGTGGAGAGCCAGATTGCATCTTCGCCGCGCCACGAGATGGAAATGCACGTCCGTCTGGGCGCAAACAAGGACGGCATCGTGCGCGGCATCGACCTGCACACGCTGTCCAACACGGGCGCTTACGGCGAACACGGCCCGACAACGGTCGGTCTGTCCGGTCATAAGTCGATTCCGCTGTACGGCAAGGCCGAGGCATTCCGCTTTACGAGTGACGTTGTGTACACCAATCACATGTCGGCGGGCGCGTACCGTGGCTATGGCGCAACACAGGGCCTGTTCGCGGTGGAGAGCGCGGTAAACGAGCTGGCGAACATCCTCGGCATGGACCCGTTCAAAATCCGTGAGATGAATATTACGCACGAGGGTGAGATTATGCCCGCGTACTACGGTCAGCTGAACACAAGCTGTGCGCTCGACCGCTGTCTGGCGCGCGTGCACGACATGATCGACTGGGATAACAAGTATCCGTGCCGGGACATGGGAAACGGCAAGATTCGTGCGGTCGGCATGGGCATGGCGATGCAGGGCTCGGGCATCACGAGCATGGACGTCGGCAGTGCGACGCTCAAGGTCAACGATGAGGGCTTTTACACGCTGCTCATCGGCGCGGCTGACATGGGCACCGGCTGTGATACCACGCTTGCGCAGATCGCGGCAGAGGTGCTTGAGTGTCCGCTTGACAACATTACCACGCTGAGTGCGGACACCGACTGGTCGCCGTATGACTCGGGCTCGTATGCCTCGAGCACGATCTACGTCACCGGCAAGGCGACCGAGAAGTGCGCGCTCGAGCTGCGCGGCAAAATCTGTGCGCTCGGCGCAAAGCTGCTCGGCTGCGATAAGGAGCAGGTCAGCTTCGACGGCAGGGAAGTCCGCGTAGAGGAAGGCGAAAATGCAGGCAAGACCATTAGCCTGAGTGATATTGCGACGGCTTCCATGAACGGCAACAGCATCGAGCTGCAGGCGACGGTTACGCATTCGTCCGAGATTTCGCCTCCGCCGTATATGGTCGGTGCGGCTGAGATCGAGGTGGATACCGAAACTGGCGAGGTAACCCTGCTGGATTATGCTGCGGCAGTGGACTGCGGTACGCCCATCAACCCGAATCTGACGCGCGTGCAGGCCGAGGGCGGCATTGCGCAGGGCATCGGCATGACGCTGACCGAGAGCGTCACCTACGACGACCGCGGCTATCCGATGGAAAATTCGCTTTTCCAGTACAAGATTCCCGCACGCGTGGACATTGGCAAGATCCGCGTGGAGTTCGAGAACAGCTACGAGGGCGAAGGCCCGTTCGGTGCGAAATCCATCGGCGAGGTTGTTATCAATACACCGCTGCCGGCGATTTCGGATGCAATCCGAAATGCCGTAGGCAAGCGGTTCTATGAGCTTCCCATTACGCCGGAAAAGATTGCGATGGCAGCGCTGGAGAAGAAATAAGCATGAAAAAGGGACGTATCCGATTAATTCGGCACCCATAACGAAGTATTATAAAGCAGTGGCACAGTTTCACATTTGTGGACTGTGCCGCTGCTGTTTTTATGTGGTGATTGCCTGCTTGCTGCTGCGCTGGATGTCCTCCATAGCGGCTTTCATCTCGGTTTCGGTCGGAATATTTACCATCCCAACGGCAGTAAAGTAAATGTCTACCTTCACTCGATTGCGTCCGTTTACCTTCTGCTGCTGAGCGTTTTTAAGCTCTAACTTCCAGTTCTCTACCGATGCAGTCAGATTCTTCTGCTCTTTTTTGTAACTTGCGGTCATCTTGATAAAGCGCTCATCCGTGATTTTTCCACAGATATAGGCCTCAAACAGTTCTTCAATAGCCTTGTCGATCTGCCGGATACGCTGCTCGCCTTTGTCAATGGACTGCCGGAACACTTTCAAATTTATTTGATGCTCCGCGTTATTCTGCATAGCGAGGAAATACAGAAACACCGGCTCATAGCAGCGCACATAATCCGCCAGACTGCTGACTGCTTCCAGAACAATTTTCTCCAGCACCACGTTGCAGGTGTAGTGGATTTTGCATGTTTCGCGTCCGGAATTGTAGTTGGCACAGCGATAAAATTCCTGATTCGGTTTCAGGCTTTTCGACGCACAGAAATGAAGTTTTGCGCCGCCGTCCGGGCAGTAAAGCAAACCTGCAAACAGGCTTTGCCTGCCGCTGATGTCAAAATGCGTGCTCACCTCGTATTCGGTGCCGCTGATATTCATTCGGAAATTGTTTCCCTGCTCAGTCCATAACTCGTTCATGCTGCACCTCATCGTTCCTGTTCGCGCCGCCGCTGAAATTTCCGATAATGTTCACAGGCCTTCTTTGCCCTCAAAAACTGACAAAACCGTTTTAGAAATTTTTATGAACGCCAATCTAAGCAGCAAAAACCGGAGCGTACAGCCTGAAATTCAGCTGTGCGCTCCGGTTTGTTTTGATGGTGCCAATATTGAGTTTTTGGGGTAGAAGATGTCGTAACAAGCAACGGATTTGATTGTTCAAATCCAGCCCCGCAGGGAATTTTACGGTGATCCTTACTGCCTTTTTGCAGCGACTCGATATTTTTCTTCATCTTGCGCGACGGCACATCGGGTAAAAACGAAAGAAAGCAGCAATGCAGCCTCCAAATACGAGGCGCATCACTGCTTTGGTTTTCTGTTTTTTGAAATTCGGTGTGGTTTACAGCTCTTCCACCGACACAATTCCCTCGCGTCTGCCGACAAGTGTCAGTAGCTTTTCTACGCCGCAGCTGCGCGGCAGGCGCAGCGAAAAGATAGCGCAGGCGTTATGCTCACCGTTTTCTGCCGAGCGCGTAATCTGGATGTTCAGCACTTTAATATTGTAGCTGCGGTAGAGCTGAAGCACATCATCCAGACAGTGCTTGTCCTCGTATTCCATATACAGATTGATCTCCGGCACATTTTCGAGCACGCGGTACTCGATACGCGAGAACACAAGCTCGGCGAGCATGATGAACACGGTCGCGAGAATGCCGCCCTCGTAGAAGCCGCCGCCAAAGGTGAGGCCGATGATGGCCGAGGTCCAGAGACCAGCCGCCGTGGTCAGACCCTTGACGCGCTGCCGCTTGGTAACGATGATGGTGCCCGCACCGATGAAGCCGATACCCGCAACAACTTGTGCACCGAGGCGCGCCATATCTGTAAAATAGTGCATATTCAGATACAGATACTGACTCGTCAGCGTGGTGATGGCCGCGCCGATGCAGATGAGGATGTGCGTGCGGAAGCCGGCCGGGCGGCGCTTGTACGAGCGCTCGATACCGATAATGCCGCCGCAGATGAGCGCGCAGGCCAGACGCACGAACACGGAAAGCGTCGTCACGTCGCGCAGGCCGTCAAAAACAGATAACATAGCAGTCCACTCCTTACAGCTCTTCGATCACGCAAAAGCAGTCCAACTCCGCCAGATCGGAGAGAAGCTGCGTGTGCGGTATTTTTTCATTGAGGCGGATCGAGAAGATCGCACTTGGGTGCAGCGCCTCGCCACTTTTGTTCCGCTCGATATCGATGTCGTAGATCTGCACGTTCTGCGATTTCAGCTGATTGATGATGGTACTGATGTCCCCGAGCGAATAGAACTCCATGTACAGATTGATGTCACGCGCGTTCTCCTGTATGTACGCATCCACAATTGGGAACAGGCGGATGCTGAGAAATATCATCGCAAATGCGATGAGCACGCACTCGTAAAATCCTGCGCCGACCGCAAGGCCGGTGCAGGCCGACGCCCACAGACCAGCGGCAGTGGTCAGGCCCTTGACCTGCTGGCGGCCGGTAACAAGAATGGTTCCTGCGCCCAGAAAGCCGATGCCGTTGATGACCTGTGCGCCGAAACGCGAAACGTCGGTTTTTATGCCGATCTCTGCGCAAATATCCGACCACGGCCCTGTCACCATGGTAAATTCGTACAGGCTGAGCAGCACGGTCAGCGCCGCGCCGAGACAGACGAGCATATAGGTGCGGAAACCGGCCGGACGGCGCTTGCGTCCGCGCTCCAGACCGATGCAGCCGCCGAGCAGCATCGCAAGGGCGAGCCGCACTACGACCGAGGCGAAATGAAGTTCGCGCAGGTATTGTATCATTCCACTCATTTGATGTAGGTTCTCCTCACTCGATAAAAAGTGCACACGCTGTCAATATGTATGCAGCGTGTGCAGCTTTCTACAATAGATTTTAGTATTTATTTTGCGAATCGACAGTCTGCCCAGCAGGCGTTGTGGTCGGACAGCTCGGGACCTGTGAACTTCGCCAGCGCGCTGCCCGGCTCGGCCCAGGTGCAGTCCTTCGTCTCAGTCGAGACCGTGCCGTGGTCGACGCATTCCATGCCGCGCGCCATCAGCCAGTCCAGCTTGAGCAGCATACTCTTGCCGCCCGGCATCGGCTTGCGGCGCGTGCCTTCGGTGCTGCTGAACTCGCGGTAGGAGAAGCCGTTCTCCTCTGCCTGCGGCAGGACGCGCTCGTACTTTTCGACCGCCGCCATGTGCTTGGCAAGGCGCTCCGGGTCGTTGAACAGCTTGGTGAAGCCCGGGATGTCGTTGCCGTCAAACGTATTGGTGTTCAGGTCGCCGCCGATCATGACCGGCGTGTCCGGCGCGAACGACTTTTTGATCTCATCATACACGACGGCCATCTGGGCTTCGCGGCCCTCGCTGTCCGCGCGGTTCTCCAGATGGACGCTAACCGCGCCGACTTCACGGCCGCCGATGTCGAGCGAGCAGACAATGGCAACGCGCGCGCCGATGCGCTTCTGACGGTCATAGTACCAGTTGTACTGCTCGGGCATGTGAACGACCTTCGCCCAGCGGATCGGCCAGCGCGAGAACAGGGCGTTGCCGTGGAAACCCTTGTTGTCGTTCGGGTTGACCAGCTCGATGAACTCCAGACCATAGGCATAGTTCATGCCGATGGACTTGGCGATCTCATACGCCACGTTGCAGTTGCCCGAGCGGACCGCGCCGTCATCGAGCTCGTTCGCGTAGATGATGTCCATGTTCTTGAAGTCCGGACACATGTTGAGGAAGTCGATGGTTTCGTGCAGCGTCTGACCACGTTCGATGTTGAACACGACATGGCGCAGCACCTCGGGCACCTCAGCCGGTGCCTCGACCAGATTGTGCACCTCGCACTGCTGGTACTGCGGAATTTTATCCATTACCTTGAACTGACCGATCGTCGGTACCAGATTGCCGAGGGCGATACGGTTTTCATAGGACATAGTTTCCATTTGTTTGTTACACGCCTTTCAAGTTTGTTATGCGCCGGGATAGGGCCATGCGTAATAAGGGGCAGCCGGCAGAATACATGACTCCGCCGGCTGTTGCCATATAAGGGAAGAAAAAAGATGATTAATGAGTGTCAGAGTATGTCTGAGTTATGCGTTTGCAGCGGCCTTTTCTGCCTCAGCAGCCTCGCGCTGCTTCATCTCGGTAATAATGCGCGGATAGATCTTATCGAGCTTGTAGAAGATCAGCAGAACGCCGATGCCGCCCCAGGCAATGATGTTGCCGATGATGTAGATACCGATCAGCATCTGAGACTGTGCTGCGTTGATCGTCACGGTGCCGGCGAAACCTACGAGGCTCATCAGACCGCCGAAGATTGCGCTGGTCATGCCGGAGCCGAACTTCTGGCCGGCGGTGGTAGCAGATACCATCAGGCCCTGTACACGGATGCCGCTCTTCCATGCGCCGTACTCGATAACGTCAGCGAGCATGGAGTACTTGACGCCGCGGAAGCAGCCCTTGCCGATGCCGCGCATGACGCAGGCAAACAGTGCAAGATTGAGGGCGCTCGGGTTGATGAACAGGGAGACCGTGCCGATAACGGCGACGACCGCACCGATCAGCGCTACATTGCGCTTGCCGAACTTTGCGATGAACGGAGACAGAACAAGAACGGTAACGATCTGCGGAATGGACTCGAACGATGCGAGTGCGCCGAGCAGGTCGCGGTTGCCGAGAATGTACTGTGCGTAGTATGCGTTGCAGGTGCCGGTAACTGCCTCATAGAAGGACAGGAACACAGCGAGCATGAAGAACATGATGAAGTACTTGTTGGTGACGCAGAGCTTGATGCCCATCCAGAGCGGAACGTTCTTGCCGTCCTTGGTCTTGGTCTCTTCCTTGACGCGCTCATGGCAGTTCTTGAAGCAGATGAACAGCATGATGATGGAAACGATGGCGTAGAGGATGGAAACCTCGATCCATGCCTGCTGGGTGTCACCCAGACGGGTAACCAGCGGGAAGGTTACTGCGGTGATGACCATGTTGCCGAGGGCGGACATGCCGGTACGGAACAGGTTGACAACGGCGCGCTGGTCGGTGTCGCGGGTCATCAGCGTTGCCAGCGTTGCATACGGGAGGTTCAGTGCGGTGTAAACAACGGTGGTGCAGAAGTTATAAGTAATGAAAACGTAAATGCCCTTTACGATCGGCGTAGCAGGCGGAACGGTGAACAGCAGGATTGCTGCGATGCCGTACGGAATCATCATCCAGAGGATCCATGCACGGGACTTGCCGTGCTTGGAATGCGTGCGGTCAACCAGGTGACCGATCAGTACGTCGGAAATACCATCGAAGAAACGCGAGAACAGCATGATGGTACCGATCATTACTGCGGAGATGCCGACTACGTTGGTGTAGAAGTAAATCAGCAGCGAGGTTGTCAGGGCGTAGACAACGTTACAGGCAACGTCGCCGAGGCCGTAGGAAAACTTTTCTTTGAGATGGATCTTCTCAAATTCCTTATCACCCGCGAAAGTCGGGTTGCTGGATTTGCCCATGGTTTTGCTCAGTCCTTTTTTTATTTTTCTTTTTTGCCAGTTGGAGCTGCGCGGCCCTTTATCGAGCACTGAACGTGCTTTTTCGGGGAACCGCAGTTTGAGAAGTTGTCCGGACGTAATCTCTTGCTTCAGCTTTTACCCTTTCAATGGAACTCTAATCCATTGACTGTAATCAAGTATAGCACTGCATGAAATAAAATTCAATAATTCATCTTGCAAAAAGAATAATGTTCATTTTTGTACATTCTTCACAAACTGGAAGAATTGTGTTACAATGAAAATATAATATGACACAGATAAAAGGTGAGCGTATGGATAAAAACGTTTATGCTGCAATCCAGTCGCAATATGCGACTTTTTCCAAGGTTGGAAAGCGGATTGCTGACCATATCATAGCCGATCCGATACATATTACCTCGATCAGCATTCAGCAGATGGCCGCCGAGCTAGGCATCGCAGAATCAAGTATTATTCGATTTTGCAAGATCCTCGGCTGCACCGGGTTCAGCGAGATGAAGCTGCTGCTCGCGAAGTATTCGCCCAAATCAGTTCGAACAATATTCGAAGATTTGTCTGAAACCGACAGTATTCAGACCATTTCCGAGAGTGTGTTTGGCCGCAACATCGACACGCTCGAGCGTGCACTCCAGCTGCTTGACTTCCAGAAGATCGAGCAGGCGGTCGATGTGCTCAGTCGCGCCGAAAACATCCTCATTCTCGGTGTCGGCGCATCCGGCACCATCGCAGAGGACTTCTACATCCGTCTGATGCGCATCGGCTTCCGTGCGGTGTCGCTGACCGACTCGCATCTGATGCAGATTCAAGCGAGCCTGTGTATGCCGAATACCGCCGTGATCGCTATCTCGCACACCGGCAAGACATGTGAGATCGTTTCCGCCGTCCGTACGGCGAAAGAGCACGGCGCGCAGACCATCGGCATCACCGGCTTCCCGGATACGCCACTTAAGCAGGTGTGTGATATCTGCCTGGAACTGTATTCTCCGGAACAGCTTTTCGTTTCGCCGCGTGTTGCACAGTTCTCGCTGATCGATTCGCTGTATGTCAGCCTTGCTGTTCGCCGCAAGGATAGCGTTGTGCAGAATATTCAGCGCATGAATGAAGTGCTCCAGCCGCTCCGCATGGAGTAAAAGACGAGAAAACACGGCTTTCGACAAACAAAAATGCAAATGTAGCGCCGACGAATGAACACGGAACCGCTGAGATATGTTGCAGCGATAGTAATTGGCGGCAAAGGCAATAAGATCACGCCGACCGGTGCAGTTGTACCCGAGAATACGGATTCACGCTGACTATCGGTCAGAGTGTTACCGACAAAAACGTTCGTCTGCTGCACGTGCTGGACAACAATGGTTCGAGTAAAATTGCAAACGGCAGGCTTACAACGCGGCGGACGGCGTGGCAGAAGTGACTGCAAGTATAGTATCCTCACGGAGGATAAGGCATCTTCAGGCCATCACAGCTCCGCTTTTGTCGATGTGTCTGCTGATGCTTACCGCGAAGATGCTGTCCTCTGAGCGACTGTGTGTTGTCAGCGGTATGAACGCAAGCCATTGTGCAGCGGACGCAAGCTGCATCAGAGCGCGGATTATGACTTGCCTGTGGAGATTGCACACAGGTAAATGATAAAATAAGGGGCACAGGGATTTCCCTGCGGGTTGGATTTGCTGGGGCAAATCCGTTGCTTGTTAGACCGATACTGCACGATTTTGCCCTAAAGCGAACCCGGAGTTCAGGCCGCAAACGGCAGTCTGAACTCCGGGTTCTACTCAGTTGTAAATCAGTTCTGAATTGACGATTTCTCTGACGCGGCTTCGGATGCTGTCCGTGCGGCGCACCCATTCCATCCGGCCAGCTGCTTTGAGTGCTTCGGTGACACCTTCGGCTGCCGTCATCTGTTTGGTAAGCTGAGCGAACATCTCGTTGGCGGTATGGTCAATCTCATGCAAATGCGCGTCCAGCTTAACGGTCAAGAATAGATACTGATACAAGCAGCGTTTGTTCTGACAAAGATAGCGCCGATGGCTCAAATAGGCGATGTACGAAAAATCCCCTGCCGAGAAATATTCTCAGCAGGGGATTCGTGTCTTTACGGCTCTTGTGCGCTGATTTTGAATTGCTTCGTTATCAGCGCTGTTCATTGGATACGTTCTTTTTCTTTGGGTTAGCTGGGTGTGATATTTGTAGGGCGGGGTGAGGTCACCTCGCCCTGTACGTTGCGTTGGTGCATATCCGATCACGTTAAGATGTCAACCCACAAATCATTATAGTATTGGTTGATTTCCGTCGGCAGATTGGTATATGCCTCGGTCGGATACTGCGTAATATCCGGGAAATACAACGGGTCGCTGGTGATTTCCTCGTCCAGTTCGTTATAGACCTCGGTCTGCGGGCTGGAATAGCCGACATACTCCCAGTTTGCCATCGCCGCCTCGGTTGAGCACATGAAGTTGATGAACTTCTCCGCACCCGAAACGTTCTTCGCGTTCTTCGGGATGCACATGGCATCGACAAACAGGTTGGTACCCTCCTTCGGAACGTAGAATGCGAGGTCGGGATTTTCGTCGATCATGGTGACGGCATCGCCGTTATAGTACGGTGCAGCCACAATTTCCTCACTCGGCAGCTTTTCGAGAATCTGGTCCATCCAGATGCCCTGATATACCGGTTTTCCGGCGATGATAAGGTCAGCCGCTTCGCGCAGCTCGTCCTTGTCGGTGGTGTTGAGCGAATAGCCGAGGTACATCAGCGCAATGCCGAGCGCATCACGCGAGTTGTTGAACATCGCGGTGCGGTTGGTGTATTTGGGGTTCCACAGCAAATCCCACGAGCCGATATCCGCTTTATCAACGTACTTGGTGTTGTACACGATGCCGACCACGCCCCAGGTATAGGGCACGGAATACTTCTGCTCCGGATCGAAGTCCAGATGCGTGTATTTCTCGTCAATCAGCTTCATATTCGGAATATGATCGTAGTTGAGCGGTTGGAGCATATCCTCGTCGATAAAGCGCGAAATCGCGTAGTCGGACGGGATAATGACGTCATAGCTCGTGGTCTGGATGCGCGAATACAGGTTTTCGTTGGAATCGAAGGTGTTGTAGATAACCTTGATGCCGGTTTCCTCTTCGAACTGGTCGATGAGGTCGGTGTCGATGTACTCACCCCAGTTATACACGTTGAGCACCTCTGCCGAGGACGCATTGCCGCAGCCGGAGAGCAGCCCGGCGCACATTGCGCTGCACAGCAGCAGGGAAAGCATACGTTTTTTCACGGCTGCATCGCTCCTTTCCGGCGGGCGGCTTCGCGGCGCTTTTCGTCGCGGGACTGACGCACATTGATGACGATGAGCAGCGCCAGCACGATCAAAAACAGAATGGTCGAGATGGCGTTGATCTTCGGTGTCATGCGGTGGCGGGTCATCGAGTAGATCACGACCGACAGCGGCTGGCTGGTCGTGCCGGCGGTAAAGTAGGACACCACGAAATCGTCGATTGACATAGTGAACGCCATGATAGCGCCCGTGACGATGCCCGGCATAATCTCCGGCAGGATGACCTTGTGGAGCGCCTGATGTGGTGTAGCGCCGAGGTCGAGCGCGGCCTCATAGGCGTTTTTGTCCAGCTGGCGCAGCTTGGGCATGACATTGAGCACGACATACGGCGTGCAGAACGTAACGTGCGCGAGGATAAGGGTCAGGTAGCCCTTGTCCAGACCGATGGCGGCAAACAGCAGCATGAACGTTACGCCCATGATGGTATCCGACGAGGACATCGGGATGTTGTTGACGGTCAGGTAAGCCGCCTTGGCTCTGCGGCCCATGTTGTGGATGCCGATGGCGGCAATCGTGCCGAGCACGGTTGCAATCGCGGCAGCGGCAACGGCTACGAGCAGCGTGACATACAGTGAATGGAGAATATCCGCATCGCGGAACAGCTCGACATACCAGCGGGTCGTAAAGCCGTTCCACAGGCGGCGCGATTTGGAATCGTTGAACGAAAAGATCATCAGCACAACGATAGGCGCGTACAGGAACAGGAAGATCAGCAGCAGATAGAAGTTCTTGAAAAACTTTTTCATAGCAGCAGCCCTCCTTCCTCGGAGGAGCCGTCATCGAACTTGTTCATGATCCACATACAGATGAAGATGAGAATGATCATCACGAGCGCGATAGCCGAGCCGAGATGCGGGTTGTACGCACCGCCCATGAACTGAAGGTCGATCAGGTCGCCGACGAGCAGATTCTTGCCGCTGCCGAGCATCTGCGAAATAACGAAGGTGGAGACAGACGGCACAAATACCATTGTAATGCCGGAAATCACACCGGGAATGCTCAGCGGGAAGATCACACGGCGGAACACTAGATAGGTCGGTGCGCCGAGGTCCTGCGCGGCTTCGATCAGCTTGCGGTCGAGCTTGATGAGAACGGTGTAGATCGGCAGCACCATGAACGGCAGAAAGTTGTACACCATGCCGAGCACGATCGCGCCCTGCGTGTTGATGAGCGGGATATAATCCAGCGAATAGCCGAAATGGCTTTGCAGGAACGAGATAAGTCCGATGGAGCGGAAAAACTGGTTGATAAAGCCGTTGTTCTCCAGAATGGACATCCATGCGTAGGTGCGGAGCAGGAAGTTTATCCACATCGGGAGCATGATGAGCATCATGCAAAGGCTCTGTTTGCTGGCGGACAGGCGGCTCATGAGGTACGCCATCGGGTAGCCGAGCGCAAGGCACACCACGGTAGAGAGAAACGCCAGCCAGAATGACCGCCCGAAAATCGGCAGGTAGCCGGGCAGATAGCTGAAATTATGCAGGGTGAAGCCGCCGTCTGCGTTAAGGAACGCATAGACAACGACCATGAGTATGGGCGCGAGGATGAACACCGCCAGCCACACGCCGTAGGGATAGGCAAAGGATTTTTTCACGCTTCCGCCTCCGCACTCTTGTGCATGATGTGGATGTCAAACGGAATGACGGACAGACCGACCGTCTTGCCGACCGACTCTGCCATGGTGGAATGCACCATGAAGGTGAAGAACTGGGTGCGAACCATCATCTCGTAGTGCACGCCCTTGAATACGATGGACTCAACAACGCCCTGCAGCAGGCCGTCGCCGGCGTAGACGATCTTGAGATCCTCCGGACGGATAACGACATCGACCGGCGCATTCTTCTCGAAGCCCTTGTCCACGCACTCGAAGGTGCGGCCGCAGAACTCGACCTTGCAGTCCTCGAGCATCACGCCGTCAATGATATTGGATTCGCCGATGAAATCCGCAACAAAGGCGTTGACCGGCTCGTTGTAGATATCGGTCGGGCTGCCGACCTGCTGGATAACGCCGTGGTTCATGACAACCACGCGGTCGCTCATAGTGAGCGCCTCTTCCTGATCGTGGGTGACGTAGATAAAGGTGATGCCGGTGCGCTGCTGGATGCGCTTCAGCTCGATCTGCATGTCCTTGCGCAGCTTGAGGTCGAGGGCGCCGAGCGGCTCGTCGAGCAGCAGCACACGCGGCTCGCACACCAGTGCACGCGCGATGGCGACACGCTGCTGCTGGCCACCGGAAAGACTGGTCACATCGCGGTTTTCAAAGCCGCGCAGGCCGACCAGCTCGAGCATTTCTGCGGTTTTGCGCTTGATATCTGCGCGGTCCAGCTTTTTGATGTGCAGACCGAATGCAATATTCTCCGCAACATTCAGGTGTGGGAACAGCGCATAACGCTGGAACACGGTGTTGATCTCGCGCTGGTAGGGCGGAACATCGTTCAGGCGCTTGCCGTCAAAGAATACATCGCCGGAATCCGGCTGCTCAAAGCCGCCGATGATGCGCAGTGTGGTCGTTTTGCCGCAGCCGGACGGGCCGAGCAGGGTCACGAACTCGCGGCGCTTGATGGACAGCGAAATGCCGCGCAGCACAGGCGTTCCGTCAAATTCTTTTTTCAGGTTTTGCAGATCGACCAGATTTTGATTCAATCCTCATCACTCTCCCCAAACAGGTAGCAGCCCCAAACCGAGCGGGTCAGGCTCTGTTTGGGGTTGCTCTATATCTATATTGTAGTAAATAATTTTTATCATATAAATAGTATAGGGAAATGCCGTAAAAGTCAAGGTGATACGCAGATTCTGCTCGCAAAAAAGCAGGGAAATTCGAGGGGAGGATGCTCGATTTGGATAATTTGCCAGCTTTGTTATGTAAAGCGCACAAGCTGAAATGGTTTGATTTGTACACTTCGCAAACAGATACTGTTAAATATGCACAAAAAGATTGTGCTTCAATTGGTGAAGGTTCATAAAATATGGCTCTTGTAACAGAGCCGGTTATCGTGTATTATAATACCTGTGATCAGGAAATGATCCAAACACAAAAACGTAATTTAGTCATTAACTTTTAAGGAGTTGTATATATCATGATGAAGGATTTCTTTAATGGTCTGGTAAGCGCACGCATGATGGAGCTGGATAGCAGCCGTTCTTTCGCTAAGGCTCGCAAGGCTGAGCGCACTGCTAAGTAAGCGGTAATCAAACCGAATTTATAAAGGCTTCCCGGAACAGATGGCCGGGAGGCCTTTTTCTTTGTGTGACAGGATTGTGTTGGCTTTTACCGATAGAATGTGGTACACTTAAAAACATACGGTATTCAGGGATAAAGGGGATAGGACGTTGCAGTTTATCAAACGGTTTCGGGTAGGCCAGCGCGCCATCAAGACTGCGATATCAGTCGGTCTGGCGCTTGCACTGGCGATGGTGCTGGGTTCCAGCCTGCCTATTTTTGCAGCTATTGGTGCAATCTCGGTGATGAGCCGTACCTGGGTGGATTCACTCAAGGAGAGCCTTAATCAGATAGCGGGTACATTTCTCGGCTATCTGATTGCATGTGTGTTTGTTACCGTGCTGCCCAATCCAACGTTTTTCGTGTGGATGGCGCTCGGCGTGCTGTGTGTGATTTCACTGTGTATCGGTCTCAAGCTGAATTTTGCGATTCCGCTGGCGAGCATTGTGTTTGCGGATGTGTGCCTGTATACCGGCGGAGATTCAATTGTGTACGGCTTCCACCGATTTACCGATACACTGGTCGGTCTGGTCGTGGCGCTGCTCGTCAATGTGGTAATCCGGCCGTATAACAACCGTCAGAAGATCATCAATATGATGAACGAGATTCAGAAAATGTTTCTGCCGCTGCTGCAGTCGCGCGTGCTCGAGCATCGTTATCCGGATCTGACGCCGCTGACCGAGAGAATGACCGCGCTTGCGTCCGAGCTGCGTATTTTCGAGAAGCAGCCGGTAGCGCTGTGGCAGCATGCAGTCCGCGTGGCGGCCCGACGGCAGGAGGCGGCTTATCTGCGCGGCTGTGAGCAGCTGCTTGCTAAAATGTGCGGTGAGCTGGCGGCGCTGTGCAATATGGATTCCAATCCGGCACCGGGTGAGAAAAGCATAGAGCGGCTGACCGCGCACGGCCTTACCGCACCGGAAAACCTCAAGGATTACTGCCGGTGCTCGCCGGTGGATGCGCAGGTGATGGATTTCCATATCGGCAATCTGCTCGATGCGTATGATTTTCTGACCGCGTTTCATCATGTGTAAGACGAGTATGCCTTGACAAATGAGCGGTCAGGCGCGTATAATAAAGGTACAAAAAGGACGCTGTTTTAGCAGTCAGCCCTTTACTTGGTCAACTTTTTTGATGACCGTTCGGTGGCCGCCGGACGGTCATCGCGCTTTTATAAAGAAGATGTACAGTACGATGACCGCACAAATAAAAAGCTGGAGTGCTTTCCTCTTCATCTGCGCTCACCTCCTTTCACCCACAGACTGTGGGGAGGGAGAAGGGCTGACCGCCGTTGCAACAGCGTCCTGTGGAATGACAAGCATTCCACGAGTTCATTATAGCATGAATTGTCGAACTTTGTCTATATAGGTGAACAGGTCAAAACGCCTTCTGCACCGGTCGGCTTGACTTCTCCTCACAAAATGGTTATAATAGAACCATTATAATCGTTATTTATGCGATGACGCAGGAAAAGTAACCGGCTCGCCTTGCGCGAAAGAGAGAGGCTCCTCGGCTGAAAGGGCTTTGCGCGGGAAACGGTGAAGTGCGCCTGCCGAGCAACAGGGTCAAACGCCTTGCGGGAAGTGCCCGTTACCGCACTGCACGAGCGAAAAATCGGAGTGGAACCGCGTTTGTACGCCTCCCGAGGGAAGAATATCCCCTGGGAGGCTTTTTTATTCCCGAAACTCCGCATAGCTTTCCTGAAAACCATCAAAAGGAGATAAAAATCATGAAACTCTACAACACGCTGACCCGTCAGAAGGAGGAATTCGTTCCGATCACGCCGGGCGAGGTAAAGATGTATTCCTGCGGCCCGACGGTGTACAACTACTTCCATGTCGGCAACGCACGTCCGTTCATCATTTTCGATCTGCTGCGCCGTTACTTCGAGTACCGCGGCTACAAGGTTGAGTTCGTGCAGAACTTCACTGACATTGACGACAAGGTAATCAACAAGGCGAACGAGGAAGGCGTGGACTTCAACACCATCGCCGAGCGTTATATTAAGGAATACTTTGTTGATGCACAGGGTCTGGGCGTCAAGAAGGCGACCGTGCACCCGCGTGCAACCGAGACCATGGACGCGATCATCGACATTGTTGAGCGCCTGATCGAGAACGGCCACGCTTACGTTGCTGAGAACGGTGACGTTTACTTCCGCACCAAGTCCTTCCCGGAGTACGGCAAGCTGTGCCATCAGCCGATGGAGGAGCTGCAGGCCGGTGCCCGCATTTCTGTCGGCGAGGTAAAGGAAGACCCGATGGACTTCGCGGTCTGGAAGGCTGCAAAGCCGGGCGAGCCGGCTTGGGATACGCCGTGGGGCAGCAAGGGCCGTCCGGGCTGGCACATTGAGTGCTCGGCTATGGCGAACAAGTACCTCGGCAAGACCATCGACATCCATTCCGGCGGTCTTGATCTGATTTTCCCGCATCACGAGAACGAGATCGCACAGTCCGAGTGTGCAAACGGCTGCACCTTCGCGCATTACTGGCTGCACAACGGCTTCCTGACCATCGACAATGAGAAAATGTCCAAGTCCAAGGGCAACTTCTTCATGGTGCGCGATGCCGCCAAGCAGTTCGGCTATGAGACCATCCGCATGTTTATGCTGAGCGCGCACTACCGCACGCCGCTTAACTACTCTGCTGAGTCGCTTGAGATGAACAAGGCATCTCTTGCCCGTCTGTACGAGGCCCGCAATAATATGGAGTTCCGCATCGAAAAGGCATCCGGCGACACCATGACCGCTGAGGAGACCGAGAAGCTGGAGGCTCTGAAGGGCTACAAGCAGAAGTTCATCGATGCAATGGACGACGACCTGAACACCGCAGACGCACTGTCCGCTATCTTCGAGCTGACCCGTGAGATCAATGCGTACAACGGCTCGCATCAGGACGCAACCAAGGCATTCCTGACCGCAGCGCATGATCTGTTCATGGAGCTGACCGGCGTGCTCAATCTGGTGCAGAACCGTGACGAAGCGGTTGATCCGGACGCAGAGAAGATCGAGGAGCTGATCGCGCAGCGCGCCGCAGCCAAGAAGGAGAAGAACTTCGCTGAGGCAGACCGTATCCGCGGTGTACTGGCTGATATGGGCGTTACCATTAAGGATACCCGCCAGGGCACGCAGTGGAGCCGCAATTAAATTGTGAATCCCGACTATTTGATAGAGAAAGTCCTCTGTTCGTGTGCGAATAGGGGACTTTTTGCGTATTTTCTGCACTGGCAGGGCATCTTGCTGACGCAGCCCGCATGTGTCGGTCAACCGGTACTAAGGAACGCTACTGGTGACTTTTTCGCTTCAAATTGATAAAATCTTTGCACGCCGCGCACAAAAAACTTGCGTGATATCAGGATGAACAAGCGGAAAACCTGCGAAAAAGCGGTTTTTGTCGGTTTATACAAGTGTCGTTGATTGACATTTTTGCAGGATTGCGGTACAATATATTCATTATCTGATTTATTGGGACGGAAAGGAGAAGGCGGAATGACGATTCAGCCTGATTATGTAAAGGAAGAACTTTTGCATGAACTGAGTGAGAGCTTTCGTATGCACAACCAGCTCCCACCTGATCTGTTTACGCGCTACCGCATCAAGCGCGGCTTGCGTAACGCAGACGGTACCGGTGTTCTGGTCGGCGCATCGCATCTGGGCAACGTACACGGCTATATTCTGAACGAGGGCGAGCGCGAGCCGATCGAAGGCCGCCTGACCTATCGAGGATATAATGTATACGATCTGATTCACGGTCTGGAGCAGGAAAACCGCTTCGGCTTTGAGGAGATCGGTTATCTGCTTATGTGCGGCAAGCTGCCGAGCCGCCGTCAGCTGGCGGAATTTCAGCACACCATCGGTCTGGAGCGTGCCCTGCCGGACAACTTCACCGAGGATATGATCATGCGTGCGCCGAGCCGCGACATCATGAACAAGCTGGCAAGCGCAACGCTGGCACTGTATTCCTATGATGCGAACCCGGATGAAACCACGGTCGAGAACATTATGCGTCAGGGCATCAGCCTGATGGCCAAGTTCCCGGTTATCATTTCGCATGCGTATCAGGCAAAACGCCGCTACTTTGATAATGATTCCATGTTCCTGCATGTGCCGGATCCGAACCGTTCGACTGCAGAGAATATTCTGCACCTCATCCGTCCGACCGGCGAATTCAACGATGACGAGGCTAAGCTGCTCGACCGCTGTCTGATCCTGCACGCCGAGCATGGCGGCGGTAACAACTCGTCTTTCACCGTGCGTGTTACTTCTTCGTCCGGTACGGATACCTATTCGGCGATCGCGGCTGCGGTTTCCTCGCTGAAGGGCCCGCGCCACGGCGGTGCAAACCTGCGCGTCGTCAAGCAGTTTGAGGAGATGAAGGAGAATATCCACAACTGGAAGGACGAGACCGAGGTCGGCAATTATCTGCGCAAGATTCTGAATAAGGAAGCAGGCGACGGCTCCGGCCTGATCTACGGCATGGGTCATGCAATTTACACCTTGAGCGACCCGCGTGCCGTTGCACTGAAAAAGGCTGCTCGTCCGCTGGCGGAAAAGACCGGCTATTCGGACGAGATGGATTTGATCGAGCTGGTAGAAAAGCTGACGCCGGGTGTCTTTGCCGAAATCAAGGGCAGCGACAAGCCGATGTGCGCAAACGTCGATATGTATTCCGGCTTTGTTTACAAAATGCTCGGACTGCCCAAGTCGCTGTATACGCCGCTGTTCGCTACCGCGCGTATCGTCGGCTGGATGGCACACCGCCTTGAGGAAGTTACCACCGGCGGTAAGATCATCCGTCCGGCGTATAAGCCTGTTGCGAAGAATATCGAGTACGTTAATATTGATGAGCGGAATGACGGTCCGATCAACGACTGATTTTTAATTAAATTAGCAGTTAGTAATTGGAGTGGAGGGTATAGTGCTCTCCGCTCTATTTATATTGTGCAGAGGATAATTATATGGGAATGCTCAGCTTAGCAGATATCCTATTAACAGATGCGCAGGTATCTTATAAAGAAAACCGTATCATCCTATATTTCAAGTCGGATGCGGAAGTGAATCCGATATTCAAGGAGCACGTCAGATCGCTGTATGCCAAATTCGTTAAACAGGAAAGCGTTTCGGTGACTATCGGGGAACATTCCTTTGAATCTCATATTATTTCACTGGCCAGTGCTGCGTCTCCGGAGGAATATGTATCGGACGATCCCGTTGAATGGCTTATGTGCGGTGATGAATTTACCATTACAGTTGAAAACAATGGTCATATCGCAGAGAATACCACGGAACAGAGGGTATCAAAAGCCGGCACTGCACCTCTAATCCTGAAGGAATGATATTTAATAAAAATTTTTGAAAAAAGTGTTGACAACCCGCTTTATATGCGTTATACTAAATGAGCTTGGTCAAAGACAGCTGGCGCCGCAAGGCTTAAATGGCGATTTGTTCGCCGCCCGCCGAGGTCAACACAGACATGTTTGTTATCATATTTGATTATGTTTTCTGTGTACCCTCCCTGTGTCTTTGCACCGGGAGGGTACTTTTATTTTACAGGAGGTGAAAATGATGCCGAACGCAAAGATTCTGGAAGAGAAGAAGGCTCTGGTCGCTTCCCTGGTAGAGAAGATCAAGAATTCTCCGGCAGGTGTACTGGTCGACTACAAGGGCATCAACGTAGAGGATGATACCAAGCTCCGCAAGCAGCTCCGTGAAGCTGGCGTTGAGTATGCTGTCATCAAGAACACTCTGATCCGCTTTGCAGCTAAGGAACTGGGTTTTGACGAGCTGGATGCGTGCCTGCACGGTACCACCGCTCTGGCAATCTCCACCACCGACGACGTTGTCGCTCCGGCGAAGATCCTGGCTGACTTTGCTAAGACCCACGAGAACTTCACCCTGAAGGCTGGTTACCTGGAAGGTAAGGCCATCGGTGAGGACGAGGTCAAGAAGCTGGCTGCTATGCCGAGCAAGGAAACCCTTATCGCTCAGGTACTGTACAGCTTCAACTACCCCATTATGCAGCTCGCTATTGCTTGCGATGCTATCGTTAAGAAGGCAGAGGGCAATGAGGAAATGAAGGTTGCTGAACTGGTAGCCCCGAAGGAAGCTGCAGCAGAAGAAGCTGCTGAGTAATTTCCCCCGCACTGACTGATTTATTCGGTCAGGAACACATTTTAACTTAAAAATTATCTAAAATTGGAGGTTTAATCCCATGACTGTTGCTGAGATTATGGAAGCTGTAAAAGAGCTCAAGGTTATGGAGCTCTCTGAGCTGGTAAAGGCTCTCGAGGAAGAATTTGGTGTATCCGCTACGCCGGTAGCTGTTGCAGGTGCTGTAGCAGGCGGCGACGGCGCAGCTGCTGCTGACGCTAAGACCGACTTCGACGTAGTTCTGGTTGACGCTGGCTCTTCCAAGATCAACGTTATCAAGGCTGTTCGCGAGATCACCGGCCTGGGCCTGAAGGAAGCTAAGGAGAAGGTTGACACCGCTCCGCAGACCATCAAGGAGGCTGCTCCGGAGGCTGAGGCTAACGAGATCAAGGAGAAGCTCGAGGCTGCTGGCGCTAAGGTTGAGCTGAAGTAAGGTTTCCTTACCGAACCAACTGCTTGCAATCAAGCAATTCCAAAGACGCAGAGTGTTTGCTCTGCGTCTTTTTCTATGCCAAATTTTCCGTCAGTCAGTGGTGACAAACCCGAAATTGTGCGGTATAATAAAATAGAATAATAATGTGGACAAGAAGGAGAATCTCATGCCGAAATTAGGACTTATTTCGCTCGGCTGCGCGAAAAACCTCGTGGACAGCGAGCACATGCTGGCCCGGCTGCGGGACGCAGGCTGGGAGATCACCGAGGATATGACCGAAGCAGACGTTGGCGTTGTCAACACCTGCGGCTTCATCGAAGCCGCTAAGACCGAGGCTATCGAAACCATTCTGGAGACCGCCCAGAACAAGCAGACCGGCAATATGAAGGGTCTGGTCGTGACCGGCTGTCTGGTGCAGCGCTATGCTGACGAGATGCGCGCTGAGCTGCCCGAGATCGACGTATTCTGCGGAACGGGCAGCTATGATGACATCGTGGACGCGGCCAATGCGGCGCTCAAGGGGCAGCAGGCGGCGTACATGGCTGATATGACCTCTGCTGCACTCGACGGCAGCCGTGACCGCCTGACACCCTCGTACACCGCATACTTTAAGATTGCGGAGGGCTGCTCGAACACCTGCGCGTACTGTATCATCCCCAAGCTGCGCGGCCGTTACCGCAGCCGTGAGATGGCATCGCTGCTCGAGGAAGCGCGTGCGCTCTCTGACGCAGGCGTTAAGGAGCTGATCGTCATCGCGCAGGACATCACCAAGTACGGTATGGACCTGCCCGAGCACAAGCGTCTGCTGCCCGAGCTGCTCCGCGAGCTGTGCAAGATGGACTTTACCTGGATTCGTCTGCACTATCTCTATCCCGACCAGATTACGGACGAGCTGATCGACGTGATTGCGGATGAGCCGAAAATCGTAAAGTATCTGGATATTCCGCTGCAGCATGTCTCTAAGCGCATTCTGCGTGCCATGCACCGTCCGGGTGACGGCGCGGAATTTACCAGGCTGATCGAGGATATGCGCGAGCGTATTCCGGGTCTTGTACTGCGTACAAGCCTGATCGTCGGTCTGCCGGGCGAGACCGAGGACGAGTTTGCCGAGCTGTGTGAGTTCCTGCAGAATGTCGGCATTGAGCGTGTCGGTGTGTTCGAGTATTCGCCGGAGGAAGGCACGGAGGCTGCAGAGCTGCCCGACCAGATCGACGACGAGACCAAGCAGAACCGCCGTCTGATCGTCGAAGAGCTGCAGTCCGGTGTGCTCGACGACTACAATACCTCCCGCCACGGTGAGGTCATGCAGGTGCTCTGCGAGGGCTTTGACGAGGAGCAGGACCTGTGGTATGGCCGTACCTACGCGGATTCGGTCGAGGTAGACGGCCACGTCTACTTTGACGCGGCGGATAACGAACCGGCAGAAGGCGAGTTTGTGTCCGTTCTCATCACTGAAAGCCTTGGACCCGACCTGCTCGGTGTCCGTCAGAAGGAGGCATAATTTCCTATGACAACCGCAAACAAAATCACGCTGACCCGCATTGCGATGATTCCGTTTTTCATCTATTTTGCGGCGCAGCCCATGCTGATCATCGATGAGACCCGGTATCTCGCCGCGTTCCCGACCAGCACGGTCATCGCGCTCGTACTGTTCTGCGTGGCATCGTTCACGGATTTTCTGGACGGCTATGTGGCGCGAAAGTACAATCAGGTGACGGATTTCGGCAAATTTGTCGATCCGCTGGCCGATAAGCTGCTCGTAGCGTCCGCGCTCATCCTGTTCGTAGAGCAGAAGGCGATGGCAGGCTGGATGGTCTGCGTTATCCTCGCGCGTGAGCTGATCATCACGTCTCTGCGCGTGGTTGCAGCCAATAAGGGCCGCGTGCTCGCCGCAACGTGGACGGGTAAGGTCAAGACCTGTGTGCAGATTGGCGGTATCATCGTCGTTTATCTGTATTATATCATCATGGGTGCGCTGGCAAACGGTATCGCCTTCGCGGACGGCGATGGTGTTACCGCTGTTATGTTCATCCCTCATGCGGATGGTATGCCGCTGCTGCTGACCATTGTCGGCTGGGTGGTAACGCTGGTTACCATTTACTCCGGCTATGATTATCTCAAGAAAAACTGGGATTTGATCAAGGACGGCGCAGTGAAAGCAAAATAAGTACAATTTGATACGATTTGCGGAAGAGGTTCACGAGAGTGAGCCTCTTTTTGTTTTGCTCTGCACCGGCCATCTGGGGTACGCGAACTGCGTCAGCGTGTTCGCCCTATCCGGGCGGCAGTTCTTTTCTGCACCGATTGTGCGGAGGCACGAGGCGCGCAGGCGGTTCGCCCGAACGGGCGGGGCGTTTTTCGCTGAACCTCAGCGTGGGGAGTTGCCGCGCCCGCGGCGGGGGGCAAGAGGGTAGACACCTGCGGTTTCTACCCTCTTGTGCCCCTGCCGGGCAGGCAAGTTCGGTTCGCTTCGCATGCGGAAAATCCTGCGGGTTTTCTCATGAAAAGTTCCCTTTCTTATTTTCGCAAAATGTGTGCACGGGCATATTCGCACGATAAAATCGGGTAAGAATTTCCGCCGGTTTTTTGATGCTTTTCGGAATGAAATTGATATTCAGCAAGGTGCTCAAACGTCTGTGCTTTTATGTGTGCAATCCATACAATGCCAGAATGAAAAGAGTAATTTTTGTATAGAACAGAGTTATACAGTGCATTGCGATATAACTCTTCCGCAGCTATAATATAGTCAAACAAACGAAAACACCGAAAGTTAAAACAAAACAAAAAAACTTCCGGTAAATCGTGAAAAGAGTATGTCTAAGATTTAAATGTCAAGGAGGAAATTATCATGAAAGAAATCCGTATTGGTCTGGTAGGTTCCGGCTGGATGGGCAAGGCTCATTCCTCTGCACTGGCTGACGCTGAGATGCTGTTTGGTCCTGACTACGGCACCGCATCCTTCGAGATCGTAGCTGACGCTAACGAAGAGGCTGCAAAGTCCGCACAGAAGAAGATCGGCTTCAAGCGCATCTCCACCGACTGGCACGATGTAGTTACCGACCCGAACGTAGACCTGGTTGATATCGCTACCCCGAACGCTTTCCACTATGTAGTTGCTAAGGCTGCTCTGGAGAACGGCAAGAACGTATACTGCGAGAAGCCGCTGTCCATCTCCGCTGAGGAGTCCAGAGAGCTGGCTGAGCTGGCTGCCGAGAAGGGCGTAGTTAACTACGTTGGCTTTAACAACACCCAGAACCCGGCAAATGCTTACGTTCGTGAGCTCGTTCAGTCCGGCGCTCTCGGCAAGATCATGCGCTTCACCGGCACTTACGATCAGGACCAGCTGCTCGACGAGTCCCTCCCGATCACCTGGCGCCACATCAACAAGCTGGCTGGCTGCGGTGCTCTGGGCGACCTCGGTTCCCACCTGCTGTCCATCTCTCAGTTCATCATGGGCGACATCACCAAGGTAAACGCAGTTGCTACCACCGTATTCCCGAAGCGTCCGAAGTCCGCAGGCTCCACCGAGATGGTTGACGTTGAGAACGAGGACATCATGACCTTCATGGCTGAGTACGCTAACGGCGCTATCGGTCAGATCGCTTGCTCGCGTGTTGCTACCGGCCGCAAGAACTACCTGACCTACGAGATTCAGGGCACCAAGGGTTCTGTTCGTTACGATCTGGAGCGCATGGGCGAAGTTCAGGTTTACTTCCAGTCTGACAACGAGCGCGACCGCGGCTTCCGCACCGTACTGCTCAACCCGCTGATGAAGGGCTACTCCGCATTCCAGCCGGCAGGCGGTATCTCCATCGCTTACAACGACATGAAGATCCTCGAGGTTCACGCTCTGTTCGACGCTATCACCAATGGCGCTGACTATGTAACCGACTTCGAGTTCGGCTACAAGATCGACCGCACCGTAGCTGCTGTTATCGAGTCCTCCAAGACTCACGAGTGGGTTGACGTTAAGTAAGTTGTCCGCTTACATCAATTAAAACATAATGCCGAAACGGTCTCCGGCGGGAGCGATCCCGCCGAGACCGAAAAGGCTGACAGTTTCCTGAATAATTTGACAGGGAGGATATAATTATGGCTATCAAGATTGGTATTGCACCGGACTCCTGGGGTGTATGGTTCCCGGCAAGCGATCCGAACAACGCAAAACAGCCCCAGTGGTGGCGCTGCCTGGACGAAATGAAGGTTGCCGGCTACGAGGGCTGCGAGATCGGTCCCTGGGGCTACATGCCGAACGACGATCCCAAGGTTCTCAAGAACGCTATGGATGCGCGCGGCCTGACTCTGGTAGGCGCTACCGAGGGCGGCAACTTCCTCGACGACGCTGCTGTTGAGGGTATGCTGAAGGATATCGACGATATTTCCAAGCTGCTGAAGGCTTTCCCGTCCGCTAAGTATATCGTTCTGCTGCCTCCGATGTACACCAACCTCGCTACCGGCGAGCTGGAGATGAATCCGGAGCTGACCGACGAGGAGTGGGCTACCTACTGCAAGAATGTACAGAAGTGCGCTGACCGCTGCGCTGCGAACGGCTTTGTTGGCCTGTTCCACCCGCACGTTGACAGCCACGTTCAGACCGAGGAGCAGATCGAGCGCTTCCTGAATGATACCAACGTTGATCTGTGCTTCGACACCGGCCACCATGTATACGGCGGCGGCGAGCCGATCTCCTTCTACAAGAAGTGGGCAAAGCGCATCCCGTACATCCACTTCAAAGACTGCGATCTGGCTGTTAAGGCTAAGATGGACGAGAACAAGTGGTCCTTCGCTAAGGCTGTAACCGAGGATATCATGGTTGAGCCGGGCAAGGGCAGCATCGACTTCACTGCAATGCATAAGGCACTCGACGAGTGCGGCTACGACGGCTGGTGCGTCGTAGAGCAGGATCTGTTCCCGGTTAAGTCCTTCGACGTACCGCTCGAAAAGGCTACCATCGGTCGTGAGAACCTGCGCAAGGCAGGCTTCTAATGAAATAGTAATCACATACCCATTTTACAATCGCATCTACACTATTCCCGTTTTCATTATTTTGTTATCCGGTCCCTCTTGAATTTCATCCAACAGAAAATCAAGAGGGACTGCTGATAAAGAGTACACGCAAGTGTGAAATACACAAGCGTAAAAGGGCGCTGAGAGAGCAGGGCCCGGAAAAAAGAGAGGAGAAGAAATTATGAACAAGAAGAGAGTGTTAGCGATGTTGCTGGCAGGAGCGATGGCATTGTCGATGACCGCATGCGGCGGCGGCAATTCTGCCTCGACCGATGGCAGCAGTAATGACGGTGGCGCATCCGCTTCCGGCGGCAGCTACAAGGTCAGCGTTATCCTGAAGACTCTGGCTGCCGAGTACTGGCAGTATGTAAAGTCGGGCGCTGAGGATTATGCTTCCGAGCATTCGGACAAGGTTACGGTAGAGGTTAAGGGCCCAAGTTCTGAGACCGCATTCGATGAAATGCAGAACATGATCGAGACCGACCTCAGCTCCGGCACGTATGACGGCATTGTTATTTCTCCGCTGCAGTCGGATACGGCAGCGCAGCTGGTCAGCGGCACCAAGCTGCCGATTGTTGCTATCGACACCAACTTCACGGCACCGGAGGTTAAGTCCTTCGTAGGTACCGGTAACGAAGCTGCTGCCAAGAAGGGCGGCGAGGCTGCTGTAGAGGCTGCCAAGGCTGCCGGATGGACCGACATCAAGTGCATTGAGATCGCAGGCGTACAGGGCGACCAGACCAACACCGCTCGTATGAACGGCTACAAGGCTGGCGTTGAAGAAGCAGGCGGCACCTTCCTGAGCGATGAAGTACAGTACGCAGATGCAACTGCTGACCGCGCTACCACCGCTATGGAAGCTATCATGCAGACACATCCGGAAGGCATCGCAATCATTTGCGCAAACAACGACGATATGGCTATGGCAGCAGCCCGTGCAGCGCAGGGCCATGACGCATATAAGAACACCATCTTCCTCGGCTTCAATGGTGACCGCGCTGCTTGTGAAGCAATCCTGGACGGTCAGATGACGATGTCTGTTGCCCAGATGGCTTACGAGATGGGCTACAAGGCTGTTGAGACCATGGTTCAGGTTCTGGACGGCGAGACCGTTGACGAGTTCGTTGACTCCGGTTCTGACGTAGTTACCCCGGACAACGCGCAGGAGCGTCTGGATACCCTGAAGACGCAGCTCCACTAAGAAAACTGCATTTCGCACAAACGCAGATTGTGCGATAATGTTCACGCGTAAGATCCTCTCTCCGGATCGGCAGGAAAACGCTCCAACGTTCTGCCAATCCGATATGGATATAACGCAAATTTCAAAGATCCTTTCTCTCATTCTATTTCTCTATATGGTGGTGCCCCCTGCTCCTGCCCAAGCAGGATTAGGGGGCATTGCTATGAATTGAGGTTGGATGAGATATACAAAATTAGCATTTCCATACAGACTATTCTGCAGGCTGCAGAGAAAAAGAGGGACAAGCTGCTGCAAACACCCGTGGCAGCGTATTTACACAGCAAACAAGAGGGGTTTTAAGAAAAATGGTATTTACACTGGGTTCATTTGTGCTTGTCACTGTAGCGGTGGCATTCGTAAGCTGGCTTAAAACCAAGGGAACGGACGAGACCAGCAAAGACGGTTACTTCCTTGGCGGCCGAAGCCTGAGCGGTCTGGTTATCTTTGGTTCTCTGATGATGACCAACCTGTCCGCAGAGCAGCTGGTAGGCCGCAACGGTCAGGGCTATGCAGCCGGTATGACTGCAATGGGCTGGGAGACCATGTGCCCGATCGCATTGACGCTGATGGCGCTGTTCTTCATCCCGAAGTACTTCAAGCTCGGCATTTCCACTATCCCGGAATTTCTGGAAAGCCGCTTTGACCGCGCAACCCGCGTCATTGTATCGTTCATTTTCCTTGTCGCTTATATTGTAACCATGCTGCCGCTGGTGCTGTACGCAGGCTCGGTAGCGATGGAGCGTATCTTCGGCATTACCGCACTGATGGGCGGCAATCGCTTTATGGCAACCACTGTAATGTGCGTCGCACTCGGCGTCATCGGCGGTATCTATGCAATCTTCGGCGGCCTGAAGGCCGTAGCCGTATCGGACTCTCTGAACGGCATCATCTTCATCATCGGCGCTGTCATCCTGATTCCGGTTCTGGCGTTTATCGCACTGGGCGACGGCAGCATCGCAGAAGGCATCCGCATTTTCGCTACCTCCTCTCCGGAGCACCTGAATGCGATCCAGCCTGCTGACGCACAGCCGCCGTACATTCCGTGGCCGATGATTGTACTTGGCTGCGGCATCAACCACATCTCCTACTGGTGCACCAACCAGTCCATCATGCAGCGCGTACTCGGCGCGAAAAACCTGAAGGAAGCACAGAAAGGCTCTCTGCTGACCGGTCTGACCTGCGTATTCTGCCCGATCTTCCTGGTAGCGCCCGGCGTTATCCAGTTCATCCGTGACGGCGGCGTACTGACCGACTTTGACATGGCATACCCGACCCTCATCAAGGACATCCTGCCGACTCCGGTACTGGGCTTCTTTGCAGCAGTCATGTTCGGCGCGATCCTGTCCTCCTTCAATTCCGTACTGAACAGCTCCATGACCCTGTTCACCCTGGACATCCTTCCGGTTATCTCCAAGAGGAAGCGCACGGATGCACAGCTGATCACCATTGCAAAGCGTTTCGGCATCGTGCTGTGTCTGGCATCCATTATTATCGCACCGTTCCTGCTGTATCTGCCGGCCGGCATCAGCACCTTCCTCAATCAGATGTGGGGCTACTACGGCGTTCCGGTTCTGGCCATCGTTGTTATGGGTATTCTGGCTCCGCGCATGCCGAGCTTTGCACCGAAGGTTGCCATCATTGTCCATATCGTATGCTATGGCCTGATGATGAACCTTCTGCCGTTCCACTTCCTGTACTTTGAAGTAGGCGCATTCGTAATTGACCTGATCCTGATGGCGATTCTGACCAAGGCTGCACCGCGCAAGGAAGCGTATGTACTGCCTGACCTCGAGGTTGTTGATATGACCCCGTGGAAGTACCGCAAGCCGGTTATCGCAGTTACGTTCATCCTGCTGGCAGGCATTTATGTGCTGTTCTCTCCTCTGGGTCTGGGCGGCTGATAAAGCAAACCGAAATAAAAGACAGATCACTGTTGCGGTCTGTCTTTTTTGCGTTCAGATATTCGGCACCGGCTTTCTGGGGCACACGAACCGCGCAGGCGGTTCGCCCGAACGGGCGGGGTGTTTTTCGCTGAACCTCAGCGAGAGGATTTGCCGCGCTCGGCGGCGGGGGCAAGAGGGTAGACACCTGCGGTTTCTACCCTCTTAACTCCCGTTTCACTTTATTTCTTAGTCTGGCGCATACCAGAGACTGGCGACCGCTCCGAAATAGGGGAACGGCAGAGGATTTTTACTACCGTGTCTTTCTCAACCTATTCGAAGGGTCGGATACCTTGCTGCTACACATACGGTTTCATCAACGCAAGGTGCGGCATAGCAGTGCTGCACAATTTGTCGGCACGTGGTAATAGAAAGCACCTGCGCGGCTAAACGGTTCTAAATAGATAAATTCGCAGGTGCTGTCTGTCATATCCAGACTAACGAGTTGCGCGACACGGGTATGTCGCGCCTGCTGAGATGAAACCGCCTGTGTAGCGGTAAGTTATCTGTGAACTGCGAAAAGGCGGAGAAAGACTCGCAACGGTCACCCGACTGCCGTTCCCAAATTTCGAAGCGGTCGCCGCTCTCCGATTTTCGCCAGACAAACAAATAAAGGAAACTGGAGTCCCAAGAGGATAGTACTCGTTTAATCCGCGCACGGCGCGGGAACAAGGTTTAGTGGCCTACGGGCAAACTTTGGTGTCTATCCTTTTGGAACCCCAGCTAAGGGTTAGCACCCATTCCGTATTCTTTAGCACACAGATAACGTCTGATATGGTAAAATCAGAACGAAATAGCCCGGAACGCCGTTGGCGAAATATCCGTCTCCTGCCGGAATGCCCGCGCAAAGTGCGATGCACTGTTGAAGCCGCAGTCCTCGGCAATCTGTTCAACGGTCAGGTCGCTGGACAGCAGCAGACGCTTGGACTGACGCAGACGGTACTGCAGCAGATACTCATGCGGCGTACAGCCGACGTATCGCTTGAAGCTGCGGATAAAGTGCGATTTGCTGATGCCGCACATCCCGGCAAGGTCGTCCAGCGAAATATCATCGGCAAAATGACCGTGAATGTACGCCAGTGCCTGTGCAAGCAGCTCACTGGTGACGGTGGTTCGCACGGTCTGCGACGCCAGACCACCCAGAATGCTGTGTACCGCAATGGAAATCTGGTGCTCGTTCATGGAGGCAAACTGCGTGCTCATGCCGTACTGCGCCGAGTGCACGACCGTGCGGAACTGATCCTTGAGCGACAGCATCGGCTGCTTTTCGTGCACAAGGCCGAATCGCTCGGTCAGATATTCGGTGTACTGCTTGCTGCCCGCACCGTTGAAGTAAAACCAGTAGAAGTCAACCTTGTCCGGACACCAGTAGCAGTGCGGCTTGCGGCAGTCGAACAGCGCTATTTCGCCCTCATGCGCCTCGGCGGTCATACCGTCTGTGCGGATGCAGAGCGAACCACTGTTGATGTAGATCAGCAGGTATTGGTCAATGCCGTTTCGTTCGATCCGGTAATCGCTGTTGCAGATGAACTGACCGAACTGCGGGCAGTAATACAGCGCACTTTTCGCAAATTCGGACGGCAGTGAGAAGTCCATGAAGGACGGGGTCAGTACGCCGGTATCTACAATTTGCATAAAATCCCTGCTTTCATTTGTTCTCGATAGCTTTGCTGCTTTTATCCTACCACCTTCGGCAGTTCAGAGCAACCCCGAAGCAAAAAAACGTCCGACCGGACGGTAATTGCGGAGATGGATAAAATAAATGACCGCTCGGTACCAGCCGAGCGGTCATTATGGTTTTGGTGATGGGATGCAGGGAACGGCTGCTGCACAGCCTTCCCTTCGCAGCTGTTACGCTTATTGCGCTGCCTTTGGCACAGGCGGTTTTACTCCGCCAGCTTATAAATCTCGATGATAGCCTGTTCGTCGAGTGCGGAATAGCTCTTGACCGGACCCTTGACCGTGCGGACGGTATTCGCTGCCAGCTGTGCGTAATTCTCCGGCTTGATGCCCAGCTGCGACAGATGCGTCGGCATGCCGATCTCCTCAAAGAAGCGCTTCATGGTCAGGATGCCTTCGCGCGCGGTGCGCTCGGGATGGTGGAAATCCATCTCCACGCCAAATACGCGGTTCGCCAGCTGAGCAAAGCGCGGAAAATCGTTCTTCATTTCGTACAGCGCCCAGGCCGGGAACAGCACGGACAGACCGGCACCGTGTGCAATCTCATCGCGGAACGCGGACAGCTCATGCTCGAGCTTATGCACCGGGAACAGACGCTTGCGGCCGCAGCCGGTGTAATCGTTATGTGAAACGCTGCCCGCCCACATCAGGGACGCACGCGCCTCATAATCGCGCGGATTGGCGATAGCGCGGCGGCCGGCATCGCGCACGGCAATGAGCAGACCCTCGGCAATGCGGTCGGTAATGTCGCTTTCGCCGCCTTCCGGCGTGAGGTAACGCTCGAGCGTGTGCATCATGATGTCCACAATGCCGCAGCCGGTCTGGAATTTGGACACGGTATAGGTGTTCTCCGGATCAAGGAAGCTGATGCGCGGACGGTTGGTCTCGCTCGTGATACCGCGCTTCTCCTTGGTCTCCTCATTGGTGAGTACGCAGGAGTTGCTGCTTTCCGAGCCGGAGGCTGCCAGCGTCAGTACAGTGCCGACCGGCAGGGTGGTATCCGGCTTTGTGCCGGTAGATGCAAACTGCCACGGATCGGTTTTTGTGGCAACGCCCATGGCGATGGCCTTCGCCGAGTCGATTACCGAGCCGCCGCCGACTGCCAGCACAAAGTCGATGCCCTCTCGCTCTGCCAGTGCAATGCCCTTGCGGACAAGCGATACCTTCGGGTTCGGTGATACACCGCCCAGTTCAACAAAGGCAAGACCCGCCGCAAACAGGCTTTTTTCCACACGGTCGAGCAGACCGGAGGTGCGGGCGCTCGAGCCGCCGAAGTGTACGAGGATGCGATGTGCGCCGAGTTCTTTCAGGCGCGGGCCGATCTGTTCCTCAATATCTTTGCCAAATACGACCTCGGTCGTGGTGTGCAGATTAAAATTCAGCATTAGGCGTTCCTACCCTTCCTATTAAAATGGTATGATTCTATTATATCGTTCCCCTTGCAAAAAGTCAAAAAATTCGATAGAATAAATAGATGAGAAATCCAAATCATGAGGAGTGAGAGCGTGTATTACAGTTATTCCGCTGCCCAGTGGCTGCTGGTTTTCTACCTGTACTGTATGCTCGGCTGGTGCTTTGAGTCCACCGTGGTCTCGGTAGGACAGCGCAGACTGGTCAACCGCGGCTTCCTGCGCGGCCCCATGCTGCCGATTTACGGCTTCGGCGCCGTGATCCTGCTGCATGTTTCTCTGCCGTTAAAGCAGCATCCGGTGTGGCTGTATCTGGCGAGCATGATCGCGGCGACTGTGTTTGAATACATTGTCGGTGTGGTGATGGAGAAGATATTCAAGGTAAAATACTGGGATTACTCCAAGCAGAGATTCCAGTTTCAGGGCTATATCTGCCTGCGCTCGTCACTGTGCTGGGGCTTTCTCGGCCTGATCCTGACGAGCGTCATTCACCCGCCGATTGAAAAGCTGGTGCTCGGTCTGCCGTTTATCGGGTTGATCGTGATCGACGTTCTGTTTTCGGCGGCATTTATCAGCGATGTGATCGTATCCGTACGCAGCGCACTCGATCTCGCCAAGGTGCTCGAGGAACTCGACCGTTTGCGCGAGCAGGGAGCCGAGCTGCGACAGCAGCTGTCCGAGACTGCGCTTGTCGGTCTGACAAACCTGTCCTACCGTGTAGAGGAAGCGCACGGCGAATTCACTGAGAAGGTGGGCGAGGCGAAGGCACAGCTTGCCGAGCGTGTGGACGATGCCAGGGAGCAGCTTGCCGACGCGAAAGCGCAGCTCTCCGAGAAAATGGACGATGCGAAGGAGCAGCTTGCCGCCGTGCATGAGATGCGCTCCGACGAGCGCAGGGCGCAGACCGAAGCCGCACGCGAGCAGCTGCAGGCCAAGCTCGACGAGCTGCAGCGCCGCTTTGACGAGCGGGCAGCCGCACTCGGCCGCACCCGCAAGAGCCTGCTGCGCGGCAACCCGACCGCCCGCTCCGAGCGTTATACCGAGGTGCTCGAACGGCTGAAAAAGCGCCTCGATACGCACACGCACCGGTAAAACAAAGCTAACCTCCTTATAAAACTACACAAAATGCACAAACTAATGCAAAATGCAGCAGGATATGCGTGCTGTTTCGTCAGTTTTTCACTTGCTAAAATACCCGTTTCGGGTGTATATTAATAGTACCCGCTGAACCTATCATTTTACTCGGGTTTTCGCGCGTCGAAAACCGTCTGTTCAGCTTGTGTTTAAGACAACCTTTTTGGACAAAGAAAGGCAGATATACTATGGAAAAGAGATTTGTATATGCGGATAACGCGGCGACGACCCCGATGTCCGAAACTGCGTTCAACGCTATGAAGCCGTGGCTGACCGAGAACTACGGCAACCCGTCCTCTCTGTACCGCATCGGCCGTGCGGCAAAGGAAGCGCTCAACGATGCGCGTACCGTTGTCGGCAAGTGCCTGAACGCGGCAGAGCCGGTCAACGAGAAGAACGACTATGCACCGGGTGAGATTGTATTCACCGGCGGCGGCTCGCAGGCGGACAACCTTGCGATCCGCGGCTTTATGCACGGTCCGTCTTCCAAGGGCCGCAAGCACATCATCACCTCCAAGATCGAGCATCATGCAGTGCTTTACACCTGCGAGGCGCTTGAGAAGGAAGGCTACCGCGTTACCTATCTGAATGTGGATAAGGAAGGCCGTGTAGATCTTGAGCAGCTGAAAGCAGAGCTGTCTGAGGACACCGCACTGGTTTCCGTTATGGCGGCAAACAACGAGATCGGCACGATTCAGCCGATCAAGCAGATTGCCGAGCTGGCGCATTCGGTTGGCGCAAAGTTCCACACCGACGCGGTTCAGGCTGTCGGCCATATGCACATTGACGTGCAGGAGATGGGCATCGACATGCTGTCCCTGTCCGGTCATAAGTTCCGCGGTCCGCGCGGCACCGGCGTGCTGTATGTGAAGAAGGGCATCACCCTTGAGCCGCTGGTATACGGCGGCGGCCAAGAGCGCGGTCTGGTTTCCGGCACCGAGAACACCGCAGGCTGCATCGGTCTGGCAGCAGCGATGAAGGAGGCCGTTGAAGGTCTGGATGAGAAGATGGGCTACGTCAAGAAGCTGACGGACAAGCTCGTTAAGGGCATCATGGAGAACATTCCGTACTCCCACTATACCGGCGATCCGGTAAACCGTCTGCCGGGCACCGCTTCGTTTGTCTTTGAGGCGATTGAGGGCGAGAGCCTGATCCTGCGACTGGATAACGCAGGCGTATGCGGCTCCACCGGTTCGGCATGCTCCACCGGTTCGCTCGATCCGTCTCACGTTCTGATGGCGATCGGTCTGCCGCACGAGATCGCGCACGGCTCTCTGCGTCTGACCCTTGGCGAGCAGAACACCGAGGAGGACGTTGATTATATCATCGAGACGGTCACCGATGTTGTTAAGACCCTGCGCTCGATGAGCCCGGTTTGGGAGAACGGTCATCCTAACCTGACCGCTGCAACCGAGCTGCACGCACATTAAGATAAGCGGAAACGTATCCCGTAGGGCGCGACGACTTGGCGCGCCGGGGTCGTCGCGCCCTACGATTGATTTTCCTGCAATATATTCATTTGATTGGACAAAAAGGAGATAGATTTTATGCAGTACAGTGAAAAGGTACTCGACCACTTTACGCATCCGCGCAATGTTGGCGAGATTGAGGACGCAAACGGTGTCGGCGAGGTCGGCAACGCAAAGTGCGGCGATATTATGAAGATTTACCTCAAGGTGTCGGACGACGGCATCATCGAGGACGTTAAGTTCAAGACCTTCGGCTGCGGCGCGGCAATCGCAACCAGCTCGATGGCTACCGAGATGGTAAAGGGCAAGAGCTTGGAGGAAGCGCTCAAGCTGACCAACAAGGCCGTTGCTGAGGCTCTGGACGGTCTGCCGCCGGTAAAGATGCACTGCTCCGTGCTGGCAGAGGAAGCGCTGCGCTCTGCAATTTCCGACTATTACAAGCGTCTGGGCAAGGACCCGGCGGAGAGCCCAGCGTTTGGGACAGTATGTAATTGCGTGTGACTCTTATGCTGGTGCACCGG
>ENA-ORTJ01000087-ORTJ01000087.1-human-gut-metagenome-genome-assembly--contig:-NODE-87-length-81142-cov-4.784145_pt1 | contig 81142 bp, 133 predicted proteins | sample MGYA00242069_ERZ509187 | MGnify/ENA primary metagenome ERZ509187 (study PRJEB26280, sample SAMEA2338779) | human gut metagenome | biome: human gut; feature: human-associated habitat; material: faeces... | reverse complement strand
AATGTCACTAAGACTGTAATTTGAACCATTCATCATGTTTTTAGTCTCCTTAAATATTATTTACAATAGGAGACATCCGCGGCTGTCGTCCCAAATTGTAGCGATTTTTAATCACCCAATTATGTGGAAATGTTATAATCCAAGGAATTTCTGGATAATTCCGTCTGGTGATAAGTGCTTTTCATTAAATACATTTTGCTGTATTTGATGTAATTGATCTGTATCACCTTTTTTGTATAAATCCAACGCATTCTTCAATGTCGGATTGTTTCCTGCAAATTTACTCATATCGTTCATCATGTTATCCACACTTCCGAACCTCTGAGAGATCATTTTCTCAAATTGCTTTTTCATCATGGCATTAGGATTGAAACTCATCTTTGCTTACCTCCGTTCTGCTTAGATACCGATGTCTCCGACATTTGTGTCGGGAACATGTTTTTTATTTCAGAAATCTCAGAGCAAACATCATTCCGAAGCTGATTAAACATTGCTTCAATGTCAATCTGTTTTTCTTCCTGCTTTGGATATTGTTCTTCTGGATTTATAAGCCGGTAAACAAAGATTCTGCTTTTTCCGTCTGCCTGCAATTGCTTTTTATATATTTCTGTTCCATCTGTCTTTGGATAGTAAACAGGGTTGCCAGACATATCAACGTCCTTTGCTTTTACAGTATCAATCCCATCAACCATCTGTCCTTGAAGCATTGGCATTTGCTGCATTTGTTGTACAGGCTGCTGCATCTGCATTTGTCCATATGGCATTGCCTGTTGATAGTTATTCTGTAATTGTGCCAACCTGTCTTGATACGGCTGTATTTGTCCGTAAGGGTTGCTCATCATTGGCTGTTGGATAACCTGCCATAATCTGTTCCTCCTGTCCGGGATTCAAGAATCATATCCATATCATCTATAGAACGATGCTTTTCCCATATACCCTCGTAAGGGTTTCTTAATATAATCATTACGTTTTCTCCTATGATTATATTATATAGGAAGGAACACTGTATTTGAACGTCACTATTTCGCCACATTTCCGCCATTATACAAAGAAAAGCCCCGAATATACATCGGGGCAACTTTGGTAATTTTCTTTTTTATTTTTCTATTGATTCGGTCTATGGTTCTGGGACTGTACCCCATTAATTCAGATGCTTCCCATAATGTTTTTTCGCCATAAGCCCGTAATCGAAATAATTTTTCTTCACGTGAATCAAAACCTGCTTCTTGCAAGTAAAATTTTCTTTCATCTTCTGAAAAATCCGCATAATTCATATAACTCCACCGTCCTCCCTTACAAGTGGAATCGATTTGTTACATAGGAAATACACCGCTCAACATAAATCCTACAACTGCTCCCACGACTGCTGTTATAATGCATACAATAATGGTGTCATAACGTTTGCCAGGGACTGCCATGAGGATTTTTAAATTGTTGTTCATCTCATCGACTGTTTCTTTGATATGATCTAAGTCATTGCTATACAGGGCAGTCTTCTGTTCGAGTTTATTAATTCTAGAATAAAATTCCTTGTGTCTTTCAGACTGCTTTTCCTGCATATCATGAATATTTTTTTCAATTTCTTCGAAGCGGTGATTGTTAAAGCACTCATGTTCACATCCCATCGCTTTTCCTTTCTTTCACTCCCTATAAGATTTTTGCTCTTTCCCTGCTTTAACGAGCAACCCTGCAACGTGCCGGGAGGAAAAACACATTGCGTTCCATCCCATCTTTTTTAATTGAAACTTCCAGCAAAAGGAAAAACACCATGATTAATATAAATTTCGGTTTCAGATTCCCAACTTCTATTTACAGAAGATTCAGAATGTGATCCTTGGAACTCTGCCCCCTGTTTAACCAGAAAGTAAAGCGCCAAGTCAAAAATACAATCATAGCATTTTTTCATGTCGTTTTTGATTTTATCATCAGTGTAACTAGAGGGGTAATTTCGCTTATTTTTAAATGAACGAATTGCCCGGTTTACAGAAAGAGTGAGTATGGACTCAGATTCTGGATTATCTGCTAAATAAAGTGATAATTCTTCCATAAGTTCTTCATTCATTTAATTCACCGCCTCTTTCTGCGTTACTGCTGAGATAATATTTCAGAAATGATACCAGCCTTATTTGTTGAGGTCAGGGCATAGCCATTATCACTTGCAAGCTGCCTTAACTGTGGTACAGTCATATTAGACAGCTCACTTTCTGTGTATTTATGTGTTGGTTCTTTGGATTTAACACTTGCTACAGACGGTGATCGGCTGTTCTCATTGAGACTATGCCCGGTTATTCCCCCTTTGTACCAATGATAAGGCCACCATTGGATTTTGAAGCTACTGGAATAAATAAGCCAGACGCTTTTGTCCATGTAGCAACCGGGTCTGGTGTAGCCCACATGGATAAAGTAACAAAGGAACGATTTTCCTGTTCAATAAATGCTTTGTAAGCATTTTCGTCCGGTGTTGGTCCCCACAGACCTACACCGAATGATCCATCTGCTTCTGCTGCATAAAGAGTGAACACGTTTTCTTTGAAGTATCTGGAAACTCCAAGAGTTCCATCTGCTTTATCGTAATTGAATTTTCCTTCGCATGTGGCAACTTCAATATCAAATTCCTGCATGAGTAAATTTGCAAGTTCCTGTTTGGTCAGAAGACGCTTATTAGCCGCGCCTAGAACTGCTGTCTGCATTGCTTCGTTATTTCTCATGTATCCAATCATTTTCTTAGAAGTAACGGCTCTGTTAACTACATATCCATTATCTTCTGCAACTGCTACCATCTTCTGAATATCTCCCATGATGTCAGCAACAGGCTTAGACCAGTCAGAAAGATCTACTTTTGCATCAGTGGGAACTCCGAAATCAACTTCCATTTTTACGTTGTTCTCATTAATATTGAGTTTGCCGGTGGAAAGAATTTGACCTTTCATAACTTTTGTTCTCTCAAATACGCTCTTGAAAAGTCTTGTTGCATCATCAAAAACATATTTTGTAAGAGATTCATCGTCTGGAACACCATTTTCGATAGCTTCCTGTAATTTTTCAGACTGATTGATTTTCTCTTTAATCAGGAATTTCTCAGTCATTACTTTTTCGAATCCAGGTCTGGAACCGATATGTGCTTCTGTATTAAGGGCATGAACATAAGCTACTTTGGGAAGGTTCTGCCCGCTCATCAATCTGTAATATTCTGCTTTCCAGAACTTGGTTTTTACATTTGGAAAGATTACATCCAGAATACCTGCGCTCGGCACTGGAAAATTTTGGGAAAACTTAAGTCTCTCTTCTTCTGTGATAGTATCTAAAACATTATATGGCATCTGTCATACCTCCTTAAAATACTGGGTCTTCTGTAGTTACAAAAACGATTCCTGATTTCTCAAGTTCAGTTTTTGCAGTTGTATCAACTGTTACCGGGAGTCTTTTTTCAAGAACACGACCTGCAACAATCACAGAAATCGGTCTCTTGGCATCATCTGTCATATCAACATCTTCAAACACAATGCCGATTGCGCCTGTTGCATTTGTCGGATACACGGAACCTGCTTTGATAATTTTCTTAGTTCCAACTGTTTCAGCATTTGTCTGTTCTGCTGTGTAAGTTTTGAGTACTAATCCCACCTCAGATTCAAGGATATTAGGTGTGGACTTATACTGCTCGGTTTTCATAAAAGCCATAATTTAATCTCCTTTTCTTATAAATAATCAACCGGGGCATTTGTGCCGATTGTTTTGCTTTCTGTTTCTTTGGAAGGTAAGTATTTTTCGAAATATTCTTCTGCTTTACTCTTTTCTTCCTTTTTGCCACCTTTGGTTCCTCCGCCCGGATTTGGAGTATTTTTAAGTACTTCCTTTTCCCAAGCTGCTTTAGCTGTCTCAAGAGCTGTTTTATTTTCAGTGGAAATTCCGTCAACAAAAGATTGAGCTTCGTTCAGTGCATCCGCTGCTGGTAAAACCGAAAATGCTTTGATCGCTCCTGTATAGGCATCGCCTTTCATTCCTGCGCTTGCAAAAATGGAAGTGATTTTTCCTGTCAGAGCTTCTTTCTGAGAATTTGCCAGTGCAGTTTCAAGGTCAGAAATTCTTTTTTCGTTCGCAGCTTTTTCTTTCTGGCGTTCAAGCTCTGCTTTTTCTGCATCAGTCATATTCTGCTGTTTCAGCTCATCTAGTTCTTTTTGCAGTGCTTCTGCCTTATCAGCCTTTTCTTTAATGGAAGTGTTTTTGTCTTTTTCCTTTTTTACTTCTCCTGTAACGGAATCAAGGTATTTAGTCACCTGTTCATCAGATGGTTCCTCAATTCCCATACCGATAAGTACTTGTTTTGCCTGTTCTCTTGTCATGAAATCTCCTTTCTTCCAGACCAACACACTTTGTTCACACGGTTCGCTCCGCACATGATCTGCACCCGATTTGCGCTCACGGGCTGTTGCAATATTTTTGAGTATTAAAAAAGGAATCTCAGTTTCCCAAGATTCCTTAAATAATTGATGTAAAAACGCTTATTCTTCATCAGTGGAAGAAATTATTGCTGATTGATTTTGAATTGATTTCTGACTAAAATCTTTAATCAATTCTTGTGCTTTCTTCAATTCTGCGTCTGGGTTTGCCAGTTCAGGATAAACAGTTCCAAGATATGGTAAGCTCATTTCATATACCTTTTGCGGATCACTGAATAATCCACAAGTGATCAATGCAATAAGTGGGTGAATTTTATTTTTGAACAGATAATCAAGTGCCTGTGCTTTGACAAGCATGTTATCTGTCGGGTTTCTGGTTATCTTGACATCAAAATCTCTGGTAGAAATCTTGACATCATTGGATGTTTTGCGAATGATGCTGAGAATAATTCTGGCGGATGCTTTTTCTGCTTCTTTTGTGAATGCTTCCACAAGTTTTGCATCTCGTTCTGCGAAATCCCATCCATTACGTAGATATACAGCATTACCAGTATCACCGCCGGTGTTGCTTTGGCGGTTTGGCATTGCTTCCACGATCAGCATATTGTTGTAAATATCATCTTTAGCAACTTGACTTTCTGACTGATTTAATTCCGCAGTCATTAAGTCAACATCTGACTGAACACCGTTTCCAGCATCTTTTACAGATATCGCTCCAAGCTTGACCATTTTCAAAAATTCATTCTCGTCAATTTCACAGTTTTTGAATTTCATGAATGCCTGAACAAACTGCTCAACACCATTTAATCTATCTGACTGATACTTGTTGATCGCATCAAATGCTGTAATTGCAATTTCGACATCAGATAAGCGGTCGTGGTTGTTTGGGTACTCGATAATCGGAATACCGTCAAAACCATTGATACCGCTGACGGTTACTTGTCCGTTCTTTACCTTGAAATATTGATTTGAAGAATAGCAAAGGTAATATTGCTGATTTTCTTCATCTTTCAATATTTGAACAGATAGCATTGCTTTTCCTGTGTTTTTGGAATAAACAATATAAACATCTCCCGGATACGGAATGAAAATTCTGAATGGTGGTAAATCACTGTCTTTTGTCCAATCGTCTTCTCGTAGAATTGCCTTGTATGCAGTTCCTACGGCACTCTGGTATATTCCAAGCTGAATATTTCGGGCATCCGCATTTGCTTCATCCAGATAATCATTCAGCAGATCGACCTGTTCATTTATCTTTTTATCTGCTTTTTTCTTTTTGCAGACATATTGAATAGGTTCTCCATATATTTGCCCTGCCTTAAACTTGACAACTTCCAGAGCGTGATTTTCGACAACTCTGTTATTTACTTCCGGTCTCACAAGCTTTTCCCGATATAAGATTGGTTGGTCACCTTTGTAGTACCGATAAAGATAATTAATCATCATTCTGTTTCGATTATGTGTACCAATCGTATCAGATAGAACTTGAACAACATTTTCGGTAGTAATTTGAGCTACGCCAGTGTAGGCAGTTTTTCTGCCAAAATCGCCTTGGCATAGGTCAACAAAATTGCTTTTGTTTCTTCCCACTGCCTATACCTCCTATTTTTAGACATGAAAAAAGCACCGAGTTTTCACCCGATGCTTCATACATTTTCATCATATATTATACATAATCGGAAAGTTATATTCAGTAAGAAAAGGTGCTAACTTTTGAAATTAAGCAGTTCTTTTACATAATTTACTGCTTTCCCGTGGAATTGTTTAATATATTCTTCATTGTATTCCATTTCATCTGCAATGACAGTTAGCTTTTTTCCCTCTACGTATCGTTTATACAAAAAATCATAATACTGGGGATTTTTTACAGACTCTATAACATCTATAAGTTTCTGTTTTTTCTCCATAAGCTCTACCACATTATCAGCCAATTCTCGCTGCGCATCCACCAATTTTGCAATTGTATCGCCTATTTTATCTTGGCTTCCAGAAGTCTGAACGCGTTCAATGCCATACGTCGAAGCACTAATACTAGTAGCAAGCAATTTTAAGTGTTCGATTTCTTCCAGTTTGTTATTTATAATTTTTTCGTATCGTTGAATTTGATTCAGATATTCCTTTATATCCATGCTATCTCCTTCCCCAGAATGGATTCTGCATTGCAGTCGCTTTACCGCCTAATGGATTTTGTACGTACTCAGCCATCATTGCCAAAGAATCAATTCCGTCATCATGTGGTACTTTTGCCCTAGTGGTGTACGTAGTTACATTAGCCATAAATAATCCGTAATCAGACTTTGCTTTGTACTGACTTGGATGCAGAAAATAAAAATGTTTTGCTATATAGTCCGAATTTACAAGAATCTTTGTTTCTTTATTTGCTGACGTTGGTTTTGTCTCAATTTCAGCTCGGCACTTTCCGGTAATCATTTTCTGGATATTGTGTGCCACACGGTTTCCGACATTATTTGATTCGAAACGAATCTTATGTGGGTTATGTCTTACCAAAATATCTGCTGTCTTTCTATCCAAAATGTCATAGTCTGTAGTGTCATCAAACACCACATCGGGAAAGAAGAATTTATCTCCGTATTGGTATGCAATCGGTAATGATTCGAAGTCGGTTCCTTTATCTTTTGTATCGCATACCGCCCATATTGCATCTGCATCTTTATCTGGAATGATGATGTATTCATCCGTGCATCCATCCGGCACGTCTTCTTTACTGAAAAAGAATCGTTTTAATTTGTCCGGTGGTAATAACAATCCCTCACGTTCTACCGGTTGCTGCTGATAAAGACAGTTGTAAGAAATTTCATCCATGGATTCTTTAGCGTCATTGAAATATTTTTCTGAGAATCCATTCACCGTAAATAAGAAATTACTTTTTCCGTTTTCGTCAAGTGCTGGCACTGCTATGAACCTTGCCCGTGGGTTTCCGGCATATAATTGTTGCAGTTTTCCGATAGGGTCATGTACTGACCATCTGGTGGCAATATAAAACTCTTTGCATCCCTCAAGTCTACGGGAGCGCAAGTCATTTACCACTTTTGTCCAGAGAGTATCAAGTCTATTTTTGTTCAATGCTTCCTCAATACCAGACACAAGGTCATCGGCAGTAAGAAATCTATTGCATCTAGTGGCACCAGTCAAAGAACCATCAATAGAACGAAATGTCCATGTCTTAAATCGTCCGTTTCTTTCGAGATTGACTGTAGTTTCCTTTGCATTTGTTCCTTGGATTTCTACGTTAGGGAATATCTCATGCCACGTGTATTCCACGGGATCATTGATGATTTCCAGAACACCATCATAAAGGGAACGTGTCAGAATGCTACTGTGTGCCGAAGACAGGTTAAAGTCATTCGGGAACCATCCACCTACCAATGATAAAAAGAAATCTTCCAGAGTACTCTTGCCACAACCCGGAGGTACGCTTAATGCAAATATATCTAATTTGTTATCTATCAGGTCTTGCAGTGAACCTATGATGTTGTGCTGTAAGAACACATTTCTTCGTGGTTCGTAGAATCGTTCTTTCGGGATTCGGTTCTTTTCAAGGTAAAGAAGCCCGCTGTCAACCTGATAGTTCTGTGCTTCCAACAGCAAATACTGCCAGTACAAATCGTCAAATGAACCGCTTCCTGTAACTGCTGCCTGTTTTGCAGCTCCATTGTGAGCGTACCGACTGACTTTCATTGCCATGTTCCGTGCATCTGGATTATCCTTAAAAGGAAGGTCAATATTCATATTCAAAAGTAAATCAAGGCAATCTTTTTGGTTTTGACAGACTGTCATATCATCATTAATGATTTGATTTAAAATTGCCCGATACCATTCAAGCGAACCTTCTGTGAATTTTTGCATAAAAATAGAGCCAGACCTCCTTTCTTTTTAGGATTTAGTCTGGCTCTCATGTGGCTCTTTGACTGTTATTCACTTGCTTTGAAGTTATATATAGGTTTGATAATATCAACTATTTCTACGGTATCTTTGATGTTATCAATAATTTCTTTCGGTGGTTTGTAAGCCATAGGGCTTTCATCAATCGTAGATTTCTGAACGGATGTTGTATATATCCCATTCATAGACTTCTCAAATTCTTCTAACGATATGTTTTCTTTTGCTTTTGATCGGCTCATGATACGTCCTGCGCCATGCGGGGCTGAACAATTCCAGTCCTCGTTTCCTTTCCCGAATGCGATAATGCATCCGTCTCGCATATTCATTGGGATAAGAACTTTTTCACCATGTCTAGCTGATATTGCACCTTTGCGAACAATGTTTGTATCGTGGTCAATATAATTATGAATTGTATCAAACCATGTATTTCTTTGGAGTGTCCAATTCATAGTGTAAAATATGGTGCTCTGTATACATCGTCTGTTTATTCTTGCAAATTCTTGACAGATTTTCATATCATGCAGATATTGTTTTCTGTGTTCTCCTGTCAAGTAACACAATTCTTTCGGAATACCCAGTTTGTCTGGCTTCCATTTTCGTTTTAATTCGTCAATACCATGTTGGATTTCCTTGTGTCTGCCAGAACGCTTGTATTCTTTCACCAATTTTTGTATTTCAGTTTCGAGCTTGTCTGTACCCTGCATGTCTTCTATGGCAATTTTTTGATATATTTCGGCTACTTGTTTCCCGAGATTCCGACTCCCAGTGTGAATTACAAGATAATTTACCCCTTTTGAATCAGTGTCAACTTCAATAAAATGATTTCCGCCCCCAAGCGTACCAAGGCTCCTGCGAATCCATTCGATATTTTTAAGCTGATGAAAGCAGTGGAGTTCTTCTAATTCTTCAAAATTTATGATTTCGTCACGTACATTTCTTCCTGCCGGAACATTGTTTCTTATTACTTCGTCAAGGTTTTTTAAATCTATTGTTCCCACATCAGCAGGAATTTGTGTTGTAAGCATTCCACATCCAATGTCCACGCCAACAATGTTCGGAATTACTTTATCTCCGAGATCAGCAGTAAAGCCAATTACACATCCTGCTCCTGCGTGAACATCTGGCATGATTCGTACTTTGCATTCAGAAAATGCAGGCTGTTTTATCAATGTATAAATCTGATTTAATGCTTCAGGTTCGATGTTTTCTGTAAATATCTTCAAGTCACTCATAATGGCGCTCCTTTCTGGCTCTCTGACTGATTTATTTATTCTTCTCAATAATAATTACTTGACCTTCGAAACCAAAATCAGTTGACTGGTCAAATGTATGTGTCTCGGCTGATTCGTTATCTCTCATTGGTCGAGTAAGATACCACAAATCATCGTCTTTCCATGTGATTTCTTCCAGTTTTACACCTGGTTTTAATTTTATTGTGGTTGTCCCACCCAAACTCTTTGTTGTCGATTGACATGCTGTTAATCCAAACAGCATCATTAATAATAACGCAGCAAAAAATATTTTCTTCATAAACTCTCCCTTCACCTCACTGGAATTCCTAATTGTTTGTAAGTGAATACGGCAGTATACTTCTTCCCGCATTTGTAGCAAATTTCTGTAATAGTGCAAGTCTTTTCTTTGTCATTACATTTCGATTCTGTATCCGAACTTTTGAACTTGCATCCACCTGTCAAAAAGCATTTAATCCGTTTTGCGTTCATACATCCACCTCGAATAAATTTACATTATTTTCTAAACCACCAAATATGTTTATCAAGAATATCTGCTTTTACATCACCATCAACATAACATTCACACTCCTCACCTGCAAATTCTGCCGGTGTTGTAAATTGTGGTATTCCATCTGGTTCCAATATGACACACGCCTGTCCAGAAATATAACTTGTTACAACGGCTGGTTCGCTACGCCACCAAACTTTTCTTCCGATAACATTTTTATCAAAATCAATTTCATTCAAATTCATTGGGTGTTCTAAAAAATCATTAATCATGCACCTCGCACGTTCAATACCGCCTCTTACATCGCAGAATTTTTCACCGTTTCTGGTTATAAACACGTTTCCAATTGTTCTTGTTTCAAGTTCACCGTGTCTGTATCTTGCATGATTATAAGGTGCATAATTTATACCCCAACATACAGGCTCTCCATCGAATTGAACCAGATTCTCACAACTCGGTTTTTCGCTTCTTGGATAAGCCCATAAATTGTTATTTCCGTATTTCCCACCGATCGTATGTATATAATCTTCTATTGAAACAACAAAATACGATTTTTCGTTAATTACAGTATCCCAATTCATTTGGCGCATTTTTAGTCTCGAAATATCTGTAGTCCTGTCTATTAACTTGATTATTGGCATCTGATACCCTCCTTTTTCATGTGTTCACCTCACAATACTTCTAAGCGAATCCCACCACTCGTCTTTTTCATTTACATCTTCTACTCGCTCAAACATAAATTTAAGTTTATAGATTCCAGATTCTGTTGTAGCTGAGTCGATATGCATGAGTTTGAATTTTCTTTTAAGACATCCTATTTCAAGAATGCATTTCTCCGGAAGATCAGTGTAATTCATGACGCATTCTACCCAAATAATCCGTCTGCCTTCTTCATGATGTACTTCAATGTCAGCTAGTGCATTAATGATTTTTTCATCAATAATCTTAATTGGATAGTTCACTACACCATATTTTTTCATACATTCACCTCGAACTCTTTCTTACAGTTGCTACCCTTGCATTTCAATTTAAGATGCCGAATTTTTGTCTCTGGGCTAATCAGAAGAGCTTTCTTTTCACAAAAGGGACAACAGTACCACAACTTTCCATTGATGTTCTTTATTAATGCCCGTCCGTCCCACGGCTCCGGTGGGTTCATTGCCTGAGAGAAATCTATCCCCTCAGATTCAAATGCTGATTTGATGCTCATCTATATTTTCTTACTCCTTTTCGTCCTGCAACTCTGCGTATCATCGGAATTCCATGATTTTTTCTAAAATTATTTCGATTTATTTTATCCGGTGCAAATATTGTCCAGAATAATCTTTTCTTAGTATTTGAATTCATTTTAAAATTTATAGTGAATGATTCGTATTCACTGAAATTCGGTAAATCGTCATTATAATCAGGTGGTATGTGTTCTGGAACGTTTGCTATTTCGGTAATCGGACAGTACTCACCATCTGGCTTTTTAAGAAAGTACTGTTTTTCGTCTTTTTCGCCCATATCAACTCACCCCATGAATCTTTCTCAGATTTGCATATCGGTCAATAATTACATCGAGTGCTGTTCCTAATTGATTGATCGTAATGTAGTTGTCCTGAATTTCTCTAAGGTAATCATCAACATCCTTAACTGCATCGCAAAACGCTGGGTCTAATTCAGGATTTATCTGCTTCTTTAACTCTTCGTTATAATTGCGCATATTATCCAGTTTAGCTCGAAGCTCATTGATTTTCTTATTTTTGTTCAGAATTTCATGTTGCTTTGCTTTGCTCTCATCAGCCAACCGAACAACTTCTTCTTTCAGCTGATCTACTGTCCATGTTGCCATGTCTTCAATTCTCATAACTACCTCCCTTAGATTTTGGTAAACGTTTCCATATCATAGTTATCCCGGATATAGTCCACACATTCACACAGTTTCTTACGCAAAACTAAATCATTTGCGATGTCTGGGTGAAGCGCATACAGCATACAACTTCCTTCTTTTCCGTCTTTCTGAAACTTCTTCCAGTCAAAAGTCATTGTGAACAATGGAATCCTCGTGAGATTTTTTGTCTTATGTTTTATGTATAGATTGCAGAGTTTCTTGAGCATGGCATTCTCTCCTATCTTGTAGACCACGTAACTATTTTATTCTTGCACTGTGGGCATATGATATATTTCTGCTTACGTCCACGTCCAGATGGCATATTTGTAGAAAACATTTTTTCTATGCATTCTTCTTTAACATCTTCTTTTTCATCGTACTGCAACACTGCTCCGCATTTTCCGCAATTTATTCTTTTTAATGTTCCAGGAACTAAAATTTTAATCATTCTTTTCTCTTTCCTCCCTATGTTTCATTTGGCACTCGATCATCTTTGCTACATTCTCACGTTCCTGTTTTATTCCGTGCCCCTGCCGGAATAATTCGCATTCGAGGATGTTTCCGCATTTGGAACATTCATCGTCGATTTCTTTCCCGAACACCTTCATTCCATATATCCGTATACCAGCAGTTTAATAAGCTGCTCTTCTGTAATTTCCTTTGCGTTAATTCTAAGTTCTGCAATCCCTTGTAGTGATGAACAATATAAGTCTTTAATCATTCTCAATCGTGCTTCAAATGGTTTGTTACTCTGAACAAAAAAACCAGCACTATTGCGAAGTGTTCTGCCCCTACATGGGTGATTTAAGATGAATGTTCCAACAACGCATTTATCTGTCTCCAGCACGTATCTTTTTCTGTCGAACCGTACTATTGATATATAACTACGTGTTTTATCAATTAACCATGTCAAAAATTCGTGAGCATCTTCATAATTAACTGCCATATACAGCACTGATATTTTACTCATTTTCAATACCCTCCCAGCATTCACAGCTATCATCAAGGCATCTAAAGTCTGCACAATGTTCACTGTCACCATTACAGCAAACGCCTTCGTATGCTGCGTACCATTTACATGTACAACAATAGTCTTTTTCTTCCATAAGCCACCTCCTCAAACAAAAATTCCAGTACACGGACTTGAACCGTAACTAGCCACCCAACGTGGAGTACTGGAAACCATTCATAGAAAGGTAAGATAAAAATGAAATCCTTCCAATGATTGCAGTTCATTGGAACGGTGCATCCGTGATTCGAACACGGACAACATTTCTGTTGGATAGGTTAGCAACCTATTCTGATACCATTACAGCAATGCACCATATCACCGCTTGTCACGGCCAGTTAAAAAGCTGAGTTGAATTTCACCTTTTATTTCATTCAACAGTGATACAATCGTATCTCTCTGAATTGATTGTGTTTTCCATAACTTCAATTGGATTATATCCAAGATTCTGTAATACCTGTTTGAATACTGTTACCGACTGACCACTTGCGAGCTGTACACCTTTTCTTGTGGCATCTGCGTGGAACACATCATGTCTGCTGTTGACATTCCAGAAGATAATATTCGGAATAACATATCCAGCTTTACGGAATTTCTTTTCCATTTTGTCGTAGAAAGACCAGTCCTTATTTCCGCTGAAATCAATTTCCATATCGGAGATAACGACTATAGCTTTCGGTATCTCTTCTTGTGAAACGTTGTTCTCTTCAGCAATATCAAGTACTTTCTTAAATGCAGCTTTAAGGTTTGTGCTACCACCCCAATTTGCTTTTGCAACATTGATTATTTTCTGGTGAAGCGTTTCACCCTTTAATGTAACAATCTGTGGATTGCTAGAGAATGTCATAAACAAATTATGATATGCACCTGTATTTCTTTCAGCAAAATATGTTGCCAGACCGATTGATGTTGCCATTGGTCTTCCATACATCGAACCAGATACATCAGCCATAATCAAAGCATTTGTTCCCTGGTCAATATAATCTGGAAGTGCTTTCCATTGTGCTTCAAGGACTTTGTTATTTTCTCTTCCATAAAGGATTTTCTCTACGATGTCGTATGGATACAAAGTTGAAGCATTGATTTTAACTTCTCCTTTATCAGCTTTATTGATAAATTCGTTGAATCCATCTGGATCATGCTTTGCAAAGGCTCTACGATAAATCATCATTGCACGGCTTGGAACTTCTGGATATTTAATCTCGTTCCACTTACCGGCAGACATGAGGCTTTCAACAACACCTATCTGCTTTCTCATGCTGCGAATGATTCTCTTAAAGTTGTAAACTGGATAGCCTAACTTCTGTGCAGTCAGAATTCCTAGTTTTCTAGTCTTTGCACTACTTGCATCAGCTGTTTTAATCCATTTAGCAAGCAGAGAAATTGCTTTGCCCTCATTAAGATTCTTCAAATCTTCCTCGAATTGATTTTTCATGGTCTTCCACATATCATCTTCCAGTGGCGTTCCAATCAATTCATAAAGATCATCGTATCTTCCAAAAACTCCAATCAAATCAAGGTTCGGTCTGAGTGCTTCTGGATGATGCTCTGCCATATAGCGGATAATGGTTCGGAAAGTTTTTCTTTCTCCTAATCCCTCTCGAATATCTCTTGCGTAAAAAGCAATCTTCGTAGCAAAGAGTTTATCCTGTGCATACGCTTCTGAGAACAATGTAGTGATTCTATTCTCATCGGCATCTCTTAATGCACCAATAGTTCCGAATAGATCAAGTCTTGCATCACTTGTGGTGTTCAGTGCGACTGCGCCATTTTCAGTTCTTGTAAACTTGCTTTCTTCTTTCATTGCATTTGCAAAATTCATGTTTTTCTCCTTTCAGGACACAAAAAATAAAATAAATTATAAAATATTCGCCTAAAATTTTATTTAAGAAATAAGTTGCTGTAAGTGTCCCATAAATTTTTCATGATGCTTTTGGTTTTCATAATTAGCAGTTATGTCCAAATGAATTGCTGTAAGCATCACATAATTGCCCCAACAGGATTTGAACCTATAAAATTATTTGCAGTAAAGAACACAGACATGTTCCGTCGGTTTCCCACAACCGACAAACTGGGGCAGTGGCAAGGGATGGATTCGAACCACCAACACGTACCTTGTAATGGAAAGAACGATTGCTGTAGAAGTCACGAACATGACTTACAATCTTTTACTGCTCTACCAATTGAGCTACCTCGCCATAGTTGCCGCCTATAACGGTCAATCACTCCAATGAAAGAACAATTGGGTTGAGTTCCACATTCATAGAAAGAAGGTGTATTGAGAATTTGTTTTAATCCGCTGAACGATAGACGGATTAATTGCAGGAGGCGGATTCGAACCACCGTCTCTGGATAAGGAAACCAGAAAGAAAGCCACTTCTCTATCCTGCTTTAACCCGGACACCCCGGGTTAGCAATATGTTTATCGTGTTATGCTTTCCACTAGGCTGTTTTATGCCGTGCCAGCCCCACGAAGTTGTTTCGGATATTATTATGCCTTTTGACTTTATGTTTCTTGAAAACTCCCTTGTCATCAATGCGCGCTTGTGATGGCTTATTGAAACTAAGAAACATTTATCGGACGGGAAATCAGATCAAGCACAAGCCTATGCCGTTACATACCTTTGCTCATTCTGATTCACATACGCTCATCCGAAAGTTTTTTCTGCCCATAAAACGGATGGGTAGCATACGGAAGAAATGGAAATTCTGAGATTCGAACTCAGGACTTCCCGGTTATGAGCCGGACGTTCTAACCGCTGAACTAAATTTCCTGAGTAGAAGCAGTATCCCGGATTGCAGATTTTGAGTTGATTTGCTTCTACTGTTGCGGTTCTTTGCCACCAGCCGCAACAAAGGTCATGGCAAAATAGAGTACCTCGTTTTTACGAGGATTCCCATCCGGGACATTTGAAGCCCCTTTAATCAGCTCCGTTGAGCTAGATGGGTTTTCGTCGGAGGGTCTATGTAAAATAAACCATTGCCAGGTACATGCGCAACCTAGCAAGCTGGGCTAGTGGGATTCGAACCCGCGAATACAGCAGTCAAAGTGCTGTGCCTTACCACTTGGCGATAGCCCTAGAATCTTTCTCCCACTCCGCACCATCACAAAAGTAGGAGAAAGAATTGAGTGTGTGATAATATTTTTATTATGTGCTCTACAATTGCAACACAACTTATGTGGAGAATTCAGCAATTTAAATAACTAAGTTGTTCTCTTTTTTGTAGAGTCATATTTGCTAAATCGGATGTCTCGATCGTTTGCTTGCGTACCGCTCCACTACGGGACAAGCGTATCCTTTCGCATTGCTTATATGATTAACCCGTTCTTCGATAATGAACAGGATAATCTGCATCGGAAATGCTAAAAGCATATTTTTACCTCGCTGTGCAAATCAAAACTGTATTAAGTATCATTCCTGCTTCCATCAGCAAGAAGAATGCTGTGGAAAATTGATTGCCTTTGTAATTCCGGCTCATTAAAAATGCAGCTAATGTAGTAAATATCAGAATATTAATTGCTACTGCGATAATGGTTAATGGTAATCTCATTGTTCCTCTCCAATCATGAAATTAAGTATCTTCTCTGCGATTTCTTCTTCCGGCTCAAATGGTAATCCACAGTAATTGTAATGCTCTAAGGCCGATTTTAGGCTTGCTTTGAAGCCGTGGTAAATTTCCCCGTGTTGTAACAGTTCGTGCCTTAAAACTGAAATTGCATCAGTAATTGATTGAGAAGTAAAACTAATTTGTGCCAAGCACTCCACTTCAATATCCGGTTCTGTCATCATCTCGAATACAAATGTCGGAACCTCGTCAACAGCAACATGGAAATCAACAGACTTTACTCTTGGGACTTTATTCCCATCAATAAAACACTGCGTACCTCTCCAATCATACGGACTCGGATTTATAATTTTCACAACAGGCATCTTTGAATCCCCTTTCCTGCGCTTTGCAATACGTCAGAAGATGGTCTGCAATCTCCTGAAGCTGATTTGTGTCGTATTTTGCGAAGGTCTGTGATCCTTTATTCCGTAATGGTGATAACGGACCGAAATTGTCAGGTTCAACAGTTATCGTTGCATTAATCAGCATGGACGCCACGTCAATTGGTTCGTCTGGAAGCGATGCATCTTCTTTCTTTTCTGATTTTGTTTCCGCTTCAACATCATTTCCTTTTAATTCGACTTTTTCCCAAGTATTGCCAAAATCTCTGGTGTACCAGAGATTTTCTCCCTGAACTTTTATCATATTTTCTCTTTTTTCGAATTTCTCATCAGATCCGGCATAAATTTCAAGATATGTATTATCTTCATGCGTTTCGAAAAAAATGTAATATCTTTTCATGCTTCCTCTACCTCCCCAAAATATTTCTTGTACAATTCATAATCGTTTTTCCCGAGTAAGTCTTTGACTGTATATTTTTCCTCTATACGAAGATCGCTATATGTAGTAAATACTTTTATATCCCGAATGCAGATTCGCTCGCCCTCAGAAATTTTACCACTAACACGTTCCGTATCTTCATCAGCAGAAAACCATCTTCCGTTTTTTGCCAAAAAATAAGTTCTGCATCTTGATATACTAAAACAAATACAATTTACGCTTGTTGGATCACTAAAAACCTTTTCTGCTTTTGATGTGTCGTATAACCTACTGTCTTCCAGAACGGATTTCTTGTGGTTTGTTATCTCAATCTCGTTATTTAAGATAATCTTATCTGAAAGATTCTGACTTTCATCCTGTACGACCAAGCCGCCTTTTTTATTTTTTAAGAATTTTTCAAGTATCGACATTTGTCTACCTTCTCCGAAAATATTCTGCCAGGGCTTCCCTTGTGATCTGTGATATACTTTTGCCGGTTCGGTTCTTCTCAGCTATGAGTCTTTGTTCCAGTTGGTACGGCAACCGGATTCTGATTGATTCACCTTCGAGTTTATTATTTCTCATAAGCAGTGTCCTTAACTAACAATCTCAATCGGGCATCCAAGTTGTTTTTCCAACTCGGCAATAGTAATCTTTCTTGGTTTCATTACATCAACATCAACACGCTGAATAATGCCTTCTGGAGCTTTCGCAAGTCCTTTGCCAGAAAATTTATCTATTCCCTCATTTGCAAATATGCTTAAATGCTCATATCCATAAGCTCTGCACCATCTTGTAGCTGAATCAACAATTTTTCTTAATTCCGTTTCAGGATCACCAAACAAATCCGTGTAAGAAATAGCCTGGTCAAATTCTGCATGGCTTATCGTTGCTGGAATTAAAATCTGCTTATATGGACTTCCGATAAATCTAAAGAATCTGTTAGTAATTAAAGCTTTTTCGCCTTTTGGTAATCCAAACCCTTGTGCCACAGCTTTTTTAAGTAACTGTTCTGATTCTAAATCACTTTTTGTAGTAATAGCCTTGTTTGTAAAATCAATCATCCTTTTCCTCCCCTAAGATTTTGTATAATGTTCCTCTGGAAACTCCAATGATCTCAGCGAATTGAATTTTTGTAATCTCACCATTCTGCCATCTGGCTTTAGTATCTTCAAAGAGTTTTTTGTCAATCTCTTTCTTTGCACGTCCTTTATACTTGCCCCGAGCTTTTGCAATTGCAATACCTTCTTTCTGACGCTGACGGATATTTTCCCTTTCTCTTTGTGCTACATATGAAAGAAGCTGCAAAACAATATCTGCGATCAGGGTTCCCGTCAAATCCTTGTTCTGTGAAGTATTGAGCAATGGCATATCTTGTACAATAATATCTGCTTCAATCTCTTTTGTGATTTTTCTCCATTCAGTAATAATCTCTTCATAGTTTCTTCCAAGTCGGTCAATCGAATGAATTACCAGCACATCTCCTTTATGCAGTTCTGAAATCATCTTCTGGTACTCAGGACGGTTAAAGTCTTTGCCGGATTTCTTGTCCATGTAAATTCTATCAACTCCATCTTCTCTCAGTGCTTCCATCTGTCTTGCTTCATTCTGATCTACTGTTGATACTCTTGCATATCCTATCTTCATATATACACGCCCCCGTTTCTTTATGGTTTAATTATACACCATAGGGTGTGCTATATCAATAGTAAAATACACGTTTAAGTGAATTTTGTTTGATTTTTATAACATTTGCGTTTATTATGTAGATAGGAGGTGTTGTCATGGTATCTCAAAAAGTTAAGCAAATCATGAAGCTGAAGAAAATAACAAATGTTCAAGTGGCTGAGCATCTAGGTACTTCGCCACAAGCACTTGCAAACAAGTTTTCCAGAGAAACGCTTTCTGCAAATGAGCTTATTGCAATTCTGGATTTTCTTGGATGTCAGATTGCCGTTGAAGCAATCCCAGATGTTATCGTGAAATTTAATAGTGACGATTTGAAAAGGGAGCCGTAATGGTTCTCTTTTTTTATGCTCTAATCAGGCCTTGTCATTGAATATCTTGACTACCATTTTGGTACCCGAGGCCTGTCGCTACATCTATACCAGCAAACTACGGATTACCGTCTGTTATTACAGTTCTTACATTTCCAAATTCAGGATTGCTAAAAATTATCATTTCATTCATTCTTCATACCTACCTTTTCTGGTATTGCCTTTTGTTTTGGCAGAGAAACCATTAAGGCTTACGGCTTGTCGTGTTGCAACCACTATCTCTGCCATGTTGGGGGGTTGTTATTAAAAGGGCGTTTTTTAAAATTTCGGGTGGTCGGGGCACTCATTAGGCCGTTCGGGGCATCCATATACACCCCCTCCCGGGTATGCTTCTGGTGACGCTGACCGGGCAACCCTTTGCCCCATGAGTTCCCGTTGTCCCGGTCTTAACGCTGTTTTTCGGATGCCTTCGGCAGTAGCCAAGGAGAATTTCTATGCTTTTCTTCGTCATATTGCACAACTTTTCACGTTTCCGCATGTGTGCATTATGGGTACACCCTAAAAGAACATTGAACATTGCTATATATTGTGTGTTAATCTCAGAGACTACAACATATTGTTATAACTCAGGCTTTTCCATCTCTGGAAGTTCCAGAACATCCTTGTACTTGTCTGCGATCTGCTGCGCTGTCTGCTGTGGCTTTCCGTTGTTCTCTTCTGCGCTCCGTCCGTTTGGTGCGTTCCATCCGAATTTAGAATTAAGTTTCATTGCCACGCCTGTGTTATTCTTGTCGCTGATTCCGATGTTCGCAAGTGAGTGTTCGTCATTCGCATTTAATTTTTTGATTAGGTCAAGGTGTGCTGTGCTTGCTATCTCCCTATACTCCCCTCTTTTATTCAACTTCCACTCCTGTATATCCTTAATAACATTGCCGTCTGTATCTATATATATCTTTGTCTTATACTCTCCATTTACCCAGTTATACATAGTCTGTTCACTAATCTTAATATATTTAGCAAACCCTTGTATATTTGACTCCTTGTTATATACGCCACATATAAATATATAATAGTCGAGTATGTAATTGATCAGTTCTGCATTATCACAATCTAATATAGTCTGCCTGTTGTACTTGAGTGTTACGTTTTCAGGCTTCAGGAATACATGATCCCCTGCATAACTAAGAGCTGATTCGAATGTGTTCTGAGGCGCTTTCATAAGGTCTTCAATACCATATTCAGCGCAAAATATATCTAAGTATTTCTTTGTATCATGTTTAAACGTATCTAACACGCTGTTGTCTGTATTCTGCACTGTATCACCTCACTTTATAACGTCAATCTATTAAATCATTAATAAATAAAAAAGCCGGTCGGCTCTGGTTCGTTATCCAGTAGCTAACCGGTTCAGTCCTCCAGCGGTTCGTTCTCGCTTTCGGTCTGTATCTGTATCTCTATTAACAGTATTAACATACAAGTTGTTGTTCTGTCAACTATTAATTTAAAACTTTTAGTCAATCTTATATAACACCATATACTATATCTATGTATATTATATATACTATATACAATATTATATTAATCAACTCAGCCTCTGGAATCTAGGAAGGGACAGGGAATAACTATAATTATAGATATTCATAATCCATAATATTAATATATATAATATTATAATAGGGCATTTTGAACACACAAAAAGCCAGACCTTCCGGTATCTGATCCGGCATGATCTGGCTATGTTTATTTTTGTATTAAGTTACGATTCCGCTTTGTCAGCCCTGCCCCTTCCTGAGTTCCGTCGGCTTCGTTGCATCGAGCATAACAGAACAATTCGTAAAAGTCAAGCAAAAAAATGTCGTTGACTTTTTGATGATATTGTGCTATGAATAATTATGTCAGGACTTCGGCGGCAGTTCTGCGCCTGTCCTAAAAGCCGCCATAAATAAGCATTATAAAAGCCCCGGGATAATTTCCTAGGGCTTATTTTTTAATATCTCCGAGCAGTATTTTTCAATAGCTGCTTTCGGTCGTTTCTTTGCTGTCCTGTCTGTTGAGTTATATTTTGTGCCTTATGTGTCAATGGTATTTTGTGCCTTATTCAAGTATCTTCTTTTCACGTTCCAATTTTTCTGCAACAGCTAATTTGATAAAATCGTTTATACTTTTATATCCTGCTTTTGTTATTGCTTCTTTTGTGCCTATTTTGAATCTACAATTGACACGCTCAAATTTTTCATCGTAATTATATATAGCTTTTCTTTGTGCATCTGTTGTCTTTCTTTCTTCTGGCATTGTTTCCCCTCCTTATATTATGTTATTTACATTATATATATTTTGTGCCTTATTTTCAAGTATTATTTTATTTTCTTAACATATAATAAGAAGTGTTATATTTTTATTTTTGTGCCTTATACATTTTATACAATTTATGTTCTCATTTTGTGCCTTATATTTGTATAGTATGCATATTGTTTTTGTGCCTTATATGTAGTATTATAATATCAACGAAGAGAACAAAAGAAACAAACAACCAGAACCGCCCGAACCACTCAAACCAATGAGGACATAGAGAACCGGATCCGATTAATTGAAAAATTCTAGTTCCTAGCAACTAAATAAAAAAAGCCGGTTGCAATCCTACCAAGACAAACAACCGGCACCCAACAAAAAAACGAAAGGTAGCCCTATTATAACAGGGGCAAGGGTAAAAAGCAATGTTAAAAACAAACTCAAAGGAAGTTATGAACAGAATTAAAAAAATTATCATGGACAGCTACGAAGCAGCCGAGGAATATTATACATATGAAGGTGCAACAATGAAAACAGAATACAACGAAATCTGCAAAGATATTTTAAACATGTTCTACATTGAAAAGTTGCATCTTGATAACAGATATAAAGCCGGACGTATTAGCAAATCAGATTTATTTATGGACTGGATGCAAGGACTCCCAACGGCTTTCCCGGTTGCTGATGATATTTTTCTTCATAGTGCCGTTGACTTCCTGGGCGATCTTCTGGACGAAACCGAAGAAGAAAAGCAGCGTTTTACAGACGAACAGGCAGAAAAAAGATCCGTTTATCTTCTGTATAGAGAGCTAGAAAAGAACGCAACAAAATAACAGGAGGGAAAGCAATGAACGAAAAAAGATATACTTATAAGCAGTGGAAAGCAATCCACCGAAGAAAAGTTATTCATGCCGTAAAAGCCTACTTGTTAGGCTTTGCGGTTGCTTCTTTCCCATTTTTTGTTGATTGCTCATTATATTTTAGTTGGATATTAACGGGAAGGTGCTAACAATGTCAGAACGCCAGAAAGTCGCAGAAATGACAAAAACACTTGTAAATATGTTCCCAGATTCAAAAAACGATCTGGAAAAAGAAAAATATTATTACGATCACAATTATTTCACTTTCTACGATTGGGAAGAAAATGTTATAAAAATTATTTTAATGGCAGCATAAAAAGGAGGGCTATACAATGATCAAAATAGACATGTGGTACAACGATAAAAAAGAACAGGCAACCGGGCTTGATATTTGGTTTAATGATCTTGGGTGTTTTTACTCTGGGAATATCACAATTTTTAATAAAATAGTCGGCGATTATTACGCCGACAGCGTGCAAGAAATTTGTGAAGCGTTCCCACATCTGAAAGAAAAAATAAACGCTTGTTTGAACTAAATAAAATAATTTCGGGCGGGGCTTTCCCGCCTGTTTTTCAATCAGAAAGGGGATTATATGATAGACAGAATTATAAAACCAACGTCCAAGCAGACCGTTGACGCAATTTTAAGCGGTGATTTTTCCGTTGTTGATAAGATTAAGGCAGCCGCAAAAAAGGACGCTAGACAAGTATTTAATGCCGTTTCTTCTGGTGCTGTCTCACTGATCTGGTACGACTTGCCGCCAGTGCGTTGCCAGTCTGGGGCGGTGTATGTGATGCGGTATGCGTTGCATAGATCACCCCAAAAAGCGGATCATTTGCAGCTTTCCTGCATGGAGATCAAGGATGGTCGTATAATTCCAACTTCTGACCGACAATATAATATTCTTGACGGCTCCGGGTTCCTGGAATTCTTCCGGGACTTGCCAGGAATTACAAATATTAATTATTTAGAGCAGTAAAAAGCTGCTCTTTTTCTCGTGCCCTGCATCCTCTTCGGGTGGTGTTGGTTCGTGACCTGTGCCGGGCTTTTTCCTGTAGTGCCTTTTATTTGCCTTTTTAACGGCTTCCAATTGAATTATAGTATATTTTACTGTATACGGCTGTAAAGTTGATTCTAGGCTGTTTTACGCAATCAATTAAAAGGATTGACGGAAAATTATAATGGGCGTATTATGTTTATATATGTCAATGTGGATAAATGTCGGCTTGGATTCTGTCCAGGTCTATGGCTGCATCTATTCCGGATCGCTTCGGGCGGTCTTATTTGCGAACCATTTTTACACGCTGATTTCCTGGCAGTCTGTCCAGCTTATGCAGTTCTTGCCGGTTTATTATCCTTGTAAGCACTTATTTGGCATTTTACAGCCGTTTATATGCTTACATGTGTATTTTATCGACTGTAAATGTAAAATTGATTTTAGACACGTTTACAGGCTTTATAATGGCATCGGGTTATTGTATTATATACCGGTTTACTGCTTCATAATGTTTTAACGCTGTATTTTGACTTTTAAGCCGTTTTATATCGTTGCCCGATAAGTATAGGCTTATGCCGTTTGAATTGATTTTAGGCGCAATTATGCAATTAATTACAATGTTTCTAGTATGATCGTGTGCATCGGATGGCGACACGTTTTGCTGCGGGTATATTTCTTGATGCATCATCACTTTACTATGAAGTCTTACGAGTGCTAATTTTCACAGACATTCAAAAAGACCCGATGCATGGATTTTGAACGAAAAAAATCATTTTTCCATGGATACGGGTCGTTTTATATTTTTTATTTATTTGTGATTTTGTATAAATATTTTTATAGCATCTATTTTGGGACTGTGGAAAATGTAAAATTATTTCAATTTATTTAGATAATCTACTTTACCAGTGCTTCTTTTCTTCTTTATTGCGGTTCCACTTTTCATCCTCTGTTCTCGTTCTTCCTGTTTTCTGGTCTTCGATTTCTTCCTCAATGAGTTTTCAGTACTATACCCCATATTTTCCCTCCTTATCCTTGATCTTCTGACTTCTAGTCTTAAAATTAATGATTTCTACGTCCGTATTGAGTTCAGGTGGTATTTTCCCCACAACGATAACTCGAAGCGGTTCTATGTGCCTTTCCATTTCTTTAAAGCCTATACAGAATTCCTCTCTGGATGCTCTGGATTTAATTCTTCCATTGGTGTAACATGCTACGGTGCTTCTTTTTGGCACACCATCAAAAGCCCAGTCAAAGCAATACTCCGGCGGTATGCTTACGTTCGGAATAACTTTAATTCCGTTCATACTGAGATAATGAGCCATGGCATGATTTCTGTATTTGTTCCAGATATTCATAGCAAATGGCATACCATTTTCACCGACTGCCATTGAAAAGTCTGGTGCGATCACGCTCTTGAAACATTTCAAGTGTTCCAGGTATCTATCTGGATTATTCCATAGCTTTTCAAATTCGCAGTCATGGATATAAAAGTTGATGCTTAATTCTCGATGATTCTTTATCTTTCGGCTGAAACTGTCTTTAAAATCCACTGTGTCTTGTGGTATTTCGTCCACATACCTGTCCATCATTGGAATTTGGTATTTGCCGTCCAGTTCGGCTCCTGTGAGCATATATTCTTTCATGGTATCGTATGCAGTATGGCTGATTCCCTGTGCAATCATGAAAATTCCTCCCGAAAATAAAAAAAGACACAGAATCCTCATTCTCAGATCGGTGTCATCGTTAGTATACAATATATACTATCAAATATTCTATTTTATGTCAATTTACATGATATGTACGGCGCATTTATTATTAGCACTTACATAATGCGACTCCTATGGCATATAGTTTGTGCTAAAATTTCTTTAACTGTATTTCAATATTTCCATTGACTATAATTATTTTTGATATTATAGTTTTTAATATACGGTTTTTGTTTTGCTTGTCAATGTGTTCCCACACATCGGCAAGCTTTTTTATATTATCGTATACAAATTCTTTCTTCTGTGAGTTATCCGGGTTCTTCATCTCGTTCTGTATTTTTAGTTTTAGTTCATCTATACCGGATTCCGTTTCTTTTATCATCTCCAGAACCGTATCATTTCCCTCAGCATAAAGAGTATACAGACGTTTTAGCTTCGTTTTCTCTTTTTGGAGTTGTTTACTCAAAATGTCCAGACAGCTTTCTCTTTCTTTTGGCTTATGCGATGATAAATTGAGGGAAATCTTTAAAATCTCATCTTCAACCTGCTTTTCAATATCTTCTGCCCACTCAAGCGAATTGTTGCAATTCGGATTATAATTTGGTAAGTACGACATGCCGTTATCCCTTGAATAGCAATAAATTTTATGTTTCCCATGAGTCCACTTCTGATATCTCATCTTGCATCCGCACACTCCGCAATAGCACAGCCCCGTCAAGAGCTGATTCTCGTGATTAACACAGAACCTTTTACTTTGCTTACGAGTTTTTCTTAATTCCTGGGCTAATTCGAATACTTTAATATCGAAAATTGGTTCATGTCTTCCCTTATATAGTTTCCCTTTATACGGAATCATGCCAATATTTACAGGACTGGTAAGAACCTGTCGTGTAACAAACTCACTTTTAAATCCTATCAATTTCTGTATTCGAACATCAGAATAACCGGATATATACAAATTCATAGCTCGCAAAGCCATTTCTTTGCGTTCCGGTATGGGAACTAAGATTCCGTCTTCTTTGCTATATCTATAGCAATAAGGGGTGTTGCCACCTCCCATCCAATATCCCTGTTTCACTCTCTCCAGCATACCACCGCGCATTCTAAGCAGCATAGTATTTTTGTCAAGTTGCGCAAACACTGCCATCATCTGAGTGTATGCTTGCTCCATTGGGCTGTCGTAGCTTACACTATCATGCACGCATCTAAAATCCACCCCATTAGGTATGAATACACGTTCAATTAAGTATATTCCATCGACCATGCTTCTTGATAATCGATCTAGTTTAAACGCTACAACACATTTTAATTTTTTCTTTGAGCAATCATTAATTAAGCGTTGCAATGCTGGACGATTCATATTCGAACCTGTGAAGCCATCATCCTCGTACCAATCAGATATAATCAATTGATTTTTTCTGCAATAATTTTCAATATCTCTTTTCTGACTGTCTAATCCATTTCCCTCTTCGGCCTGTTTTTCTGTTGATACACGCAAATACGCAACACATTCCATGACTATTCCTCCTTTGTGTAGAAATGTGCCGCACATATCATGTTACGACACATTTTACACTACAATATTTTTGCGGTCAACCTAAGCATTCAATTATGATTTTAATAATTTCTTCTGGCAGTTCAATTTGTTCGATGTCAATTTCTTTCCCATCAATCGTAACAATTGCCATATGCTCACCTCTCATTTCACAAAATCAAAAATATTCATCTGTCCTTGTATTTCTTCTATTTCATCTTTTGTAAAAAATTTGCAGGCTGTCCAATTTGGATTCCAGTCAGCATCCAGTTCGTAATTTAAGCATTTGCATCTTTTAGCGTTTTTAAACATCGTGCATTCAAAGCATTGATGTTCATAGTTCGTACCGCCCGAACGCTTGTACATTTCGCTGATTCTTCTCATAGGCTGATGTCCTTCCATAATTCCGGGCATCTGGCAAAGTCATGCTCGCATTCTGCATATATAATGCATTTGTGGCAATCATGCCTACCAATTTGCTTTGCGTATTGTCGTATTACTTTCCTACATATAAGCACCAGTTCTGGCGTGATATCTAACTTTTCGTCTTTGCCCTCCATGCTTTTCTCCTTTTCTTTGTTGCTGCATATTCAAATTTGCCTTCTTTTACGCAATCTCTTGTGTCACATCCTCGACTATGGCCGACCATAAAAATATAATCGCACGGTTGCATTTTCCCTGATGTGCCGTTTGATTTCGGATAGAACTTGCAGTCTGTGCATTGACGATTAGTCAAATTCTGAATTTCTTGTGGCGTCAATTTTATCCACGGTTTACGCTTGTTTTCCATTTTCACCGCCTTGAATCTTTTTGATAAGTTCCTGTTTCATTGCATCCGCTATGTGTTCCCTGACTGATTCTTCAGGAAAGGGGATTTCCAATGATCGCTCTAAAATTCTGTTTGTAATGCGGTCATCATATTTCAATCGGGAAATAGGATAATTACTGGTGAAAATTGTGGTTTTCTTGTCCGCATACCGACCATTGATGATTCCGTAGAATTTTTCATTAATCCAATCTTTCCCAGATTCCGCACCAAAATCGTCAATAATCAAAATATCCGCGTAAGTCAAATCACTAATCAGCTTATTCTCTGCGTTTTTTCCTCGTTCTCCCCATGTTGACTTTATCTCATCAAGAATTTTTAGGGATGTTGTGAATTTTACCGATTTCTGATGTTTTTCTATCATCTCATTTGCCATGCTACATACAAGCCTTGTCTTTCCAGAACCTTTAGTATTTGAATATATGTACAGCCCAATTCCCTGTTCCTGCATCTGTTGGATATTTTCGATCCAATATTTAACAGCTTTTGCCGCCTGTATGAATATTTCCTTACTTTCTGGAAGTTGATACACGCTGCTTTTCATATTTGAAAATCTGCATTCCTTGTACATATCCGGCATTTCAGCAAATTGCAGCTGGTTCTGTAAGATCATCTTCTTTCTGATTCCGCAATGGCATTCTTCACAATATGGAACGCCATTATCATCCCTTGACCATATCCAACCAGAACCGCCACAATCAGGACAATCAGTCTGCAAATGGAGTGTCTGAGATTTCGCTTCCTCCGCATTGATCGAATGGGATAAGCGGTTTGACATGCGCTTGAGCTGTTCTACCGGTTCCATGCTTGATGTCGCCTCCTTTTATAACATTGTAGTTTCCTTCCAAAACTTTTGTAAAATTATTCGGCTTTACGAACCAGTCAAATGTTATCATCCATCCGCGGTTATTCTCTCCTCGCAGAAAATCACTGTAGCGAACGTTGTTGATTGCACTAAGGACTTCATCAATTCCGTATTCACGGATTCGCCCTTTGAGTAACTGACATCTTTTTGATGATGGTTTAATATCGCGTATTGGATTGATGCCAACTTCCTGTAATTTGTTCCATTCTTCGATGACGCGTCGGACATCAGTCTGACAAATAGTATCTTTAGATACTATTAATTTATTATCTTTCTCTTTATCTATATCTATATCTTTATCTAAACCTATATCTAAACCTATATCTTTCTCTGCGTGCGTCTTTGTTGCGTCTTTGTTGCGTCTATTGTGCGTCTGACGGTTTGAACGCTCTATTAATTTGGTATCGTCAATAACATTTCCGCTTGCTAATGAATAGCTTCCATTCTCTTTTAAAAGCAACATCCTCTTTTCGTCAATATATGAAGTTTCCGTGTATCTATCTCTTGACAATGTGTTATGCATTCGCCAGTGTTTGATTACTATTACACCGTCTTCAAACGTAAGAACAAACCTTTTTGCAATCAATAATCGCAGATCATCTTCGCTTGCTCCTGTGATTTTCATTATCCTTTTTGGGTTTCCAATAAATCCATCATCGTCAGCCCTCATATTCAAATGGAAATATAAGCATTGCGTTGTTGCCGGCATATCCAAAAATGCGTCACTGTCAACAATTTTCATCGTAAACATTCGTTTCTGTGCCAATTCTAAAATTCCTTTCTCCAATTCCTGGTTTTTCAAAAGTGTTTATTTTAATTCAACTTCCATTCCATTGATTTTCAGTTCTCCATTTACCGGAATTACAAGAGATGGAACACCGTTTATTTCTTTCAGTTCAATCAGAGCAATTTTATCTGGCTGGATGCAGATTGTTGCATCTGGTGTTACAATTTTTGCAGTTTTTGAATTATGAATATTGTCAAGAGCAACGGGTTCATTGCTGAAATACATTTCCCAGTTTTCTTTGAAATCCGACAACTTCTCGTCTGGAGCTCCGCAATATCCAAAAATCTGTTCCATTTCATCACATGACACGGTTACCATCTCCGGGCTGTCTTTCTTCTGTTCTCTTACTTCCTGCAAAGATTCAACCAGACTTTCCGCGAAATTGAATGTTGTATTTCCTTCGAAATTGTCCATAATAAAATCTGAAAAGACATTGATCTCGTTGCCGGGTATACGGGGAATTGGTGCGCCAAGAACGTTTTCAATGAAGTCGGGATGAATATTCTTTATGTTTTTGTTGAAATACAAGGTTCCATGAATATCAGTGCTTCTGTCATTGAATACAGGGAATAAGAATCCTGTTTCTGGTCTTGAGACTACCCAATCACGAATTCTGTCTTTGATGTTATTTTCAGCCACATCATAGATAAGCCCAGCCTTTGAAAGATTTACTGGACAAATGCTGCACAGAATGTGTTCATAAATTTCTTCTGATGCATCGTGCATTTCGGTTCCATCAGAAGCTTTTCCTGGAATGTCATATACTGCATGAATGAGAACTATGTAGTAATTTTCGTGATAATCGTAATTTTCAATCACTTTGTCGTATAACTCGTCCAAAAGTTCGTCATTTTTAAGCTTACTTGCTCTAATCCGCATAAGAAATTCCTGTGTTCCACCCTCTTTTTCCTGTGATAATGGAAAATCAAGGTTCATAAGGTTTTTTCCAAGTCTGCCAGACATGGTTTTCTTGAAAATGTCAAAATACTTAAACATTTCTTCCTCTGGAAGAGACAGGAATGCTTCTTTAATTTTGGTTTTCTTGTTCTTTTCTGCGTCCACATAACAACCACAAATGCGTGTGATTGTGCAATTGACTGGAGTAAACTGTTTCTTAATTTCTGCGATTTCTTTCTTATTCATTCTTTTCCATCCTTTCTGCTTATTTCGCTTGTTTCTTCTCAATCCACTTATTAATTTTATCTTCGGAAATCATATACATTTGCTTTAGCATTTCGATGCAGATCAACACATCTGCAATTTCTTTTATCATGTTATCACGGTCGATTTTCCACGTTTTTCCTTACTGATTGCTTGTATAAGTTCCGCACATTCCTCCATGCAGACGGTTGCCTGAATTTCTTCTCCGTAATGGTCAACACTTCTAGCAATAACGCTTTCGTCAATGTTATATGTCATTTTCTTCGCTCCAGTCAATTTTCTGCCCGCATTCAGAACAGTACTTGCTTATTTTTTTACCAATAACAGGTGTTCCGCATTTCGCACATTTTTGAGTGGAAAATATATTGTACGGAAAATCTGGAACATATTCTTCAGGTTTGCATGGAATCTGCTTTTCCAATGCTTTTGCTCCGGAATCACACGCCCATGCTTCCTTGAGATATTTTTTTCTGCCATTCATCTTTGTTTTCAGAACTTTCAAGGAAACATAAATGCTGGTCTCTCATATCGGATAATATGTCTTTTGCTTCTTCTGGTTTCATATTAATCATCCTTATCGTCCTCCTCAATACTGACAGTTTCCAGATCTTCGAAATCACAACCCATTGCGAATCCGTCAATTATTTTCTTCTTAACTCCAAATACCTCTATCATGTGAGAATTATTTTCCATGATTTTTATTACATCTGACTTTTTAACATATTCAGCCATTCTCCATCTCCTCCAACTTCTTCTCTATCGGATTAATAATCTCTTCCAATACCTGTCGCTCATAATTTTCTTTCCAGATTTTTTCTCTTTTCCAAAATTGGATTTTCATAATCTCATTTATTAAATTAATACACGCTATTGCTTCTAGCATTCCCCAACATCCATCACAGGCTCTTTCATTGCACCAGTTTACAAATTCTTTAAATTTCATTTTTGAGTTCCTCCAACTTATTTTCAGCTTCTTCACGGGTGAGGAATAAAAATTCGCCAAGACAATTATAATAGCTTTTAATCAAAATATCTTGCAAATCAACTTCGGCTATATAATATTCTTTCCTGATATCACATTCACATTTGCAATCATAGATTTCACATTTATTATTTTCCTCACCGTATTCAGTGCATTTCCATCTATAATTTACTTGATACAATATTCTGTTTAAATCATCTGGCAATCTCACAAGCAAGCCCTGTTCTTCTAAGTCTTCATAAGTGGCAAGCTTTTTAATCATATTTTCTACTGTTTTGCAATTTCCTGCGCCCTGTGAGCAGCTATCGCAATATTCACCACACTCAAGCTCTCGTTTTTCGTTATATGTGATACTACCATCTTCCCATTTTGTTAATCTCTCCATCTACTTCACCTCTTCCATCTGACTTTCTACATTATCTGCAAGTAACTTCAAGGACTTAATAAATGAGTCTGTCAATGCTGTTCTGTCTGGGTTTTTAGCAAATGCTCTGACAAGGTTTATAGCATCTTTGATCTTCTTCTCATCTTCAATTACGTCTGATGCTTCTACTAATTCATATCCCAGTGTAAGGTCATATCCCAGTGTAAGGCTGGCATTTCTTGTTAGCTCTTTATTGCTATAGAACTTTAATATATCCGGGATATGCTGTTCTTCAAAGGGATATGGATACGCTTCTTTTCCACCGTACCATCTATATCCTTGTTTCTTTGCTACTTTCAGAATATTTTCATACTCTTCATGCGTTCTGATTAATACGCATTTATTCGCTAGATTAATCATCTACTTCACCCCCTGTAATCTCATCAATACAATCGTTCCAACCGATCTTATAGCTCGGTAGTTTGCCTCCCGCTTTGAAATACTCGCCGTTATAAAGCCCAGTTACTTTCATTTTCTCCGGCAATGGCTTCAATGGACACCAATCAGGTCTTGATTTGCTTTCACAATCATAATGTTCTTCTGTCATCAGAATTACATCATAATCTAAACAGTCAGCTAATTCACACAAACCCTCATATTCAAGATCACTACAGTATCCAGTTCCAAATGGACAATCATAACAATTTGTTGGTGTATCCAACACTAATACTGATTTACTCATCTGACTCCTCCTGCAATAATTCTGGATTGTCGAAAATGTTTCCAACTACTTCCATTTCGCATCTGTCGATATAATATTCTGTCAATGGCATTGGTCAGCAGAATGGTTCGCATCTGCTGATTGCATCTGTCGGAACAACCTCATAATGCCATCCGACAACTTTGTCTACTATGGAGCCGGTTTCAATATTTCTTACACCAAATTCTCCAAATAGCACTTTTACAAGGTCTTTTGGGTTTCCATGGCACATCAAAATGTCATTCTTCCAAATTTTATTACCGTTCTTGTCGCAAAATCCTGCGAACCGGCAGAGTGTTTCTGGATCAATAGGTGGTGCGTATAAAACACCTGATTCAACTGGTTGAATTCGATATTCAAATAAGTTTGACCGTGAATGGTCTATTACCAAACACCCCTCAACCCATTCGCCATTATCAATCCGCTTTCCTTTGCAAAGAATTTCTCTCATTCAACTCCACCGCCTTTCACGATTTCGATTGCCCTGCTCAGTCCAGCATTGTATCCTTGATGCACATCAGATAAAATACATTCTGATTCAATGAATTTATCTCTTTCCAATTCGCTAATAGCCTTATCCGCATCAAAAGCTGTCGGCTGTTTATTAATGCAATCAATAAACTCTTTCTGGTCAGAACTAATACTTGTGCCAATTTCCCAAATTTTGATGTATTTGATTAATTCGTCTGCATCAATCAGTCTGCTCATATTCTATTCTCCTAACTGTTTTAAAATTTCTTTTGCAATTTTATTACTTTCCTGCATGGAAACTCCCCATCCATTATATTTTCTGTGGCATTCATCACAGTTCCATTCACCATTATCACTTTCTTTAATTTCGCTATTGAATCTGCAATTATCGCAATACATATGATCGAGAGTGCCGTAAATGATGCTTGCAATATCGTCTTGTTTGCTATTAGCATCGTCTACGTGTTTCTGCTTAGTTAAATATTCAAACGCTCTCAGCTCATTTTTCCCGACCCATTTAATCCATGCACCGCAATCCCCGCAATACAATCCCGTATTATTCCCAACTTTCTTGACAAAAAGGTTTTTACTATTGCACTTTGGACATTTATATTCTTTCATTTATTTTTCCTCCCATACTCCCAACAGCCGCATCCTCTCATACAGTACAGCGACGGTCTTGCGCCTGTATCCATAAAAGTCTTTCGGGTTCATCGGGATATATCTTTCTTTGCTGATTTTCCTGTAACTTTTCCGGTGTAGGATATTCTCAATTACCATATCCGCTATCACCGTGTTTTTCGGGCAAGCTGACAAGGCAGCACTGGAAAGCAGGTATCCGTACTCTGCCGGGAAGTCTTTCAGCATCGTATTCAGTTTTTCAATGTCATCTGCCGGAATACCATAGTCTTCCAGCTTTTTATTCCTTGTCAGCATACCGTTCTCCTTTCTATTCGTCTGGGTGGTGCTTATCGTACATGATCGCTGCACATGCAATACCAGCCACTCCGACTATAATTCCAAGTGTAAGTCCTAATAAGAATGTAATCATGATTCGTCCTCCCTATAGCGCTCCGGCAATTCCATCCAGGCGTTGACATATAAATCATTACCTAAACAAGATATTAAATCGTCACCGGCGTAAAATATGCCGTTGCCATCTTTATCTCTTTCACATCTTCCGATTATTGGGATTGAGTAATTCGCAAAAGAGAGAAGAATATAATCATCTGTTTCTGGCAATCTCTCACTGACCGGAATCCAACCATTTTCTTTCTCATCCTGCTCCAGATCAGCCAGAAGCTGCTCAATCATATCTTGAATAACTTTGACATACACCCCAGCGTATTTGTAGCAGTCCGAATATTTATCCGCGTACTGCTTTAATCTTTCTTTGATATGTATCATATTATTCCATCCTTTCTCAATGCCCGCTTCTTACCATGCAAAACAACAGTTCTGTCATGGATCTTTTTCTTGAACCATTGTGTCCACACTTCAAAATAACTGATAATCTCCATTTCTCCACATCTTCACCTAGTGGTGTTGGGCTTTCAAATTCTTCTGCAACATCTCTCTGATACGGAACTGCAACCATTACTCCCATGTTACCTATTTCCGCGTAACATTCCGGAAAATTCTCACGTATATGTTGGGCAAATTTTCCATTTTTTAAATCAGGTAAAATCTCTTTGTAGCACTCCATTGTTGTCACAAGGTAGTTTTTTTCGCCAATAAAATTTAATCCATTTCCGCTGTAAATATCCTCTTTGCAACTTTTGATTTCATAGCATGCAAATATTCCTTTTTCGATTGCTGAAATAGAGCACTGATTTTCCGGAATAAATTGCATGTAATCTACTCTTCTTGGCTTTCCTGCTGCGTAGCCATAATCAAGGCTTACTTCTCTAGCCCAGTATTTACCTGGGCCAGAAAAACGGCTTTTTTCCAACAATCTGCTAAGAAATTTTGTTGTTTCAGATCTTTTCATACTTCCACCTCACTGTCCGCTGGCATCTGATAATCAATATGTCCATTTACATAGGCTTCCTGAATCATATCCAGTACTTTCATGGCTTTTGCTTTGGTGGAATATTTTCCAAGCGTACATTTATTTTCACCCTCTAGGCTCGAAATAATAAAATCATCTCCATCTTTTACGGTATAAATTGCAGCCAAATTGCTAAAGTTTAATAAAACCGCTTTATTCTGACTTCTGATTAACATTTTGCGTCCTCCTTGTAATCTTCGATCACAGCTATCTTATCCTCGTACATAGCGATTGTTTTTTTTAGCCTGTGGATTTCAACGTTATATCTTTCTAAGAATTTATCTTTTACAAACTGATAGTTCGGTGCTGTCAATACAATGTATGGTGTTAAAGAATCAAAAATTTTTCCAATATCTTCTTTTTTCACATATTCAATGTAAAGTCCTTTTGGAAACCGCGTTACTGCTCTGTACGTCTTTGGCTTCTCAACTACCTCGCATTCCTCAACTCTGACTTTAAAAGCATAGTCTTCGAATGTTCTAGTTTCCGGATTGAATTCTCTGTCGCTGCCTAAAATGTAGAAATATAATTTCATTTTGCATCCTCCTTAATATCTATCAAATTCAATACTGTTGTCTGAATAGAATCTGTAAGCATCTTCTCTGATTTTCTTAACTTCACGCATGACAACTTCTTTCGCTTTGTTGACGGCTTCCTCAAAAACCTCTGTCCCAAGATCATAGTTATCAATGTTCAGTGCCTTGCTATTGAGAAACAGTGAATCTCCGCAACCAACATATTTGTGAATACTGATTCCTAAAGAATTATATTTTAATGTAAAAATACTCCCAGTTTTGGGTTCTTCTTTGTACTTAGCGTTACTTTTGAATTTCATTTTGTGCCCTCCTTGTTTACTCTTTCATTCCATGATTCAACGAATTCTTTATAATCCCATGTGCCCGTACAAAAATCTAATCCGCATTCGCAGTGAATACTTATCGGATAACCTCCGCTGTCAGGATCGTAAAAAGATGGCTTCCAATCTCTTTCTGGGATATACATATCTTTGTCTGTATCTATCTCTTTTCCGCAAAACGGACAAGGCTTTAATTTATCCATTTTTTCATCCCCATTTTCTCCTATAATTCAAAATATTTCTTCCATGTTTCTGGCAGTGTGGTACAATCTGGCTCATAAGGTTCTGGATATACTGTATATCCGCACTTCGTACATTTGATTTGTGGTGGAAAGCCCCTACTCCATTCCATGTTTCCACCACATTTTCTGCAACGAATGTATCTCTCTACTTTCTTTGGTTTCGTTTTGAAAAATGAAGTGTAATTATTGTTTTTCATTTTCATCCTCACTTTCCCCGTTTTCGTATTATAACCCGGCTTTTTCCAACAATTTACCTATATCGGAAATTTTCGTCTTCTGGTTGTACTCGAAAGAAATTTCGCCGTTTTTGTCGTTCTTGAACATTATCCTGCTTGTTACCGTGCAAGTATTACCAGAAAATTCTATACTTCGAAATCTGGTTGAATAGCTTGTGTATTTTGAAAATGCCTTCAAAACTTTCTGATACGTTTTATACTGCACACCTTCAAGAATTTCGTACCCCAGTTTTTCCTTGTTAATGACCGAAAAAGATTCGTTATAATAATTGCACAACTTTTTAGAGCCTATTTCCCGGATAACGACGCAATCACTTTTTACCTCATGCACGAAACCGACCATAAATTCATTCGGGAAAATAGTAGTATTCGTCATAACTAGATCACCGGCTTTTAATTCATGCGTGTTAAATATAAACGGTCGAATATAATCTTCTTTCTTTGCCGTACAAGAAGTCAGTCCCGGTATGATCCTTGAAATAATAATCATCAAAATGCGTTCTTTATCTCTCATTTTTCTTATTCCCTTTCCCCATGTAAGCAACTGACACGCTATCAATTTAGATTTACGTTCATTTTTCTTGCTATAGTTTCTATAACTGTCACTGTTACGCCGTTTCCTGCCTGTTTGTATAACTGGCTGTCAGAATTTACGAACTGTGCTTTTTCAAAATAATCATCTGGCCAACCTTGCAACCTAAAGCATTCTTTCGGTGTTAATTTTCTAATTGCTATGTAACACTGATATTTTTCATACCAGACCGCATATACAACCAATTCTTCCGACGCTTGAACAAATATCCCTTGATTGCAGCTTGTGTCTAGTGTGTTTGCAATCTCTTTCCCAACTCTTCCTCTTCTGGTCTTACTACCTGGAACTGATAAATTCACAGCATCGACACCAACTCTGCACTCTGAATATCCTTGTTTTGTGGCTTCAGAGACCTTTACTGCAAGCTGATTATCTTTTTGTACAGTAGACAATGTATTTGTAATTCCATCCTCCCTCACTTCACTAGCAAGGAAATCGTGTCTGGAAATATCTATTTTCCCATCTTCGTAATCTTTACGAATTTCTTTCCCATATTCTGTGCGAACATTGCGCAGAACTTCAAGTGGATCAATCGCAACTCCATGTCTATCCTGAGATGTTAATGTGAACATTGGCTCTCCATCATCTTTAAACCGTCTGCCATTCTGACGTTTTTCTACGCGATCTGGTGTCAAAACTGGAATTGCAATCTTCGGATTGTTGTTGTGTCCTGCCGAATGGCATTTTGCTATTCCATCAATCCCAAGTATTTTTCCATCTTGTGACGAATTAACTTCTCCTATGACTTTTATTGCAACTCCGCTTACTTCAGCTTTATGATTTGCGATTCCTTTGTTGTATCTGGCTTGTAAGCACCTTGCCTTATTGGTTAACTCTGTTTTTTTATAACTTAAATCAATAAAACACGGCAATGCTACATGATGTCCTCTTCCGCCTCCCTGTGCCGTATCCAGCGTTTCTGTAATGCCGTTCTGGTCAAATACCTGTGTGTTTCTTCTATATCCATCTTTATGGCCAATTATTTGAACACGATTTTCTCCGTCTGTTCCTTCGATAGGAAATACTTTTGCGGTACTTCTCCCTCTAAGATGTCCGATAATAAAACATCTTTCCCGGTTTTGTGGCACTCCGAAATCTTTGGAGTTGAGCACCTGCCATTCTGCATCATACCCCTGTTGTTCCATTTCAATGAGCAGTCTGGCGAAATCCCATCCTCCATTAACACTAAGCAAATTTTTAACGTTCTCAACGAAAAGGTAAGTGGGTTTATCTTCTTCTTTGAGCTGTCCGACAAGGTACATAACTCTGAAAAACAGGCTTGAACGGTTTCCTTGAAATCCAGCTTGCTTTCCTGCAACGGATATGTCCTGGCAGGGGAATCCGAAACACCAACAGTCTGCTTTGGGAATATATCCGGCATACACTCTTCGAATGTCATTTGCGTACCATTCTCCATTTCTGTATTCCTCCTTTAGTATTTCTTTCTGTCTTTTCTTGATAGGAATATCTTCCAATGCCTTTCGCTGCTCTTCTGTCAGCAAGTGCATTGAGATGTAACTCGCAGTGGCAAATTTATCGAATTCGCAAAAACCAACGCATTCATGCCCCGCTAATTCCATTCCTCTGCGAAATCCTCCGATTCCTGCGAAAAAATCTATAAATTTCATTTTAAACTCCCATCTTCTTAACCAGATTCTTATTCAATCCCTCTTAACATCAAGCTTAATTTGCTGTAACAAGGGCAAATTCTTGTATGATCGAAAATATCTTCCAGTAAAACGCAATGCGGAAAAAGCTGTTTTACCTCATAGATATGCTCTTTTTCTTCCCCACCACATTCTACGTATTTGATTCTTTTGTCAACACATAGGTCAAATGCATTGGATACGTAGGCTTTTAAACCATAAGATTTTACTTTGCTCATTTTTATCTAAAACCGCCTTTCATCAAAATGTGAACATTTCCTCGTTATCATCACCAGAATCGAAATCTGACGTTTCTTCACAATCAGTTGATTTATTTCTGGACATATTCTTTCCACGTTCGATCAGTTCTGTTCTCTGCTCTTCGGTCAATTCTCTTGGTGCTCGTAATTTCACGTACTTAACTGGGACATGGGCAAATATGGAACCATCTTTGTTTGTGACCAGAATCTTCACATCTTCTGGATGCTGTTCTGCTAGCTTCAGGACTCTTCCTTTCATCTTACTGCCGTTATGCGCTGATACTTCTGCGTACTCACCACCGCGAATCCACGCAATGCTGCATTCATTGCAATTCTCTGTCATGACATGATTAGTCCTCTCTTTCTCCAAATCCAAATTCTTTATTTATATTTATGGAATCAAATTCAAGTTTAATTCCCATTGTTTCTTTTGCTTCCTGGTATGCTTTTTCAATTCCAACTTCTTCAATGTGTTCTTTGGCAGAGTTTAGGTTTTCTAAGAATCTTTGATTGGATTTTGTAAATCCCCATGTTTTCTTAATTGCAAACAAACTGATAAGAACATTTGCAACTGCGATATAATCCTCTGCTTTCCATAGCTTTTTTTGTGATTCTGAAATAAGTTCTTCTGATATTTCTTTGCGTATTTCATCTTCACGCTGCATCAGATACAGTTTTAAGGGCTCAACTCTTGCACCTGTCACCTTTGAAATTTGTTCCAGGCTGAAATTGCTGAAATTGTACGGTGCATTTAAGCGTGTTTTCTCAGATGCTTTCTGCTGTCTTCTTCTCTCTGCCCTGTTCATGCTCTCACCAATCCTTTCAGCATTTGTGAAATATCATCAGCGGTCATATCGCCATTCCACTGTTCATTCTCGAAAACACTGTATATTCTCATACTTCTTCCACCTTCTGATATTCATATCCAACAAGGCGGAACGCTCGTGGAGTATTCGGATGTGCAGTAGCAATCAATCCATCAAGTTCAAGCTGCCTCATATGTCGTTGCACAGTTGCTTTTGATATGCCAAGGTTTTCGGCAATTTCTTTAAATGACGGCGCGTATCCATATTTTGTAAAATATCTGATAAGAAACAGATAAATTTCTTTTCTGTTCTCTTGTCCCTCGAGATACTTTCTTTCGGTGTTATATTTACTTACCATAGTTACCTCTTTTCTTTTTACCTCTGGAACCGGATAGCGTGATATGCCGGGAAACAAGTTTCACTGTTCCAATCCCAGAGGGCGTGCGCATATTTAGTTGTAATTATTTGGGATTTTGTCTGCCAGAACCGGCAGTTTTATCATTTGTAAGATTCTTCATCAAGAAGATTATTGAATTTCTCAAGTGCCTTTATAGACACCTTGTTGTTTGATTTCTCCGGTTTGATTGATACTTCTAAGTGAGTATCAATGATATGCTTTAATTCTCTTGCAAGGGTTGTTTTTCCTTGCTTGATTCCATCTCTATAGCCTTTAGCTGGTTTGAATTCATTAATCTTTTCTTTCCCCTCGCCTTGGCTTCCAGATGTCTTGTTGTATCTGCATTGATAACCTTTCTTTGTATATTCCAGAATCCAGAACTGCTCCATTTTATCAAGCTGTTCTACCGGATAATGAATGAAATTAATTTTCCATCCAAAAGGATTATCTTCACTGTAGAATCCTCTTTTCTTTATGGACAAGTCAATGTGCTGATATCCAGTGAGATGTGAACACATCCTCTGAATTATATGTACTGCTTGCCCGATATAAAAGAATGGGATTCCGTTTTCATCTACTCTGGTTAAGAAATAAATACCGCTTTTGTTATCTAAATCCGGATTAACTTTTAAAAGCCTTTTCTTGTTACTCACTTCGATAGCCTTGGCCTGACGAAATTTTTTATAATCCACTAGGCATCACTCCTTAATTAAACGGAAGTTCGTCATCCATAATTGACGGCATATCCATGAATCCACTTGTGTCCTGTTCTGGACTTGGAACTGGTGGCTGCGACTGTTCTTCTGGCTGGTTATTCTTGCTTTCTGCAAACTCATGTGTTTCCACAAGGCAATCATTTGTGTAGACTTTCTTTCCGTCCTTGTCAGTGTAATTTCCAGTCTGCCATGAGCCGACAATCGCAATTTTCATGCCTTTATGCAAGTACTTTTCGGCAAACTCACCATTTTTTCCAAGCGCAACACAATTTATGAAGTCTGATGTGCGTTCATTGTTTTTGCGATACTGTCTCTTAACTGCAAGTGTGTATCTGGCAATTGTTGTGTTGTTCGTTCCCATTCGGACATCTGGATCTTTAATCAACCGTCCGATCAAAATTACTTTATTCATGTTTTTTCTCCTTATACGGTTCAGGCAACGGCATCCACGCAATTACTTCTAACTTTTCGAAACCGTCTGTAAAATATTCACCATTCCACATTGCTCTGAAAGGTATTGTTCCTTTTTTGACAGTAATCAAATATATGTCTCCTTTAAATATATGATTAGGTTTTGGTTCTGGCGGGAGTTTCATATCTACCGGAATCCAGTTTTCACTCAAGTTGTAAGAAGCAATCAGTTCTTCAACTTTTTCTAGTGCATCATTCCAACCTTTATTGTACTTGCAATTCAAATATGGCTCTGCTATTTCCCCGTACTGTGTCTGTTTTTTAAGCTTATCAATCACTTTCAAAAAGATTTTCATTCTCATCCTCCTCATAATCATTACAATAAAGCGAACCATAGTCCCATGCCAGTATGCAACCTCTACGGTATTTGCATTTGTCGCAATCAGTCATTTCCATGATTTTCTCCTTTCAAAACGGGCATAAATTCAAGTCAACTTCCAGTCCAGCCCGCCCAATCTGAACCAGAACATTGTCTCCTGCGACTTCCTGTATTTCTTTCTGTATTTTACAGGCATCAGATGCCTGACCACTTAAATGTACCAGTGTTACCGTCCGAAGCGATTCTGTGCGATTTTGCTTAATGAATTGCTTGCAAGTTGACAAAGAGCAATGTCCTTTTAATCTATGACTGTAGTTAGCTTCTGTTTTGTCTACCAATTCTTCACAGTAGTTGCATTCAATTACCAGATGATGTATGTTCATTTTCTGGAAATTATATTTGCTGTACTCAAAATCAGTCATATACAGAAGCTTCCCCATTTCATTGTGTCCTACCAGATATCCAAAGTTCGAGCAAGGTACAAGCTGATTTGTTTCTTTATCGTATGTTGTATGTGGCAATTCAAATGGAATCACGTTAAACGAACCAACTCTAAATGGCTGCCTTTCTGGAACACCTTTCATCAGTTCGCCTGTTCTAATGTTCATGTCCTCAACTGTTTCATCATTGGTGTAAATCTGAATGCCTGCATTCATTATTTCCTTGAATGCTTCGGTGTGATCTCCGTGCCCATGCGTCAAGAGTGTTCCAGAAACATTACTTATCTGGTAATCAATCCCTCTAAGGATTTTCTTGTAGTTGCATCCGCAGTCAAGAAGAACAATCTCGCCTGTACTTGACTGCAAAGCGTAACAATTTCCTTTGGTACTACCTGTTGAAATTACTCGCATGAACAAATGACATCACCTCGCTTTCTGTACATTGCATTTATGCTTCTAAGATATTTTCAACTTCATCTATGGTTTTCTCTAAATCGGAATAGGCATATGGTATGTCCTTCCCTCTATTTAGACTCTCTAACTCCGCATAACTTACTTTGCACATGCTGTCTCGTATTAATTTGAGCTGTTTCAGTGGAAGTTCAATGGTTATTATCTGTTCCCAGTCCTTTTTACTGTCTACTCTCTTCATACTTCATCATCCTCCGGGAATCTAAACACAATGTTTGTCGGTTCGAATTTCATTTCAGAATTATCCATACTGGTTTTAATGATTCCAAAACCTTTTGTCGATGCCATATAAATCAGCTTTTTTATATCATCTTCTGAAAATTCGATGTTCTGCGAAAAGAATGCTCCAGTATATGTGTTATGCAACATTTTCATGACTTTCTTAGCTTTTTCTTCCGTAGAGTACATTCCCATAACAATTCTCTTGGAATCGTAATTCACGGAGTAAGCAACAATCAGTCCATCTGCACGAGCAATAGCACTGCTCTCATATGGCACATCAATATCTCCTGTCTGACTAATTAATCTCACTTCATTCTCCTTTCAATATACAAATCCAGACTATGGAATTACCTTTAAATCTTCATTTGCCATCAATCATCATTTCCTGATTCAAAGATTGAAGAAGAAAAGATGCAAACTGGGCGAACACCACTTTCGAAGTTGCAATTGAAGCCGTTGAAATCGCCCGAAGGGGAAACAATGGCAATTGTTGTACTGTAATCATTTGCTGGTGTACTCCATGGAGTAAGCAGCCACCACCATTTATCCATATTTGGAAGGATTTTTCTGTATTTTCGGTATTCATCCACCGTCAAAATCGAAATCTTATCTTTACAATGTGCATATTCTGTCTGACCGTCCATAGAAAGTAAATCTCGATCAAACTCAATAACTGCATCTTCTCCAAGCTCGTCCGTAATTTTTTTAAGAAAACGAGTGTTTAACTCATTTCTCAGTTTACTTGAAATCCAGTTATTTGAAGCTGAATCAAATGTTCTTTTTCCATCAAATCCATTCAAAATGGCAAAATATCCTTTTTCTGTCTTATCCAGAATCAGCCATTCCATACCAGCAAGTTCAATAGCTTTTCCGATTTCCGGCTTTCCGATGTGCTTTTTCTTGAATTCTGCGAACTCTTTACTTAATCTGGATAATTCATCATCAAAATATTTCAGATTTTTCTTCATAATCATTCCTCCACCTTAGATACAAAGATATTAGATTTTAAGATACAAACTGGGCGAACACCATTAACGCCGTCGCAATCGTAGTCGCTGAAATCGCCCGAAGGGGAAACAATGGTAATACTTTTTTTCCATCCACGTTCTTCCGTTGACCATGGCGATAATGTCCAATACCAGTCGTTCAGATCATTGTTCGGTGTAATATCTGTGTATTCTCGTGCTTCATCAAATGTAATTGGACGGATTTTACAATCAACAGTCCCCAATTTCTGTCCATCCGCAGTGATAATATCTGCTGTGTGTGTTTCGACATTTTCTGCCCCGAATTCTTCTTCGAAGTCTTTCAGAATTTCAGTGTCACACAGTTTCTTTACGTTTGATGTTTTGTAATCTGAGGTATCACCAAACTCTACATTTTCTTTCACCAGATCAAGCGAAATAATTTTTGTTGTATCTCCATACTGTTCCAGAACCTTGTATTTACGCTTTCCAGTGGTCTGAAATACTTCTCCTCGTTTCAGCGTTGACAACTCAACCTTTCCGGTTTCTTCCTGCTTTTCCAGAAGTTCAACCAGTTCCTTTGCTTTCTGTAAAATTTCTTTATTGTTCATTCCCGTTGCCTCCAAAAAATATTTCTCGCATATCTACTGCTGCGTACTTCTTATGCATAAGTTTCTTGTTTTTGATTGCCCCGTTCGGATTGTTGCAGACAAAATCTCTGCATATCTCAGGTCTCACTGGATAAATGAGACATTTTTCTTTTTCTTTGGAATCATCCAGGAACGGGCAAGTAAGGTCAAAAGCTACAACCGAAGGATAATTATGTTTCTGCTCAGTGATATGATGCTTCTTTACGTAACGTTTGATTTCTTTAATTTCTTTACTGGATATTGGCAAGTAGTTGCTACAACATTGTCCGCAACCACTGCATTTACCGTCCTTTGTGAAGTCAAATACTCCACATTTCATATCTTTCATAACTTCTTCTAACGTCCCGATCATGCTATCACCTCGTAAGTTGAACAAGAATGTTCATAACAAGTGATACTGCCGAGGCTATGAACAATGGTCGGGTCTTATCCTTTGCGACCGCATAAATTATTGCGCCTAACAATGGTAAGAATGAGATATAAAGCAATGACTCAAACACTGAATGAATTATTGACATATCTTATTCCTTCTGTTTCATAAAATCTGGAATCTCTGGTTCTTTACCTGCTGCCGGAACTGGTTCCTTCTCAGCTGGCTGTACGGCTTCTGCAACTGTTGGCTGTTTTGGCTGTTCTTCGATTGCCATTGGTTCTGGAATGAATTCCTCTTTATTGGCATTCTGTTCGATCTCTTCCTGTACTTCCCTGTATGTAGCGTCCATCGTGTTATATTCATATGCCTGTACCGGATTATCCCATTTCTTAGGAATAGACTTCATAATGTTGTTACGCATTTTACGAACAATCATAGATTCTCTCGACTGCGTTTCGTAATAAGACGGTGAAATATATGGTCTTAATTCCTCACAATCAATAATTGCTTCCAGTTCCCCAATATCAGCAACCTTTTTCATGATTTCTTTTTTCTTTGCTTCAATCTGAGTTTTCTGTGCATCTGTAGCTTTGTATCTGTCTGCACAAATACCGAATGTTTCATTCTGAAGATTGTTCTTAATATGTGCTGCAAGATTCTTCAGTACGTCTGCTCTTTCGCATGAAAGGTATTCAACGTGACCATCTTTGTACTGAATTGGATATACCACGCGAACAACTTTTCCAATTCCAGATTCTTCCCATTCCGGCGGTGTGATTTCTACACCTCTGTGTCTTGGTGGGATATACTTGTCACCCTCTCTTACTTTCCAATATGGAAATACTTTAGCCACATTGACACCATATCTACTTACAAGAGCATCGTTTCCGTCGCCCTCAATCGCAAATTCGATTTTCTTCTCCCACTGAGGTTTCTGCCCTTTTGCCGCTATGTTTACGTTTCTGATCTGGAAATAACATTCTCTCGGCTGTGCATTTGCGTTCAGCTTTAATGCTGCGACTTTACTCAGGATAAATTTAAGATTAGAACCGTTGATTGCTTCAAAACTCACACCGCTTTCATGTACCATCTGGAAAATAGATCCCATTGCTGCTACTACACAATCTTTTGAATATGAATCAAATTCCATTCCTCTTGAAGTCAAATCTCTTTCCATTAAATCGACATACCGATTTGTGTAGTAGGAAAGCTGTGTGTTAAAATTTGCTACCTGTGTGTTTTCTGCCATTTTAATTCTCCTTTTCTTTTATTAATTAACTCATTTTTTGTTTGCATTTCTGTTCAGTTCTGCACTTCGCCAAAGCAAATCATAACCGAGCTACGCTCTGCCTATCCTTTGCTCATCTTCTCTACTCAGCACCATTGCTATACTTTACTTTTCTATTCCGTGCTTCGCCTATACGTATCTTTGCCCTGCCCTACTTCGCCAATGCGTTACATTTCTTTACAACACATTGCTCTGCTGCGCTTTTCCGCTACCTCACTATGCGAAACCTATCTTTACTTTGCCAAAACGTATCAACTCTTTTCAATTCCATAACTTTGCCCTTCTGCACCTCTCAGTACCACTCCGTTGCATCACCTTGCTCCGCTACGCTACGCTTCGCCGTAGCAAATCATTACCCAGCAATTCTGCACCTTCGCTTTACCTATCACAACTACAATCAGCCATGCCGTAGCTTATTCTGTGATTTCAGTCCATTTGAAACGGCCTTTGCCTGAGTTTCGCCACTGACCAATGCCGTTAAGCTCTCCATAATCAAGCCAGTCAATTACATATTTCATGAGTGAATCATCAAGTACTCTGATTGTAAATTCTACTGTCGAACCTGCCGGCACAGTTTCGCTGTCTGCCAAAGAGATTCTTTCGCCCTGTGCTGTCTGCGCTCTCAGTGGTCTCTGACAATCGGAAAGTTCTGTACCTTCTGGAAGGATAAATGGAATCTTTCGTTCGTTTACGAATACCAGTAAGTCAATTTTCTTCTTGTAAGCTGCAAGTTTCTTTGCACCACCGATATAAGAATCTGCCTGTGCGGCTGACTTGAAGAATCCTCTGATCTGGTAATCCCATAAGAACGGATTGCCATTTTCGTCTTTCGGGAATACTGTTCGACCTTTTTCAATAACTTCTTCAACTCCTAAAGCTTCAACTTCCTGTTCTCTGGAAGGTGCATCTGGTGCTTTAGATGCTATAAACTTCTCGTGAATGTCTTTTTCTGCATTTGCAGTTCCCAGAACTTCCTCTAAAAATGTTAATCTAACTCTCATTTCTTTCATCTCAATTTTCTCCTTTTTATGAATTATTGCTTTGCATCAGATTACATGACTTCTCGCCACTCCACTTTGCCTATGCCCTACGTTGATGTTCTACGCATTTCCATCACATCGCTTTTCATATTTTTTTCAATACTCTGCTTTACCTTGCTTTTCAATTCCTTTGCTCTACCGGGCCTCTCACTACATTGCATTTCCCCTGCGTTTCGCTACCACTCGCATCGCTACCCCTCCATTGCTGTTCTTGTCTCTTCCAAACAGTACCGTTACTTCTCTGTGCTGATTGCTTTTACTCAATCACAATAGCTTCTGCTGCAAAACGGGCATCCTGTAATCAGATAATGTCCGGCACTTTCCACCGAAATACCATGTATTTCCTTGCCGTATCTGGTTCTTCCATTTTCGGAATAGATATTCTGATGGCAGTCCCAACAGATGCCATTATCCGGTGCAAAACACGGATATTCGTTCTTGTCGCAAAACTGTTCCTGTGCCTTGATAGCTTCTGGAATATTGTATGTAGTCGTTGTCATATTAAATTCCCTCCACTTTTAATTCATCGTCGGAAACTTTAAGTAGAATCATCTGTCTGCCTGTATCTGGTATTCTGTCAGCATTCACACTTTCAACATCATCAACCCAAATTGGCAAGTTTAAGCCGTTCAATTCCTGCAAACCAGTCACGAGGTCAATGTTGCAAAGAATCTGATCAGAGTGATTCAATCCATCAAAATATCCGATTCCGTCACAAATCATCTTGCAAACTTCCACCGGCTCACCGTCCTGCGTATAGTCCAAAAACTGAAACTGAAAATGCTTGAAAAGTGGATTGATAGCTTCTGCCAGTGCCTGATTTTTTTTGATGGAAAATTCTTTCAACATGTCAAGTTTCTGCTGAATATCGGAATCTTCCTGACCTAACTCTTTCTGTTCTGTGTTCAGCTGTTCAAGTGTTTCTGTCTGTTTCTGAACTGCCTGTTTTGCCATCTCAATTTTTGTTTCGATTCCTGTAAGTTCCTTTTCAGCAGACATTCTTTCTGCCTGAACTGCTGCATTTTCCTCAGAATTATTAGTCAGTCCGTCAAGCTGTTCCTGTTTCTTCTGGATTTCTGCTACAACCGCCTGATACTCTTCATTTCCAGACATATCTGGCTCTGCCGGAAGCTTCTCTAATTCCTGATTTTTCTGCGCAATCTCAGATGCCAGAGTGGAAATATTTTTCTTTGTCTGCTCAATCTGCGATTCGATGTCTTTGCGCTTTTCCTCAACTTCTTTTCTTCTGGCTACTTCGGAATTGCCTTCTTCTGTAATGTCTTTAAGTTTCTGCTGTTTGTCTGCTTTAAACTGCTCTTTTTTCGCAAACTCTGCATGGATTCTTTCCTGTTTCTTCTGTTCAAATTCAGTTTTAAGACGTTCAACCTGTTCCTCCGGAAGTGCCTGTCCGCAGGTCGGGCAAATAGCTGATTCAGGATCAAATTTTTCATTCTGTATGGCATTTAAAGCTGTTTCATCAAATGTGGACGCATACGTCTGTTTATATTTCTCCTGCAAAACCGTAATTCTCTGCTGAATTCGTTCTGGTTTCTCAGCGGTCGCAAGGAAATTTCCCAGAATTCGGAGATTTTCTTCTTCATGTTTCTGCTTGAATCGCCTGTCATTTAATAAGGAAACGATTTTTCTCTTTTCTTCCTGTAATGCTTCTGCTGCATTTGAAATGATCGCATCTCTGGATTTCTTGAGACCTGTAATCTCGTAGCAGAGCTCGTCATATGTTTTATTGGTTTCATTTAGCAGCTTTTCTTTTTCAAGAAGACCATTCAGTTTATCCAGCACGGCATTCTTCTTTTCTTCAAGAATGGTAAAATCTGGTGTTCCCTGTTTCTTTACGGTATCAATTTCAACCTTTTTGGCATCAATTTTCTTCTGGAAGTCTTTTTTGTCTCTATTGAGTTTTTTCACAACTTCCTCGACAGAATGATTCTTGATGATTTCCGAAACTTCTGGATTGTCCTGTAATACTTTATCCGCATTGAACCCTGCCATCTTTTCAAGCATTACTCTGGCACTTGCTGTTGATTTTCGAAGTTCATTAAGGAATACTCTGGCATTACTACACATCATAATGGTTTCTGAGTCTGATATTCCTTTTAAAAATTCCTTATACTTCGTCTGGTTGTAATCAAACCCATCAACCTGATATTTTGTGGTACTGGAAGATTTACCTTTCTTCGTTTCCTTACGGATCACGGTTTCCTCTCCATCAATCAGAAGTGTGAGTTCTCTTGATACGACACCCTCAACTTCTTCTCCGTCTTCTTTTCTTCTGACATTATTCGGAGATGTACCGTCTGCAAGCTTTCCGGTCAGTGTATCAAAATATGCGTCCATCAACGTTGTTTTACCCTGACGGTTCCTACCGGACACCATCGTTCGTGGTGCAAACTGATACTCCGCAGACTCAAACTTCTTGTAGTTTTCAATGTTAAGCTGTTTCAATTCTACTGTTTTCATACTGTTTTATCCTCCACCCAATAAGCCGACACTTCATAGGCTGTTTTCTTCTCGACCTGATTTCCGACTTTTTTGTTGTACTCTCTGCTCTGGATTCTTCCCTGTAAAATAATATGTGTGCCAGTTCCGCAGGTTCCCATGTATCTTGCATTTCTGCCCCAGCAGATGCATGGTATGTAATCAGATATGCCGTATGATCTATTTACCGCCAGAAGTACATCTGCAATCTCTCTTCCATTAGGCGTTGTTCTGTATACTGGTTTCTTGCGAGTAAAACCATCCAGAAGAATCTGATTAACTGGAAGTGCGTCTTTGTCCATGAATTTTGTTTCTCTTGCGAACACAAAAAGAAGCAATCTACTGTGATTTTCTTCATGCTTATTGAACGATCTGAACTGCCCTTGAATTTCCATCATTTCTCCTGTATAGTTCTGTTTCACATCAATGAGTCTCTCAGAAACTACAACCGGAAGAACATCTTTCGTTCCACTAAATCGTTCTACGCTAAGTTCGAATCGGTAAAATTTTTCACCATATACTTCATGGCTAACTTCAAATTCTGTTTTAATTTCTCCAACCAGTGTTACCTGATTGTTTTCCAAAAGCTTATTCAATTCCGTTTACCCACCTTTCTATCTGCATTAAAATAGGAAGGGATACCATTGAAGATGCCATTGCACTTATGCAGAGCAACTCAAGTACATCCATTTTCGTCATCCACCAGAGCAATAATGCAATCGTGGAAAATGTTCCCACCTGTGCCATCACTCCGATAAAATACATTCTTTTCCTCATATCCCTCACTTCTTTCTTTTAGTTGCTGCTGCTGCAAGTAAAGCTACTGATAGTGCTACAACTGCGACTTCCAGACGTTTTGTTTTTGCCACCTGATCTGCGATGATTTCGCTTGCAAGACTCTGGTTTTTAGTTACGTTTTCGGTGTGTTTTGTGATTTTAGACATAAAAAATGCCCTCCTGGTATAAATTTTCTTTTCAAATACAGGAAGGTGTGCTATACTTATCCTGTATTTAACTTACCCTAATTAAGTTAGATACGTGCTCCGGTAGGTGTTGCGTCACCTCCGGGGCGTTTCACTCTTCTTTCTTATCGGAATCCCCTTCGAAATATTTAATCCCCATGATCGCAGCTACATACTTTTTATCAATGAATGTGCTATCATTAGCATTTAAAACCGCTTCCAAAGCTGTAAGCCTGCCGGCTAGTAAAGCAAATTCTTCTTCGAGAGTTTCTGCTTCGTAAGTGTTTTTATTCATCCTTTGCCCCTCCCCAGATTGACGACAATGCTAATCCCATAAGTTTTCCAAGTACTTCCGCTCGCATATTGGAAAGTTCCTTGTCAAGCTTATCTTCCGTCCAGAACCCAACGTCTACAGCCTTTCTGATAAGTTTATCTCCTGTTTCCTTTGGAATATCTTCTTCCTCAAAAGTCTCTCTCAACAATTTAATAATCATTGACAAATCAGTCATTAAAACTGTTGTACTTCCCTTTACCTCAACTGCTCCATCTTTACTTTTAATCATTCTCTTTTCCTCCTTCAAAAATCTTTCTCCCCGATATTAATTCCGCAAACGTTCTAAGCGTTTCTGTCCTTAATCTGTCAAGTTCTTCTTGTATTTTTTCGTCTGTCCACAACCCCATCTGAGCTGATTCAGAAACAAGTTCATCGGCTTTTTCCTTGGAATATCCTTCTTTCACAAGGAAAACTCTTAGTCCCCTGCATATCGCGGTTAATTCAGAAAGCAACTTATTTGCATCTTCTTCTAATTCAACTTTCCCGCCTTCACATTTGATCATTCTATTTTCCCTCCATTTCTCTTTTCAGTGTTTCGTACAGTTCCTTGTGAATCGGAGAATCTTCTGGAATCTCGCGAATTATTTCAATAATTTTGTCTTTTTTCTCCTGTAATGTCATATTCATAAACTCATTTATTTCTTCTTTTTTCATACTGACTTCCTTTCTGTGGTATAATCTCCCTCGAAGGGAGGTGTGTATTATGGATAAAGAACAAATAGTTCATGATTTAGCAATTACTTATGCAAAGTCTAAATTAAATGAATACGTTCTTGACAGAAGAGAAGCTCCATTGGCTGGAAATACTTCTATGTCAAATGACGAAATTCAATATTTAAAACGTGCATATGATTTTGCTATTCAGAATCTTTCGGATTAAACGCTCGTTTCCCGTATAAAGCGTTTTGAATTCCATCGGTAACGCATTCGGCAATTGTCTTCCTGTCAATATTTGCCGTGTGCGTTACTTTTTTCGTTCTCGTAGGTGCAACTTCTTCTCGAATGGCTTTAAGTTCTTCCAAAATCTGCTTGAGTAATGCATTTGTTTCTTCCAACATATCATTTCCTTTCTGTGGTATAAGATTGACTCATCTTCTTATCTTTCCGAACTTCCGTTCATAAATATCATCACCAGAATCATCACTTTCGTTATCACGCATCATTTCAGATGGCAATAAGCCTAAAACTTTCATAAGAACAAGCATGTTAAAAACAGGAATATCTTTCCTATCGTTTGCCCACAGCAGATTCAAATTACACATATCTTGGAATTGTTCATCAGATAATTTAATACCCACATATTCAAATCCTTTCTGTGAAGTATCTACTTTGTATGGTTTTACCTTCTTTCTTTTTCTGAATCTGAATATTAAATTTTTCATGCAAAATCCTTTCTATTGAGTTTTCTTTCTTCTTCCCTACATTGTCATCTGGGCATTGCAGTCGCGAATCATCATTTTAGTATTGGTACAAGGTGTCCATCCTTTGATGTATTCGACTGCTTCCTGGTATCTCAGCTTGGGAATGTTATTTCTGGCATTTACATCGAAGTAAGTCTTTACATCCCTGTTACACTCTGCAAATACCTTTTTTCCAATTTCATCATAGGCATTGGATTTCTTTCCACCCAGAACCTCGATCACCACCTTGGAAACTAGATCACTGATGTACTTCTGCTGACCGTAATCAATAGTCATGGTATTCTCAAGTTTCTCAATTCGTTCTTCGTGATTCTGATTGCCAAGAGCCAGGAGCTGAATCTGTTCTGCCACTGTCATTGGTTTCTGATAAGAACCTGTCTTACGGATTGCTGGAAGAACCTCGCTTGTTACCCAATGTTTAAATCTCTTAGCTGAATCGAGCTTACTTCCGAATATTAATGCATATAATCCGGATTCGTTGATTACCGTCACTTCACGTCTCTGACCTGCGTACTCAATTTGGGTACCCAGCTTATCTTCTTCACTCACATGTTTGGGAACTGCATTCTTAGGATTTGCATATCCTAATGATTTCGCTACGTCAATTCCAACGAACCAAGGTTCATTGTCAATAGTCACTGTTCGAATTTCTCCGAACTCTTCCGAATTAAAAATCTGTAATTCGTTCATACTGTCTCCTTTCTTAATCACTTTTTGCTGCCACAGGTTCTTTTTTACTGGATTCGCTTTCCTCTATATCAAGGATTGCTTTTCCATACCAGAGCATTTGATCTTGTTTTTTCTCCGGTAAATTATTGAAGCGTTCTATCATACTTTTAAAGGCTTCACGTCTATCATCCGTCACTTGATTCACTCCTTTCTGTATCACTTGTGTGATTGTATATTACCACTACAGTTGTATTTTGTCAACAGTTTTTACAACTTTTTCTTGCTTTTTTACAACTAGTGTGATATTATATAATCAGAAAGGAGGATAATATGGATTCAGCAGAATTAATAGGAAAAAGAGTTTCTGTTTTAAGAAAGACATTAAAACTCACTCAAACAGAATTTGCAAAAGCATTGTCCATAGGGCAGCAGGCGTTATCAATGATTGAAAACGGGCAAAGAGATTTATCTGAAAAGAATATCAAATTGATATGCTTTTCTTACAAAGTTTCTTACGACTGGCTCGTAAATGGAATCGGAGATATGTTCCAAAGCGACGATAGTGATGCGCAGGCTATCGTTGATTCGGTAATGACCGGCGACAACGACTTTGCAAAGAAAATCCTTGTGAAGTTTGCCAAGCTCAGCGATGAACATTGGAAGCAACTCGAAGAAATCCTTAACGAACTGGAAAATAATTAAAAAAAAGAAAGACCGGGGAATAAAAAATCTCTGGTCTTTTCTTATATTCTGCTTTGTTGTTTTGATTTATAGTGATATAATAAAGTCAACTAATACCAAGGAGGAAATGTCTATGAAGAAAAAGCTATTAATTGCATTTTGTACTTTTGCAATTTTAGGAGTTTCTACTCCAACTTATGCAGGCGGCGTGACTGGCGTTGAAGTTCAAAAGGATGACTCTGAAAAGTACGGTGTAATCAGTGATTTTGATTATGATATAGAGGGAAACTCTGTGAAATTGCACGGTTATGATGGCAAGTGCAAAATTTTGGAAATTCTTCCATCATACAATATTGACGGAACAGACTACGCAACAGATTTATCAGATTTCCAGATTGGAATTGGAAGTTCTCATGTTGAATCAGTTATTTTTCAAGAAGGAATTACTGAAATATATGATGCTGTTTTTAATTCCTGTGATGTTCAAAAAGTATTTTTTCCTAAAAGTATGATAAACGTAACAGATAAAACCTTATCTTACTTAAATCCTAAAGAAGATGGCGATCTCATCCAGATTTACTATGCAGGCACACAAGACGACTGGGGAAACATTTTTACAGAATATAAAAGAACAAAAGTTGAAGATGCTGAATTCGGAGAGGAATTAGGAACATCTATTGCGGACAAAATAAATTCAATGTTAGGCAGCGATTATGACAGTTCCGAATTCGAATATTATTTCTCCGCATCGCCAGATGATTTAAAAACAGAATAATTATTATGCCGCATCTGCTTTAACTGTAGATGCGGCATTTTAGGCTACTTTTCTCTTAAATATAAGTATACCAGCAACTTGTATACTCTTTTTAAAGTACTTTCTAATTTTACCTTATCTAATAATTCAATAATCTCTTTCTTATAATCCATAAATAACCCTCCCTGTTTGAAAACTACCGCCTACATTAAAGTATATGTCCGGACAGTGGGAAATATGTCTCGAACTTATGTTTACATTATACTTTATGATATGTCCAATAAAGTGGAGTAAAACGGGATGCATTCAAATTCCCCCTCGCCAGTTGCCAGCGATAAACTGGAATATTTGTGATTTCAAATATAACCTTTACTTTCGCAAATATAAATTTCGTTTTTACCGGATTTTCTGTGATTTCTACAATATCGTTCGTTCTTAGAACCTCTTTTATGCTCTGGTTTAAGGTTGAATGCTTGCACATATCCTCTGCCAAGCGGATGGAGCTTTTACGCAAATAATCTTGATTGCACATCGGCAAGTGAATGATGTAGCTTGCAAAGAAGATTACTCCTACTGCGATCAGCAATCTCTCAATCTTCCTCATAATATATACCTCTTTAGTCTATAATTTATGTACTTAGTTATACCACTTTTTGTGCAAATTAATCGGGCAAAACGATAAAACTACATTTTTGATGGATAAAAATATGAAAAATATTTCGGTTTTGACTATGCTATTGTTGAATCTTGCGGTATAATATATGCAAATTTTACCAAGGAGGAAATATTTTTATGAGAAAGAAAGTAAAGCTTCTAGCCAGTATCGGGCTGTCAAGTATTTTACTTGCATCCATGCCATCCAGTGTTTTTGCAGAAGATTTTGTGCTATATGAAGAGAACGGCATTCATGTTGAAACAAAAGGATTAACCGATTCCCCGTCCACAGGTACTATAGGACTGTACATTGAAAACAATTCTAATTTGAATTTAGGCATAGCTCCTTATGCTTATGCCATAAATGGCATCATGGCAGGTGGAGATCAGTATGGCATAAATTCCTCTGATGTAGCACCTGGAAAGAAAGCAAATTCTACTTTGGAACTGATAGATACATGGGAAAACAAGGATTTCTTTAAAGACTACCAAATGAACGAAGTAGATAGCTTTGATATTCTACTGTGGGCTTATGACAATGCAAAGAGTTTCAAGGCTTTTGACAGCGGTCAGATTCACGCTGACGTAGCCGGAACTACCGTAGTTTCTTCTCCTGTATTTGACAGTGCACAGAATTTGTACAATCAGAATGGTATTAGTGTCGATTTCATATCCTCGGCAGGTAACAGTTTTACATTTTGTATCACAAACACTACTGGGCAATATTTCGCATACGACGTAACTTCTGAGACTTATAATGATTTCACAATGTCAGATAGTTATGAAGTATACAATGAGTATTTGTTAGATGGCTGCAAAACTCTTATAACTCTGACTCCTACAGATGAATTTCTTGCGGCGAACGGAATTTCTGATGTGTCAAACGTAGATTTTGCATTAACGATTCGCCCATTAGCAGAATTCGCTAACGAATATACTACAGACTTGATTTCATATCAGAAATAATTCATTGCACAAATATCGTAAAGCAAAGAGCCGAGGATTTTACTCCCCGGCTCTTTTTTATGGCAAAGCCTGCATTCACGATCACGTTTCCTCCCCAGATCAGTCTGGCAGGCTGTACCAACGTATTAAGATGTCGATTTTTTTCAAACTTCCGCTGAACTATTTACACATTTCCGTTTCAGTGCTACTATATTACCATAATTAATTACTTAGATGAGGATAATCTGATGAAAGTTGAAGTGCAAGCGATAAACGGAAGGTGATTACTATGAAAATCGCTATTTGTGACGATTGTGAACTACAGGTTGAGTATTTCAAACATCGAATTGAACCATTTTTAAAGCAAAATGGTGACCGGAACTATACGATAGACGGTTATTTCAGCGGGGAGCCCTTGATAGATGATGTCAAGGACGGAAAATGGTTTGATATGATTGTTTTGGATGTGGTACTTAAAAACGAAAATGGCGTGGATATTGCCAAAGAACTCCGAGAGTGTGGATATAAGGGCAAAATTGCTTTCTGGACAGCTCACAAGGATTTTGTTTTTGATGCGTTGGATGTTGAATTTACGCATTATATCATCAAGGGAAATGAACACGGAAGAATGTTTTCTATGATTGACAATACCTTGAGTGATATGAAACACAAGATGCTCACAATCAGACACAGAGATTGCATTATAAGGATTCCATTGAACAAAATCGAGTACCTCGAAGCACGGGATAAGCAAGTTTTTGTTCATTGCACGAACGGGATTATGCACAGTATGTATGCAACTTTAAAGTCGGTTGAGCCTTACCTTGATAAACGGTTTTTGCGTTGCCATAAGTCATTTGTTGTAAACATGGATTATGTGCAAAAGCTGGATTCTGATTTTACGATGTTTTCTGGTGATAAAGTACTGATTCGTAAGAACGGATATGCGGATATTAAAAATCAATATTGGGAATATATTATTAAATAAAATAAAAGAGATGATCTGTCAAGGAATAGAAACAGATCATCTCTTTTTTGAGTTCATATCCAAACTCTGGGGAGGAGTTGAATTATGGTATATTTATTATATTACATTTATCACACTTTGCAAATATATTTCGTGGAAACAAATCCGAAATACTTTCCGGCAATGCGGATGTAGTACCAGTCGGTTTTGTCTTTTGTTCCTATCAGCGACAAAAAGGTGGCAATGCCATTAGCCAATTATTAGATGGCAATCAAATCTTTCCAGGTGTTCTTTCCGCATTCCCCGTCAACGCTCAGAACCCCGTTTCTGGATTTCTGATACTGTTTTAATGCATAAATGGTATTTGCATCTGCTTTTCTGGATAAGCTCAGTGCTTTCCCGTTTTTTCCTTTAAATCCTCTTGCGATCAAAATCTCTTGAAGCAACAGGACAGAAGTTCCTTCGCTTCCAAGTTTTACTAATTTTGGCTCAAACATATAACCGGCTCCTTTCGATGTGGTCGTTGATGGTTTTGTGCTAGTTGATGGTTTTGCGGTAGGCTTACTTCCAGTAGTATTGGTAAGTCCACTAAAATCAATTCCTTTTCCAGTAAATCTAAGACGATGCGTCCATCCGTGACTGTACAGGTACCAGGGCTGTGTACGGATCTCATTTCCAGAATTATCTTTCGTATCTTTTGTGCCCTCCGAACTTCTGGCATGAACAATGTCGTTCTTACCAATCGCCATTGCTACATGACTATTGGATCCATTCGGATTATTGTCCGCCAGTTCCAGGTCGCCTTTTATCATCTGTTTGTGTGCGGTCTGATTCCTAGCGACAACCTCAAATCCGGCATTCAGCATCTTGAGCATATTGCCAGTATAAGAGCAATTCTCTTTGAGATAACGCGCCTGTTTGGTAAGCCCATTTTTGAGGAACGCATAGTAATAAGCAGTAAGTGCCAATGAGCTACAGTCAAAAGATTTCGGAATGTTAATTTCGTATAAACTCCTAATTCTCTGACTGTATCCATGACTGTTATCATTGGCAATATTTACCGCAAAGCTTACTGCATCGTTTTTCACATTCTGGATAATCTGTTCTTTTGTCTTTGCCATTGTTCCACTCTCCTTTGCTTCTGTATAATCTTTATAAAATATATTTCTATCAACTTTGGTATTAATTCCTGGAATCGTTGCTTTTGAGCTGTACTGCCAGCCAACACCCCAACTTGGACGTAATCTCTCAACTACTGTCCCGTTATCATTTGCCGGATATCTGGCAATCCAGAAATCATGCTTTTTGAGGTGACTGCAAATCACATTCATGTACCAGTCAAGATTGCAATAGATTGCAAATTTATAACCAGCAGCAACAATAATCTCTCTGAATGCTTCTGCCAGATTATGAATGCTCTCTGCTCCAAGTGTTCTCTGTTTATGGTACTCCAAATCCAGGAATACTGGAAACTGAATTTTTCTTCCGTTCAATACGGAAACAACCTTTCTGGCTTCGCTCTGGACTTCAGATACTGTCGAAGCATAGGAATACTTGTATACTCCTACTGGAATTTTGTGTTTGTTGCAACCGGCAAAGTTGTTCTCGAACTGACCATCAATAACATTTCCAGTTTCTGTAATTCTCAAGATTGCAAAATCCATTCCGTAATTTGCAACCTTGTTCCAATCAATCTTCCCTTGCCACGATGATACGTCAATTCCTTTTAACTCCATAGTTAGCTCCTTTCACATGCATTTTCTAAAAGTTGGATGGTATCCCAAATTTCTTCAATTGGCTTACCATGTCCATTAATGTGCAAAAGTAAATCAAAAATTACAGACCATAGTTTCCGTATGATTTCCTCGTTACTCATATTGTGCCAATAAGGATTCGATCTCATTGATTCTGTCTCTGACTTTCTGCCTCTCAGAATTAAGCTTGTCCATATCATATGGAATCTCTCGTCCTGTGAGCTGATATTCAAGAGCCTTGATTACCTTCCAGTCTCCGATCTTTGACGTGTTCGCTTGTAATTCCGACCTCAATACCCTGAGTTCCGCTTCAAGATTTTCTTTTTCTACGTTCTGCTCAAAATTTTGCTCCATTATGCTACCGCCTTTCTAAATAGTTTTTCAAAAAGTTTATCCATGCTGTGAATAGATTTCTTGCAATCATATTTCAACTGACAATTTCTCCAAGATTTGTAGGTAAATATGATTTCGCCAAGAGTTATTTCTTTATTATCAAGTTTCCTTTTAAAAATCTTTAGTTTTCTCCGTTCCCTCACAAAGTTGCTTTTGCATGGCTTATGCACGATTCTTCCCGAATCCGTAATAAAAATATATTGCTTAAGGAAAATAAAACCTTTATCAATTCGGCAGATATGTGTCTTTTTCTTGTTCAGTTTCATTCCTAGCTCTTCTATGATTTCTTCCGCTCCATTTAAAAGACTTTTTAAGTATTCCTTATCGTTGCTGATTGTATAGAAGTCGTCCATATGTCTTGCATATTTTCCGCATCCCATCACGGATGTAAAATAAATATCCAATGGTGTAGGATAGTAAATTCCGCAAATCTGCGATATCTGAGAGCCGATTCCAAGTCCTTTACCATCGTCGCTAAATGAATGGACAATCATTTCAAGCAAATTTATCATCTTTTCATCTTTGATGTGTCTATTCAGTGATCCAATCAGCTTATCATGTGGAATATTTTCGAAGAACTTGCTAAAATCTCCAACAAGGATATATCCTTTATTCCCATGCTCTCTGTAGTAATCCCTCAAATGCTTATCAAGTCTTTTCCTGGTAAACTCAACGCCTTTCCCTTTTACAGAAGCACCATTATCATAGATAAGCTTTGAATATAGTACAGGTTCTAAAACATAATCACAGACTGCTCTTTGAAGTACTCTGTCTCTGATTGATGGTGATTTGATATGTCTTGTTTTTCCTCTCTCATTAACATCAAATTCTACGAATCTATCTGGCGTATACGTTCCTTCTATCAAACTTCTTCTCAATTTGATGAGATTCGGTAACAAGTTTGCTTCGTATCTCTGGATAGATGCTTTCCAATCAACTCCCATCTTGCATTTCTGGAATGACTGGTACAGGATATTCATATCTGTTATTTTTTCGTATAAATTTTGTTGCATATTATCAAATAGTACACGTTTACAGCCGTCAGACGTATCCGTTGGCATCATGCACATTATTTACCCTTTCGGGACGGATAAGGTTTCCTTCGTAAGATATACACGGCATCAGCCTTTTTGTATATCATTCAAATCGTGGACGCACATAGTTGTTGGCATTCGACGCGTTGTTGTAGTTCGCATTGCCATTGTTGTTGCAATTACAGAAATTCGACGCCGAGGCTATCAAACCTTACCCGATGTAAATATTTACTTTCCTTTCTCTATATTTTTGCGGTCTCTGCTATCTCTTTGTCTCCATCCTTTCAACAGATCAACTTCTCTTTCTACTGCCTCAAGAAGTGGGATTAACCTGTTCAAATCAATCGCAAAGCAAGATGCTATATATTGTAATTCCTGGTACAAGCTATAACAGATACCAATTGCATTATTTTGATATTTTCTCCTTACAGCATATTCCTCATGCAAGAACTCTTTTGAAGGATATATGGAATTCGCAAGTGTGATGTTGTCTATAAGGTCTTTCATGTAATCCATCATTACTTTTCTTTCTTGCTCTACAAACCAATTCGGAAATTCTGCTTGAAACTCATGGTTTGGAGTCTTGCCATATTTCGAAAATATCTCATCTATCATCTGCTGGTCTTCTTTTGAAATATCCTTAATGACTTGATTCACGGATTTCGGATTTCTTTTTACTCCGAAATCACGCATCATCCACTTCGAAATCTCAGTCCGCATATAAATCGCATTCTTGTAGAATTCCATTGTGGATAGACTTCTTAAGTGTTTTAAAACTGAAATTTTATTTTTCTCCTTTCTTCCATCCGCACCCACAAGGGGTGCAGATTCCAGATTCCGCTACGCTGCGATTACGAAGCGTGGACGCACATAGCCGTGGGCATTCGACGCGTGGCTGTTGAGCGCATTGCCATAGTCGCTGCAAAAACAGAAATTCGACGCCGAGACCACATCTTTTAGCCAGAACCACGCACTGCGATTATTCACTGCCTGTTTAGAGTGTCTAAACAATTCAAGCTGATGATTCGCATTCCCTGTATCATAAGCAGATGAACTCCATACGATTGAGCCATATAACTCAACTTCGCTCAGTAGAATTGCTTGCGCAGAAATCCATTCCCAATCATTTGAACAGCCGCCAGACGTACCAAAACGGTTGTATCCGCTGGCATTGATAGCTTTGCTTACCAGTTCTCTGGTGGTTTTTAGACGAGAACCAAATTCTGCGAAAAGCTGTTGATTGATGGTTGCTCCTGCGGAAGTAGAACCAGCTGTTGCAACATTCCCAATCACTTTCGTGTTCATTTCTGACCCTTTATATCCGCCAACAGTGGTATTTGTCGGATTCATTCGGCTTCTGCCAAAATGCTGTGTACCACCAAATCCCTGTCCCGGAACCATGACGAGATGGTGATAATCCATTGAGATATTATCTCCGTTACCCCACAGGGAATCAATTCCGGCAATCGTAACGTACTGTGAGCCTGTCAACTGTAACGTACTATCTGGATTCGGCGCTGAGATTGCGCGGCTCATTTTGATGTAGTCGCCAACGTAGATATCTTCAAAGAGAGAATATCCGCCTGTTCCATTAAGGCGCTTCCACAGTGAGCCATCGTTGTAGTACGAAGTGATGTCTTTTGGCACAAGGCGCGGGATATTGTGAGACATTCTGGATAATATCGTTTCCGCTATAGATTGCATTGTGACCTGCTTATTTGATTTTCCAGATGTATCATACGTTAAAAAGGTATCCGTGTCCGCTGGCTTTGTTTTTACTGGATATTCGTTAAATTTTGCCATATTAATTCTCCTTTTCTATATTGAGCTTTTCGTAAAGCTGATTAATAAGTTTCTCCTGTCGGTCAAGCTGTTCTTTCTGGCTTTTTATCATTGCAAACATAGCAGGTATCATGATACGTTCATTCCAGTCTTCAACAAGTCCATTGGCGTGTCTGGTGGCTTCTGGAAAATATTTTTCTACGTCTTCTGCAATGAACATTGGGATATATCTTCCTTCATTCTCATCCCATTCAACTAGATATCCCTCTTTATATTTCGCCCAAAGTGGTTCAATATTGTACCATTCTTCAATTTCTTGCTCCGAAATATCACTTCCGATATCTTTATAGCGCTTTGAAGATGAAGATTTTAGCATCAGCTGTTTGTATCCTGTACGTCCATCCCAACAAACAGTATTTGATGATGTCGTATACTCCATGTCTTCTATCTTTGGCGATTTTGCGAAAGATGCAGGATTAGTAACAGTTAAATTTTCAAATGTACCAGTGTCAGCCGATACCTCTGTGGCATATACGGTTAGACTGTTATCGTCCCAACTGATTCCCCAATTTTCGCTATTTTCGATTTCAATATCTACTTCATCGCCAAAGAACTTCTTGATATCAACAGGGAATATTCCATCGCTTGAAAACTGTACACCTGTATATTTCATGTACTCTGAATTTTCTTCGTAGCTTGTAAATACAGTATATCCAGAGCGATCAATTAATCCTTTAACAGCATTGCTGGCATCTTTAATTTTCAGATAACCGTTCCCATTCTTTTTGCCGCCCAAGGTAACTGTTCCACCAAGAAGAGCATCAAGGCTGACGTAGAGACGCCCATTGCTATAATATAATCCCTTCCAAGCCCCGTCATTAGTCAGAATGCTAACTATTTGCTCCTGCGTCAAATTGTCTATATCAATAACGACCGCCACGCTCTGCATATCCATCAATGTCGTAGTACCACCGGATGCATATAATTTACATCTAACATTCGTCACATCTCTAGGAATACCAATGGTTGAGCCATTGGAGCTTGCTACTGCTTGACCTGAACTATTTGTTAAAATAGAATACAGGTAGTGTGTTACTGTATCCTCATCGGTTGAACTAATATAAATGGTTTTCCAAGCACTTCCATCAACAGTTTCTTCAACGATAAATCTGCCTTTATAAGGTACTCTAGCAGCTGAATCACCATCACGATAATACGCTTTAAAGGTTATAAAGTTTGGACTAATCACCTTGTCAGAGCCACGTTTCAGGACGTTGCATGATGGCTCAACCATGTATGTTCTACCAGGTTCACCATCTTTTCCATCTTCGCCCTTTTTCTGCTTGGAAATCGTAAATCTCTTCGTTATAGAAAGATTAATCAGGTACGTTGCCTTAATATCCACCCATCCATTGTCTGCACTCAAGCCTGTGACAGTGTAAGTATGCGTATCTACATCCCAAGAGCCGGTTACACTGTCTGATTTTGTAATGGTATAGCTACAATCATTTGTGATATCTGACGAGCCGTACATAACTTTCGCTGTAGTTGCCACTGTTGGAAATACCGGAATGTTTCCGTCTGCGTCAGATGTGATCGTCTGCATATCGTTCGACAGCTGGAATGTCATATTCTTGGCAGATGCAATATTCTCATCCATGTTTTCCAATTTCTCGGACAATGTCATATTTCCGATAATCAAAACATCTGGGTCGATAACAACCGTTTTAGTGTCCATATCGACTTGGAAGATGATATTCTTATCAGCATCCTTAACAGTGATTGCGCCAGTATTAATCCAATCAGCATTCAGTCCGACAGCAGTCAGAATTCTCACGATAGTATCACCATCTACTGTCATACCACCATTCCATGTCTGTCCACCATCTGTAGACACTCCCCATGCCTCAGAAGTCATTTTCCAAATTGCCTGAGATTCTGCCAGAGTTGGTTTGTCGTGTAAATAAAAGATTTTGCTTCCATTTTCCTGTGGCTCAACAGTAGTATAAACTCCTGTGGCTGAATCAATTCTTTTTCCAAATTCTTCAAGAGCTTTTTCTCTCTCGGTTTTTTCCTGCTTAACCATATTTCTTGCAGTAACAAATGCCTGCGTCGCCTGGGAATATTGGGTGCTGCTATTTTTAGCAGCGCTTTTGGCATTACAAGCTATCTTCTGACCGGATCCCGGTTTCAATGTAGTTGTGGTAAGTAGCGATGTGTATATTTTCCCATTTCTATCCACAATAATCAGTGAATCTCCGGCTTCCAGAGCCACATCTGTAGGGCACTCGGATTCAAATGGTCTAAATCTCATGCCAACGCATTTTTCGGAGATTATTGAAGCGATTGTCTGGCCATCGCCAACACGAATTAATTTATTACCAGAAATTCCAAGTACATATCCCTCTGTACCAACCATGTAAGTTTGCGGATTATCAGAAGAGGATTCGCTGTATTCAGTTACTTTCACGCCTGTGATTACTACATCTGTATGATGCGGAGTAAAACCATAGGTGGTTTCTATTTCAGAAATGTTACCTTTTTCGTCAGTTGCAAAAAGCCTCAATATGCCATCATTTTCCAGAAATGTTCCGTTATTTGCCGATAAAATACCATTTGCACTGGATAATTCAAGCGAGATATTGCTATCATCTTGCGTTTTGAGAACTCCAAGATCATTAATAATGAGTTCTTCTTCATTGATGCTGCTATACCAACCGATGCACAATCTGCCATATTCATCGCATCTCATCCACTGACAGCCAATCTGTGCAACCCACTGTAGAACCTGGCGAAATGTTAAAGCTTCGTCATTTGGACGATTCTGCACGATATAATCATCTCTGTCAAATGATGTTGTTTGCAAAGTAACCCCACATACCTCGCAGGCATCTCGTACAATCTGCCCTCTGGTTGCCGGATACTTCAATTTGCTGTCTGAATAGTTCCGGTCAAACTTCCGCATATTATCTTCGCACGTAAGGTCTATGGTCACCGTTTCGTCTTCCGGCTGTTCAATAACTGTCACTGTACAAATACGTGTTTTTTCAATAACCGCATTTTTATGAACTATGATTGTATCACCGGTTGAATCCAGTATTTGTTCTCCAGCTGAATCTAACAGTTCACTTGTATCCTCATTTTCAATCTGTAATCCAACATAACATATGACTTCTGCTCCCTCAAAATCGTAATCGGAGTACTCACCGTCAAAATTATTAATGCTAAGATTCAATACATTGATGATTGCAGAACCGATGTCAAAGCTACTATCATTAGATACGGAATCTTCGAATTCCATTCCGTTTTGCCACAGATTGGCACTGGTCAGATTGAGTACAGTTCCGTCTGTAAGTGTGATATCTGCATACTTGAGGTACTGCACGTCCATTCCGTTCTTGACTTTTTCTTTCCATCTGTTAGATAATTTTCTCATGCATTACCTCTCAATCACATCAAAACTGATAGATTCTGTTCTCTGGTTTCCATGCCACCACCATTTAACAGGCGCACTCCTGTCACCAACATAAAATGTTCTGGTTTCGTATTTTCCAGACATCATATCTGGATATGTAATTTGGATGTACTCGGGATTGAACGCTTGAAGAATCTTAGCTGTAGTAGCCCAATCTTTACCTTTCCACTGCAAAGCTAATTTCCTTTTTTGCGCTACCCTGTTTTTATGCATGACAGAGTCATCAGATCTTCCTGATTTTGCCGCTGATACGTCCTGTAATCCCCATGTGTAGGAAGACGGGCAAGGCATCGAGACACCGTTTACTTTTAAAAATATTTCTGCCATATAACACCTCATAAAAGAAAAAGCACCTTCCCGAAAGAAGATGCTTAATTACACGAAAATAGCGCCTATCGCTCTGATAGACGCTTTATGATTCTTTATTCTATCACATATACAAGGTGAGATTCAGTAAGAAAAAGTTATATTAATGTTTCTTTTGGATATCAGAAATGAATTTTTCGAATTGCTCTTTGCAAAATGATTCGTAATCCGTGTTTTCCATAAGAATTGCCCGATTTTTTCATCCTACCATTTCTCCTTTAACTGATTAATTGGTGTTCCAACTACTCCGGCACTTTCCCCACTGTCGGTTGCTTTGAAATAAGCACCTTCGATTTGTGGATACATAAATTCGAACATCAAATAATTCGCAGCATCGCAAAGATACTCCGTGTTACCGGTTTCTTTATATTTTTTAATGCACATATCATGAGATTCTATGGCATTTACCAATTTCTCGCCGAAATTATCTTTTGCAGTGCCGTATTTGTAAAAACTGACTTCTACTCGATTTTGCCTCAGTTCGTCAAATCTGTCTGAATACTCTGCTGGCATTTCTTTTCCAAGTCTACTCATTTCTTTCTCACTTTCTAATTAATTACTGTATCGTTTTCCATCTAAAATCCATTTGAAGCATCTATGCGAGGAAATAATCGCCCTCTGTATTTAAAATAGATTTTAGGCTGTTTTATTCAATGAATATCTGTCCTTCATATTTTTCAAATCTGTACTTCTGTGAAATATCTGGATATTTTTCTTTATCAACCAAACTGTAAAACATTTTTTGTGGTCTGGCATATAGTTTTCTTTCTCCATACAAAGCACGGTAAATTATCAGCGGTTCGTCTGTCTCTGTATGCTTTGCTTCGCCGACAATCTTATACAGGTAATCATTGCTCCGCAAATCACTGACGGTTTCTCTCTTGAAATGTTTTACTATGTCCCCCGGTTCAAACAATGGTCTGTCTATTGGCATATTTTCATTCCTCCCGTTTCTGTTTCACGCGGTTATACAAAATGTTCTGTGTCTTCTCCGTGAAGAACAGCCAGATATGATAATCGCAGTCCATATTGTTGTTTTTCCCAATGTCAGAGCCGAAATATTCGTCCATCATGTCCAGATAATATTGCGGTTCCTCGTCCTCTTCGACTATTCCGTCTTTCACCATATCCAAGTCAGCATTTCGAATCATACTCAGAAACTGGTCAAGATCATTGGCATAAACCATCGGGTGTCGTTCTCCCCGATACTGTTTGAATTTTTCAAAGAACTGTTTGACCAATGCCATAGTCAGACAGATGTCATGGTCTTTCAAAATATCTTCTTTGTCCCCGTACAGAGAATTAAATCCATTGTACAGGATTGTCGGTAGTTCTTCGTCTTTGTAATCGACAGAGCGATTATTTTTCGCATGTGCGTACCGTTCCTGCTTCTGCTCTTTCGTTCTAGGTGGTATATTATTAATATTTATATTTATATTATTATTAGGAGCAGAAGTCTTTACTCCTTTACCAGACGATGGTAAAGTCTTTTCCTCTGTACTTGATAAAGTACAGTCTTTATCTGTATTCTCTGTATAGTGTTCTCTGTAAGTAGTCTCTGGTAATGCTTCTGTCGAATTGTCGGTGTGCATTTCGTCATTTTGTCTATTTGCACACGGACAATCTGACGTTGAAATTTCAACAGTATCTTTTAAGACTTTTTCAAGAACATCTTCGTCAATAGAATACCATTTAGTTCTGTCCCTACTATCCTTGTTATAATTGCCTGTAATAACAAGACCGGAATTTACCAAATTTTTAAATGCTCTTTCAACAGTTTTTGTTGACCACCATGGAAAATTTTCTTTTCTCCAATTTTCCATGGTATTGTAGCTCCAATACTTTCCGTCGTGATAATTTCTTTTTAACTTTTCATTAATTTCAAGCCAATAATAAATTTGTCTTAAAACAACAGCTTCATTAAGTCCTATTCTTACTGCAAGTTCGGAATTTATAACAAGATTGCTTTGAGTAGATAAAATAAGATCTGATAATTTTTTATTCATAGTAGATAACCTCCATGTCGTTAATGTGTGACTGCCTTGTAGCCACAGATCCATGATTTATAAAAACAACAGGCAGGTGCATCATGGAATTGCACTTGTCCCCCGTCGGGTTAGCCTGTTGGTTTTACCAGACAAAAAAAGAGCACACCAAAGAATCGTGAGGTTTTTCCCTCGTTTCATCTTTAGTGTGCTCTCTTCTTAACGTTTATGCATTTATCATATTACCACATCTATACCGTAAAATCAATACACAGGTGACGGATTCATACGGTAATCTGTATTGTTTTGCGCTTTTGTGACAATTCGTGCCAGTTCACGCTCGTTCACCTTGATGCTGTTCATAATGTATTCTGGTGAAGAACCGCCAAAGCCACCATTGTTCATCAAAGCAGTAACTACGCCACGCTCGACAGCTTCCATGATTTCATCTTTCGTAAGCCCCATGTTGCCGTCATAGCCAGACATGATGCTGTCGGCAATGGATTTCATGGCTTTACGATTTTCCAGAGGAAGAACAGCTTCCTGTCCTGCTTCGCCAACGCCAATGACAGATGCATTTTTGAACAAACCACCTTTTGCATACCAATTTACACCAGAATCCCAGTTGTAGGAATAGTGGTTTCCGCTTGTGGAAGCATTCATGTTCATCCACATATGCGGTGTACTGATATGGACAGATTTCATGCCGTTTGACAGTTCTTGCATTGCATTTTTGCCGACATTATACAACCCGGTAAACTTGCTCTTGATTGTATCTACAACACTGTTCAGGGAACTGCCAATTTTGTTGTTCATGTCCTTTGAAATGTAGGAAGAAATATCTCTTCCGATATTCTCCCATTTCTTATAAGCAATGTTGTACTGACTTTGGAAATGGCTTGTTACAGATTTGTCCATGTTTCCAAGCTCTGTACTTACGGCATTCTTCATTTCTCTAGCTTTCAATGTAGCTTCTCTGGAAGAATTTCCCCATGAGCTAGTAGTTGTGCTTTCCATGCCTTTCATGTAAGTATCGGCTTGCTTCTGAATTTCTGAGAAATCATCTGTGGCATTTTTTGCCATTTCATTTGTGGCTGTCTTTGTATCTTTAGATGCTTGTCCAACTGATGTTGAAATAGTCTGCTGTGCTCCAACAATATTCTTGTCTACTGCTGTTTTAGTAGCTACAGTTGCTTCTGGAAAATCTTCTCTTAACTTCTTATCAAGTTCGTCAAGTGGAACACCTGCGTTTTTGAGAGAAGTGTAGACCGCGTCTAATGCATCTTTTGTGTTGCTATAAGGCACTTCGCTTATTGCATTCCATGCCGTCGTATAATTACCTCCGAATTCTGTAGAAGAAAGGCTCAATGCGTACAGAGTATCTTTCAAATTATCAACGCTGATTTTTGACGTATCAAATTTACTTGCAGCTTCAGACACACCTTCTCCAAGAGCAGAAATTTGATCGGTCATGCCTTCAACGAATTCAGCCGATACACCTGCCTGTGCGCCATACTGCTCAAGAGCGGTTTTTGCCTGATCTGCGGACACTCCGTATTCTTTAAGCTTTTCAACCATATCAGAATACATTTCATCGTGAGTTTTTCCAAGTTCTTCGTCCTTTTCAATCAGCTGCCACAACGCTTCCGATTGATCGTTTGTAAGATTCGCTACATCAGTCAGCTGTGTTGCGTAATCATGGAGATAACCACCATACTGTGTAGTCATTCCATTACCACCTTGCATGGTCTCAAAAAGTCCTGCTAATTTCTTGGTAAGTAATACTGCACCACCTACTGCAAGAGCAATTCCACCACCAGTTGCCACAAGCGCACCCAAGGAAGTACCAAGAGCTGGAATAGTTGTCGCTACAGCTTCTGTGATTGCTGGACTCAGCATACCTTGTACAGCTTTAGAAAGATTTCCAAAAACAGTATCGCCTGTAAAGAATTTGGTAATGGTGTCAACGAGTGGCATTAATTTGTCACCAATAGCAAAAACAGCCATTGCCTGAACAAATGTGCCAGCAGATGTTGTTCCAAGTCCTTCCCAGATTCCGCCAAGAACGTCTCCGATAACCGTAAGCAACTGTGCAAGATGTTTTCCCCAGTCAATTTCACTAAGGAATACGCCTACATTGTGTCCAAACGCTTCCCAATCGACGCCTTCTGCGATGTCAATTAATGATGTCAAGAGATGATTGATAAAATTTTCAAGTTTCTGTCCATTCTCTTTCCAGTCAAATTCCTGCATGAATGTCACAATACCATTTGTAATATTATCAACCAGTTCATTCCATTCGAATGTTTCTGTAAACGCATCTAACGAATCAAAAGCTCCGTTTAAACCTGTTGCAAGCGCATGTGCTATTTCTCCAAAGTCTACTTTCTCAAAGATTCCATTTAATCCAGTTGCTACAGACTGACCAATTTCACTATATGGAAGGTTTTCGACAAATCCCGTAAACACATCCCATGCTTTCATAAAATTGTTTCCAAGCATGTTTCCAAAATTAGTCCAGTCAACTTCACGTACTAAACCTGTAATACCTTCTGCGAATTTCTTGCCAAGGTTTTTGAAATCCGTTCCTTCAAGTAACTGATTGGCTGTATTAACTATTGTATTAATACCAGCTCCAACGGTACGTCCCATCAAATCCCAGTTGATATTATCAACAAGGCTGTTGAAAGTCTGGGTGAACGCACTGGTGAATTTAGTGATGTAAGGGCCTACGTTATTCCAGTTAATAAAATCATAAAGCTTTTGCATTCCCCAGTTAATGCCATCAGCCATGATTTTTCCAAGACCTTTCCAGTCTTTTCTCTTAAAGGCATTTACAATGGCATCTGCCATTTCATTTGCCCTGTTGGACATCTTTTTAAAAGCTTCGTCCCATGCTTTTTGATATGCAGACAAAGCATCATCCAAAGCAGCATCAAGCGCCGGAAGATGTGATGCGCCACCGCCAGAGCCAGAAGATGGATTACTTGTACTACCAGAATCAGAATTGTCATTAAGCTGATTCAGTTGATCAAACGCAAGAACTGACAATGTTTTTTCGAGTTTTTTTGCGCTGGTATTGGCATTGTCAATTGCACCACTGGCATTATCCATATTATCTGCAATATCTCCGGTATCTACAGAAATACCACCAGTAGATGATACAAAGTTTGACAGTTTGATTCCGAGCAGTTTTGCAATGTACGCAAACATTCTTTGTAATGCGATTACGATTGCATTGATATATGGAAGTACTGTCTGCAAAATTGGAATAAATAATGAACCTATTGTTCTTCCAAGGGATGCAAAGTTAGCTTGAAGCATACGAATTTGATTTGCCGGTTGATTGATCGTGTTTGATAAATCAGCCCACGCATACTTAGAGCTGTTCAGCAAGATAATCGTTCTCAGAATCGTTTTATCTGCCTGAGATAACTTTGATATGCTGGTGTCGATTCCCAGATTGTATAATTCTTGTTGCATATTAGCATTACGGATATTGATGCCGTACTTGTCCATTGCACGGCTCATACCAGTCAAGCCAGATGCCATGTCCTGCCATACATCCTCGAAGTCCATGTTTCGTACAGAAGCAAGGTCAGCACCAATCATAGTAAGTGCATTAGACAATCTTAAGGCAGTCTCTGATGTATCGCCCATAGATGATGCCATCTGTGCAAATGTTGCCTGATACTGCATTGTCTTTTCTGGGTCAAGTCCAAGACTGGCGGTATTGGTTCTAGTCAGTTCACCAGTATCTGAAACTTCGAATCCTGTCAGTTTCTGTGAAAGCTGTTTTGCTCTTTCCTGAAATGAATTTGCATATGCTTCAGCAGATTTTATACCACTTTTTTTCCATTCGTCAGTGTCGATTCCTTCTGCCACCTGATTGAATGCAGAGTTGAAGTAGTTCAGGGTCTCTACATAGTTCATTGCGGATTCTACTGGCGATGTCAGAACATCTAATGCTCTTTTTACGAGGAAACCTTTGGCGTAAAGAACGCTCAACTTATCAGTTACTGAACTCATAGGATTTGACAATCTTCTTATTTTTTCACCAGCTTCAGAAGATGCATTTCCAATACCTGCGATTGCAGATACAGCTTTTCCGCCTAAAGAAATAGCTTTTGAAGCAAATTTTTGAAAAGCATTTGTCAGCCCATTGATTACAGTACTTGCTTTTGAACTTAACGAAGAAAGCGTGTTAAATGAATTCGAAACGCTACTTGTGGCACGCCCTACTTTGCTTCCAGACGATGCTAATACTGCAAGAGCTTCTGTCATTCTTATTGTGCTCGAACTGATATCTGGTACACTTTTCATTACGTCAAAAAACTTCAAAACCTCTTGCGCGAGAGTTGATAATTGACTTGCAGTCTTTCCAGTTTTATCTCCTGCACCAGCTAATTTTCCAAGAGAAGTAATAAAGGCATTAGTGGATACTGATACTTCACTCATAGAGCCTAATTTAGTAGCCGCATTATTTAAACCTGTCGCAAGATTCGGAAGTTCCTTTGATACATTGCCGATATACTGTCCTGTACCGGCAAGTTTAGCTATAGCGGTTGTAAACCGGCTAACGCTCGGAGAAACATCTGGAATAGCATCAAGTTTCTGCATCTCAGTAAGAATCTTGCCTAATTTCCCTGTATCAAACTGACTGAAATCAGATTTTCCAAGACGATTGATGGCGTTTATAGCCGCATTCAATCCATTTGCTTTAAAATTCACGCCACCTAAACTTTTTAAAGAATTGGAAAAATTATTTAACCGGCTTATGTCAAGATTTCCAAAGGCAGTGTTTAATGTATCTAATTTTTTTACAAGGTTATTAATAGACCGCACCGCCTGAGTTGTGCTACTCTCTATTTGTATATTGAGGGTATCTATGGTATTATCGGCCATTAAAGCACCTCCTTTTAATCAAAAAAATAAAGGCAGACAAGACTTTTAATCCTGCCTGCCCTCGTCATTATTACCATGATTCAGTTCAAAATTTGCTTGCATGAGTTGCAATGTCATGAGCAACCTGTCACGTTGCCGTTTCTTTTCTGTTTCAGAAAGATTCTCTTCATTCTCTTGCTTTTGCTTTTCGGCTGTTTGTGAAAATGGTTCTTTAAGGTATTCAGCCTTTGACTTTTTACCAATAAGCACATTTGCAACCGCAGTCTGAACTGCACACATCGTGTACATGTTGAACTGCCATGCTTGCGAATCAGCCATTTTTTGTTTTAATTTGTATGCTTCCATATATGGTTCTAAATCATATGGTGTAGAATCCATAAACTTTTCTTCTGAAACACCGATTGATAAATACAATGGAAGTAACTTTTTATGAACTACTTCTGGAAAAGTTAGCTCTTCTTCTTGTGATCCTGCGGAGTCTTCGGAAGTTTCTTTTCTTCCTCCGATTTCTCCTCCATTGCTTTTACCATTCCGGATAAAAAACCGTTCTTTTCAAGCTCCTGACTTGCTTTTTCAAATAAAGTAAATCCATTATGAGGATTTTCCTCTGTGGATTCATCTTCGTAGTCGTCCAGAAGATCGCACACTTTATCGTATGCAATTTTCTTTTCTTCTTCGGTTTCATATCCGAATTCATCCTTGTGCTTTTTTTGCAGTCCTACTAGAATCAGTTCTGGAAGCATTTTAATCATATCTTTCGGATTGTTGATTGCTCCCATAGAAGACACTTGTGTAAGAATGTCTGACTGAGTAAGTACGCCATATCCGAATTTTACTTTGTATGTTTTGCCATTCGCTGAAAAACTAAACATGAATTATCCTCCCTGCTTTACATCTTATTCAGTAGCCGCTGTCGGCTCAATTTTGGTATCCAGTCCCTTATATGTATTGATGATAAGAGAAATAGACATGGTTGCTGCTTCGTTCTGTGCAATTTCTGGCATTGGAATTTCGCGACCGCATTCTGCAATAACAAAGAACGCGTCTGACATATCCGGGAATGATACCTGGAACCAAGTTGCCAATCCTGTAGTTTTTGCAGCCTTAGAATCTTCGTACAGTTTTTTAATCTGTTTAACAGATTTGTCTGGATCCATGATAAATTCAATCTCCCAAGTACCACCTGTATCCTGTCTACCAGCTGCATACTGAGTCAGATAATCTTCCAGTGCAGAAACATCAATCTGTTCTGTGTCAAGAGAAATACCGCCGATGGAAGAGGCTTCTTCCAGCTGTGTGAATTTGGCAGGTTTTGTGCCTTTCACGGTTTCAACGGCATATGAAAATTTCACACCAAGTGTAGTTAATCGTGCCATTTTGGCTCCTTTCTGCCTTTCGGCTATAATTTGTTGCAATAAAAAAGAGCCTTAACGGCTCTGGTTCTAGTACGTAACCCTGTACCGGGAGATAAAAGGATCACCTCCTTCTAGTCTTCTTTGCTTGCCTGCTTTACAATCTGATTTACATAATTACTAAGTCCTGCAACGAGGATTCCCTGTGTGATTGCGGTAAAAATTGCCATTGCGATTTCCTGTGCGCCAGATATAGCGCATGTAGCAATAACATAAATTCCACAAATCAGAATGCCTAAAGCACCAAGGATTGCCGGGATATATTTGTCCGGTATGACTTCGGATTTTTTGATTCCCATTCCGATAAAGTACAGTACAACCGCGACAATAAGAAGCTCAGGTTTCACGTAATTCATAATCTGTTCCATGTTTTTCTCACTCCTTTCCTAGAGTAATGTGCCAGTATATATCCGGCTATATCTGCTAACAACACGTTTTATGCTGTTATCAGCATTATTTTGTCTTACGGGTCCGTATATCCTACGAAAACCCATGCCAACCATAGCCTTGTGACTGGCATCGTCAATTTCATATGCTTTTGAAGAAGCTTTTGAACCAGTCGCATAGGATTCTGATTGGAAAGATGGCGTTGTCGCGCACTCATCTCCCTCAAGATTGCCACGTGATGTTGGATTTCCAAGTAAGAACAAACGTGCGTAAACCCTTTTGTTTGAAGCTACCGTCTGACTTTCGTCATTAGAAAAGTTCCCTTTTCCTACAACGGGTTCAATAGTTGCTTTCCATCGTTCAAATACATCCGAAACTGGATTTTTTACTACATCTGGCATCTCTGTCACCACCTTATTTTGAGCATAGAAAAAGCACCCACCGTTCCGGTAGATGCTTTTATATCTTACAGTATACATAAAACAGACGTTATATTCAGTAAGAAAAGGTGTTATGTTTTTATGCAGAAAACACTTCTTTTGCGATTCTACGGATATTCTGCATAATTTCTACGCTCGCTTTGTAAACGGGCATTGTAGCCTCTGTACCGTAAGAACGCACCCATTCGCCAGAATCTGCCACATATACCCACGATTCGTTTTTTCCTTTCCCCTGTCCGTAGGAACCAATGGTATATCCGAATTCTTCTCCTTTTGGATGGGGACTTGTTCCTGCCGGAGTGTTGTACGAAATACCAGCACCGAATTCTATGAACAAAAGTCCAGAGCCTTCGCACACAAGAGTTGCCTGCGCGTAATTTCCGAACCTGTTGATTTTGATGTAGGTATTGTGGTTTTTATCAGAATCTCCCTGTGCCAACATAATATTTTCGTCTATGACAGGAATTCCCAATTCGCAAAGCCTTTTAAGAAATACTTCATTTTTATCGCAAAGACTGTTTTGATATGCTTTCAATTCTTTGATTACATTTCCAATAGATTTTTGGCTCAGATTGCATTTGATTACTCGTCCGCTCATTCTTCTGCACCTATCTTTTTAATTCCATATCTAGCCAGATTTCCTCTTTGCGTATCAAGGATTTTCTTCAAACGATAATCTGGCGGTGTTGTAGGAATACCATCTTCCAGAACCAGATTTCCCAGTGCGTCAACCTGTGGCACAGTATCAATCCAAAATACATCTCCCTCTTGCGGATGGAAAGAACGGTTAAAGGAAGTAATGTACCTGTCGTAATCCGGCACGATTCCTGCTGATATTTCCTCTGGCGTTCCTGCGGTAGATGATACAGAAAACTTAAAGCTTTGCGGTTGACTGTATGTCGGTACGGTATCTATTCCCTCAAGTATTTCGGTTACTTTTGACCAATACACGGTCTGTTTCTGTCTTTTTAATCCTCTCATTTATGTTTATTCCTTTCAATGATTGTGATACAATGTCTTTTAAAGGAGGGGCAAATATGGAATTATACGATACAATCCATTGCAAATGTGGATGCAAGTATGAGGTTAATCAGAATATAACAATGGACAAAATATCATGTCCAAATTGCGGAACAAAATATGAACATTCTGAACAAGTGTTAAAAAGATTACGACTTGCAAAAACTATTGATTCCAACACAGAATCAAAAATATGGTCACATATTCTGGCTGAATCAACAGAAGAGTTTTTAAAACCAGAATCGCTAGAAGAAATCCTGGATAAAATTGATTGATAAAAGGTCTTGCCGGAACCTTACCAGTAGTCACATACTGCCATCATTCTCGACACAATCTCAGAGATGATATACTGATGCAGTTCTTCTGCAATTTGCTCACTGCCCTCTGTTATCCGGCGTAAATATTCTGGACTAAGTATAGCATATCACCTCTTTCGATAAAAGTCGTGGTACATGTTTTAGTTTTTTGATGGTTAACTAAAGCCCTCTTTAGTTAATTAGTAATGTAACATACTTCATTACTTTAATACAAATCATCGATCAACAACGCATTTGTGCAAACAAAATGTACTCCATTTTTTGCAAACTCTTTTGCTACAGATTTTTCATCTGTTGTACCAACGCCTACTTGGATATTGTTTGACAATGCTTTAGAAACGCCATTTGAAGTAAGTTTCTCAACTGTAGAACCTATATAAACAGCATTACTATTTGTTTTAAGATTGATTGCTATATTTATTGCATCCTCATCTATATCCCTATCTACATTTACAAAAAAATTAGTAAAATCACATAGACTGTGTATATATGTTAAAAACGAATGCTCAAAAGAATTCCATACAACCTTATCAAGCATTCCCAATTTACTTGCCACATTATACGCGCCTTTTATCCAACTATTGTCGTAGCCTGTTTTTAATTCGATAATAGGCTGTACCGATTTTACCTTACAGAAATACAAGAAATCTTCAAGTGTGCATATTTCCGTTCCTTTATATTTCACATCTTTCCAAATTCCAAAATCATATTGTTTAACATCGTTATAAGTAATAGTAGAAATATTAACAGTTTCTGGTAACATGTTTCCATTTTTGTCCCTAGCAGTTCTGTTAATATTAATATCATGAGATAAAACTGGTATTCTATCAGATGTATAAACAACATCAGTCTCAATACACCTACAGCCATTTTTATATGCCAATTCAAAAGCTGGCATTGTATTTTCTGGAGCAATACTTGAATATCCTCGATGAGCCATTATAACAGTATAATCATTAAAATTATTTACCGGTTTTTTACCAATTAATTCATCTATAAGATGTCTATTGCCTTCTATGCCACTATATGATGCAACATATTTTTCTGTAATTAATTCTATATCATTTTCTTTATATTCCTCCATAGTATCTTTCAATAATAGTCTATACTTAGTGTCTTTGCTTACTGATACTTCATAGTTCCACCCACTATCATATAAAAAATTACCATTTTCATCATAAGAATGATATGCTAAAACAAATCTATCTTCCAACGACCTAAAAGTGGTATCATAATATGCACAAGAAATATTTTCGCTTCTAAATCTTGATGCAGTTGTTGAAATCGGAATACCATTTGATAAAGAACCATATACAAATTTCATGTAATTCTTTAATATATCATTTCTGTTAGTTAAATTTATCAATTCCCATTCATATGTTATTGCGCTTAAATATTCGTGAATATCAGCAATTCCAGTTGTAATTCCTGTTTTTAAAATAGTCACCGAAAACTTTGTATTTGCCGTTATTACTTTTCTATTTTTTATAAACGAATCTTTTTTTATAAAACTACCATCGTTATCATACCAAGAAAAAGCAACTTGAAATCCATCTTTAATATATAATATTAAATTTGTATCATAGGAAATGGGATGTTTATTCGATACCTGATAAATATAATCACGTTCATATTCACCAGTAGAACCTTTGATATTACCAACGTCAAATTCTCCTTTTAAAATACATGTACCATTCTCTAAGTTAACTAAATCTTCCTTTAGTGAATCAGTTTCTGCATTTACTTCTTTGAATCTGTCGCCTACGACTTTGGAGTCGGCAAATGTTCCCTCTTCGCTCAAAGTTTTATCTGCGATAGGCTTGTTTGCTAAGCCTGGATACCCAACTGGAATATTTCCGTTTTGAGTATGGATTTTTAAAATTGATTCTGCCATGAACTACCTCCTAAAAAATAAGTACACCATCATCATTTACAGCTGGCAAAATAGGGTTTTCATTTATGCAATCATTTTTTCTACTCCAACAGGGGACACATAAGTAAATTGGTTTCCTAAAACATCTTTTGCAACGCCAATTACAAAGCATCCGTAATCGGCAAGCATATTGCACACAAATTCCTCTGCGTCCACCCAATACTGTTTCTTGACCATACGGTGAAGTTCTGGCAATAGACCGTAGCTGAACATTACGCAATGTCCCAACTCATGAATAAATACACGGTTCAGAAGTTCTCCATACAGGTTGTTTGCGATTGAAATTATCTTTGTTGAATAATCCGATACCGCAAGAGTTCTTTCGCCTGTGCGGTCAATTAACACGCTGTCGTGCGGAGATACGAACTGCACTCTCCATAGGTCTCCGTTCATATAAAATTGTCTTAGCATGGCTTATCACCATCCATTTCAAATTAACTCAAGTTCTTTGAATACTTCAAAAATCTTCGGAGATTGAATCGCAAACCAATCAACTGTGGTTTCATCATGTCCGAACTGTTCCATATGTTGCCAATTGCACTGCAATCCACTTTCCGACAAGAATGCATGAATAATTTCGTGTCTCAACTGCTTTTTCTGTAAGAAGTCAAAATCACCAACGTTATTTACGTTGTCCGTTCTGATAACAATTTCCTTTGCAGTATTATCTGTAAAGCCGTCAATATCTGCATTTTTAAGTTCTTTTGGAATAATTCTGTAATTCGTTCCAAGAACATTTATTACACATTTTTCCATCATCAATCTCCCTAATTAAAAAGCCCCTGCTACATTCCTGTAACAAGGGCAAAATTCATTTCATATTCAATTCATCTGCTGTATCAAACGAGTTAAGTCGGTTTTCATCGACTGCCTAAGAGTCGCATCTGCATCCGACCACATCTCAGTAAGATTGCGGATAATGTCAGATGTGTACTCTTTCATGGAATCATCCATTTTTCTCTTAGATTCTGTATCGTTGGAATCATGGTAATGTCTGCGGTTCTCGCTGTATCTGTCATAGCTTTCGCCATATCTGGACTGCTTATGGTTCATTCCATCCATTCTCATATCACTACGATCTGGATGATAACCCATGCGGTACATATTACGTTCGAACTCTGGATTGTTCAAATACTCGTCCATCCAGTCATCATCTTCCATGTACAGATATGGTTTATATCCCATACGACTTCCTTTGCCTTTCGGGGCAAATCTGCCGTTTGCGTAACGATACCTGTCATATCCCATGCGACCAAGATATTTCTCTTCCTGTTCGCATTCGTCCATAGCTTCTACGATTCTGTAATCTTTATCTGCACAAATCGCACACTTTACAGCTTCCATGCAGTCTTTCAAATCGTCCCAGTCTTGAGCACTGAGATTATCAAAGCCATGTGTTTTGGCTTTTTCCATAGCCCATTTTCCCATTTCCATTGCAACTTTATGCATTACAGTGCCCCCTTTCTAACAGCCTGTGTAACAGGTGTGTCTGTTGTTGGGGCTGTACCATTAATTGCAGTTAAATTATTACTCGGACTACAAGCCGGGTTTCCTAGCATCTTGAATACTCCACCAGTTGCACTTGTAGCTACTCTGGTTGCGTACTTCGTTCTGGTTCTTACGCCACAAGCTGTAACCTGTGCGCAGCAACGATTCTCTAGCGGATACAAAGTTGTTCCTGTTCCTATTTGAATCATTACCGGGGCAGTAATCGTAGTGGCTTCTGGTATGCTTTGTGCGATAACAATGCAATACTTTTCTCCATTGGAATAACTGCCTGCCGGGAGTGTAACCACAAGATTCCCACCAGTGAATGCGACAGACTGGCTTATCACAAGATGGTTGCAGAGCTTACAAACATTTTTACAACTCATATTTCTACCTCTCAATCAAATAAGAGGTGAGCCACAACCCACCTCTTAGAATTAGTCAACCTCTAAGGGCGAGTTACTTAGCAGCAACCGTTTCCATATCCGTTGCATCCTGCGTATGCATACGGAGCCGGTACCTGAAATGCAGGAATCGGGGATGGATTGATTGAATTGATTAATCGCTGCGTCTGTGCATTCATTTCAGTTACAATCAGCGCGGACTGGCGATCCTGAGATGCAGCACGCTTCAGATCAGAGTTCTCTGCGAAGGAAGGCTCCTACACAAACCTTTTATTGGAAAAAGGTCTGGATAACATCCTCAAAAAAGTTGGAGAGGAAAACACAGAAATCATTATCGCAGCGAAAAACACTGACCACGAGCATTTGAAATATGAAATCTCTGATTACATTTACCATCTCATGGTCTTAATGGCAGAGAAGGATATCACATGGGAAGAGATCACACAGGAACTTTCACAGAGAAAATAAAACGACAGGTTTATCTCGACAAACTGCGGGTACTTGCCACGGTTCTCGTGATCGCTGTCCACACGGTCTCACTCGGTTCCACGCTTGTTCCGGAACGGAGTGCGGTGTGGTATGGATTTGAGATCAGCAATTACCTGTTTTTGTGCTGCAACCTGCTTTTTATCATGATAAGCGGAGCCCTTCTTTTACCGGTGAAAGACGAATCCGCCGGGCAGTTTTACCGGAAACGGTTTTTGAAAGTGCTTGTTCCAATGGTTATCTATTATATTTTATATGTGTGTGCCAAAGAAGGTTTCGTCTGGCTTCTCCCAGATCACTGGGGAGCCATGTTAAAACGTATTCTGCTCGGTGCACCGGAGGAAGCGCCGCATTTCTGGCTGATTTATGTGATCATCTGGTTATATGTGCTGACACCGTTTTTCCGCTATGTGGTGCAGCATATTCCGGATTCTGTTTTAAGCGGGCTTGTGGTTGTGATTCTGATTTTCCAGATCCTTGGAACTTACTGGGATACGCTTTATTATAATTCCATTGCTTCCGGAATCCTCGGTTCTTTTGCCGGTGTTTTTATATTGGGATATTATCTGACAAGAGAGCAGTGGCGCAGAAAGTACTTCATTTATGGAGCGGGAATCCTTTCTGTCTGTCTGGCAGTCCGTCATATCTTCAGTGGGGCACAATATCATCGTTATTTATTTAACAATGCGCCGCTTATGGTATTTTATACGATGGCTGTTTTTCTTTTCGTGAGACAGATTTATGTGAA